>Ga0272445_1003212_pt1 | contig 10347 bp, 9 predicted proteins | sample YNPCB0031_FD_194404 | JGI IMG/M metagenome (GOLD analysis project Ga0272445, IMG submission 194404) | Hot spring sediment microbial communities from Yellowstone National Park, WY, United States - YNP-CB-003-1 | ecosystem: Environmental > Aquatic > Thermal springs > Hot (42-90C) > Sediment... | reverse complement strand
TAGTTAATGCTAAGTTATATTTTAAGATAATAAAAAGCTCTTAGCATTATTAAGCATACAATAGTACATTGAAACACCCTCACTAAAAGCATTAAATATCTAATAAGAATGCAATGTTTATCTAACATTGGAGTACATTCCCTAATCTCTTGCGAAACCTATACATCCGATTCAGTATGAAGAGAAAGAATACATCCTCTTATTATAGAGAAAATTTATTAATCCTTTTAGAACCTTTTCTTCTACGTGATGTACTTCAAGATATACTTCTCTGTAATGATCCTTAAATTGGCATATGCTATAGACAAGGCTTCTCTTAGCTTGTCCAATCCAATCTCTATAGAAACCATAAATGTTATAAGTCAAGATTCAGTAAACCTAAATAAATAATATTCTTATCATCTAACAATACCACTAAAATCATTAGTGCCTAAAGCTATAATTTGCATTAGTCTTAATAGAGAGGTTTTATGGATAAATAAAGATAAAACTTCTCATAAGTTGAAGCTTGGCACCATAAAATAAGTTTCACAAATATGGTTAAGCAATAATGTTATTTTGGGGATGGGAAAAATGTTATCTCTAAGAACAGTAGAGAGTATATGCTATGATATTTCTCTCCATAAAATTTTTAAAGAATCTGCATATCTATAGACTTCTTCAAGTTCTTGTAAAGTAGGTTTTCTTGAAATATCTTTGTATTCATATGCTTTGTATTCTGGTCTATATTGATCCATTATATTCACAACAACACGTTCCTTTGGAATATTATCTGAGATCCATTTTAATACTGGTTTAGAGCAACACTCTATGTGGTTAGGTAAAACAAGGTGCCTTATTATCATATCACCCCATTCTACAGCTATCTTGAGATTTCTTGTAATAGTCTCCATATATCTAGGAACTTTTGATAGTCTTAATGCACATTCATTGTTACCATATTTAAAGTCTGGCAGCCATATATCTACGACATGACTAAGTAGCTTCATAGCTTCTTCACTCATATAGAAATTGCTGTTCCATAGTTGAGGTATATTTATATCGAGGTGCTTTAAACTGGCTAAAATGTTATGTAGATTTGGTGTAGGCTCGCCACCGACATGGTTTATATTTCTTGCATTATTTGCTTTCAGCTCTTTCTGTATTATTGAAAGAATCCGTGGGTTAACTTCAGCTCCGTTATATGGATTCTCTTGAGATATATCCCAGTTTTGACAAAATACGCATCTAAAATTACAACTTCCATAGAATATAGTACCGCTTGGCACTAAAGGAGCTTCTTCACCTATATGTAAAAACCAGCTATGTACATACGAAGCCGTATTGAGTCTACATACCCCTTTATTTATAGATGTCCTGTCAATTCTACATTTCCATTCACAAAATCTACAACTCTTTACAATTTTCATTGCAATTTCTATGTCTAGATCTAAAAGACTTGTATTTTCTTCGCCATACAGCTTTTTGAACTCATTAAACTTTATCCCATTTCTTTTAACCTCGTTCCATAAACTATTGAAATCTTTTGTTAATTGGTTATGTATATCCCACAGAACATTAAGATCTTCAGTAAGCTTAGAATCTCTTGGAAGAGGTATGGCTTTAGCTATATGAAATTTTGCAGGATAATCATTAATAAATACAGAGTAATACCAGCTAAGCACCTTTTTAAATGTTTCGTTATGTAAAGCTGCAACAGCATCTGGTCTTACTATAGCCCAATAACTATTCCTAAGCAATAATATCACCTCATTTATTATATCTTCCTATACCCCGATATTCATCATTGTTCAGTGGGCATGACTCAAGACATCTAAATAACATAGTGTTTAAGTGGGATAATGAATTTTATTGTTAAACCATAGTAATGTATCTCTTAAATATCTGTTTCATTAATTTTAGATACTTAGTAAAGCTAATGGTGTAGATCTTGAAAAGGGTATACATTGTTGGTGTAGGTCTGGTTAAAATTGATAGACATTATGATAAGGGGTATATGCAACTGATTCACGATGCTGCTAAAAAAGCGTTTAATGATATTAAATACTATAATCCCGAGGCTGTTGTTGTTGGTAACATGCTTAGTAGCTCACTTTATAACCAGGATTCTTTAGCAGCTTTAGCAATAGACGCAATAGGTTTAAGAGGTTTAGGAGGTCTTAAAGTTGAAGCTGCCTGTGGAAGTGGAGGTCATGCCGTTGCAGTAGGCTTTTCCCTTGTTGCTTCTGGGTTGTATGAACAAGTTATAGTTATTGGTGTCGAGAAAATGAGTGACTATCCAACATCTACAGTGACTTCCGCATTAGCACAAGCTGCTGATGCTGAGTATGAACATATCTACGGTATAAGCTTTCCTGCTTTGAATGCTCTTGCAATGAGACTTTATATGCATAGATATGAAGCCAAAAGAGAGGACATGGCTCTATGGCCTGTTAGAATGCATGAATACGGTTCTAAAAATCCCTATGCTCAGCTAAGAAATAGAATAACAATAGAAGATGTTCTCACCTCACCTATAATCTCAGATCCTATAAGGCTCATGGATTCTGCACCTATTGGAGATGGTGCTGCTGTACTTCTACTAGCTTCAGAGGATATTGCTAAAAAGATTAGTGATACACCAATAGAAATAGCTGGTATAGGGCTTGGAAGCGATGGTATAGATCTATCTTCAAGAGAGGATATCCTCAACCCAATAAGTGTTAGAAAAGCTGCTGAAAAAGCTTTTAGAATGGCAAAAATAGAGCCTAACAATGTAGATGTAGTTGAAATTCATGACGCATTTACAATAACAGCTCTACTATCCATAGAAGGGCTGGGATTTGCTAAGTTAGGTGAGTCTTGGAGATATATAAAAGACGGAAGATTTGAAGCTGGAGACAAACCAAGTATAAATTTAAGTGGTGGTCTAAAAGCTAGAGGCCACCCAGTTGGTGCAACCGGAGTATATCAAGTAGCAGAGGTATCTATGCAACTCAGAGGCGATTTCCCAGGAGTTAGAGTAAATAATGCTGAAAAAGGTCTTGCTATGAATACAGGTGGGGTAGCAACATTGACTTCTGTAATCATAGTAAAAAGGTGAGCAAATGTGAAAATATCGCCTGCTCGTATATGGAGAGAAAAAGGATCTAGATATAAATTAGAAGGCTCAAAATGTAAGAAATGTGGCCGTATATCTTATCCACCAAAGCCCTCATGTCCCTATTGTAGCTGTAGAGAAACCGAGGTTGTTGAGCTTCCAAAAAGAGGTAAAGTTATTTCATGGACAATAGAATATACAGTTTTAGAGGGATATAGAGAATATGCACCAATAATAATTGGTTTAATAGAACTTGAAAACGGTGTAAAGGTTGTAGCACCGATAGTAGATGTAAATGGTAATGAAGTTTATGAAGGTATGGAAGTTGAAGCTGTGTTAAGGAAGATATATGAGGATGGAAATGAAGGTATAATAGTGTATGGAGTAAAATTTACACCATGTAATAAGCATTAATATAAAGCAAAACTATGTATTTTGTACAGTATTAATTAAAGGATATGATGTTTAATATAAATAATATGGTTGTAGTTAAAGCATAGTTCAAAGGTGAAAAATACTTGTGAATGCTAAAGCAATAATATATGCTGTTTCTGTCTTAATATTCTCTGTTTTATTCATGCTTATGGCTATCGGTATAATATTCTATGTATTATATAGCTATTGGGGTGAATTAGATGCACTAACAATTACAATAAGATATCTAATTGCTATAGCAATTTCACTATCGATATCCAGTATAATTGCCTTAATCTTTAAAGGAAATATGATAACAGATATAGCTGAAGGTTTTATTGTTGTTCTTATTTCTTGGATCTTAATACCTTTTATAACAGCTTTTATATATTTCTATTCTATAGATTTAAACTTTATAGATGCTTTCTTTGAATCATTAAGCGGCTTTTCTGGTACAGGGTTAACTATGTTTAGCAATGTTGAGAAATATCCCTATGTAATATTGATAATGAGATCTATAACACAATGGCTTGGTGAAATTGGAATTGTTGTTGTATCAGGTGCTCTTTTACCTTTTGTACATAGAAGTATAAGAACAGTCTATATTATTGAACGAGGCTCTCTTTTAGCACCAACAATTACCTCCACCATGAGAAGGCTATATACGATATATTTGACATACACCTTTATTGGTATAATAATGCTGATGCTTAGTGGAATGAATCTATTAGATGCAATTGCACATTCAATGACAGCGATAGCAACAGGAGGAATGTCAACATCTTCACAAAGCATAGGAACATGGTTTAAGGGAACAAATTACCTTGTTTTGTTTACAACATCGGTTATAATGATTATAGGTGCTCTTAACTTTGTTGATAGCTACAATATATTGAGAGGAAAGATAAAAGATTTTATGAAGTCGATAGAGGTCAGAGGCTTCTTTCTAATAATGTTTATATTGATGATTTTAGTTGCTTTGTACTCAGTTTCTATAAATAGCTACAATAAGATTGTTATATGGCTATATCATCTTATCTCAGGCTATACGACAACAGGGTTTCAACTTTCTGAAATATACAACGAACCAGAAATTATTAAGATGACCTTGATTTGTGCTATGACTATTGGAGGAGCAACTTTCTCTACTGCAGGTGGTATAAAAACTAGAAGAGTTTTAATAATATTGAAGAGTATTCTATGGGAGTTTCAAAGACCATTTAGATTAAAAGGTGCTATAACCGTGAAGAGGATAGGACATGAAGAAATAGATGATGAGACAATATCATCAGTATTATCATACACCATAATATATATATTTATAATGCTGTTATTTAGTGGTATACTATATATATCATTATCATTAAATGGAGTACATAAATATAGCTTTATAGATTCCTTATTTGAAACTGTATCAGCATTATCATGTGTAGGCCTAAGTGTTGGTATAACATCACAATCATTGCCACTAGCATCTAAAATCATCCTAATGATTGCTATGTACATGGGTAGATTAGAGTTCTTACCTATGTATTTATTTGTTGGTTGGCACTACAGAAAAGAGATGATATTTCGTTAACTATATATGATGTTATAAGTTTAAATTTCAGTAAAGATAAAAGGTGTCTTGGTATATATAGATGAGGATCTTAATTGTTGGATTTTCAAGAGAGTTTATCCAACTTATTACAGAGCTCATTAAATCTGGTATGGATGTTGTTGTGGTAGATGGTGATTCTAGCCGTGTAGAGGCTTTAAGAAGAGAGTTAGATATTGCAACATTTGTTGGAGATTTACTTGATTTAGATCTATATAAAGAGATAGGAATGCAGAGAGCTGACATAGTTATAGCTACGCACACAAATGATCTTATTAATATGGTTGTATGCTCCTATGCTAAACATCTAGGTGTTCCTAGAGTGATTGCTGTTGTTAATGATGATAAAATAGCATCAGTTTTAAAAGAGCTTAACCTTGCAACAGAGATTGTTATAAAACCTAGTGAGCTTAGCACTATACTTAAAGAAAGACTTTATAACATAAAGAAGATAGATATAGCCCAAAACCAATCTCTAGTTTTTTTAGATTCAATACTACATATGAATCTAATTGATAAATCTATAGAAGATATAACGAAAAATGATTCCACAGTTATTTTTATCATTGACAAAGAAAACAAAATAATATATCCAAATAAAGAATATAGAATCCAAAGAGGCGATAAAATATTTGTATTAACGTCACCAAGCAATATCCAACATATTATTAGTCTATAACCATTAAGTATGACTTTAAAGAGAATAGAAAATTTCAAAACTGTTCAGTTCAATGAAATTCTTTCATTATTATAGTAATTCTATTGCTATACATCGTTATCTATATATATGGCTATATATATAGCGAAACTCTTTTCTAGCCCTCTAAACAGCTATTTATGAATGATCCTCACCCTATGGTATAGTTTAGGAATTTGCAGCAAAGGGTGAAAAATTTGTATGTAGAGCATAACAGTGGTTCTAAAGCAATGGTGAGTATCAATAATATTGCCCCAGATCCTTCACCTCTAGAAAATATAGTTGTTCTTAAACTAGAGAATGGTTCTATACAAGATGTAAACCTACTACAAGAAGAGGAGATAACCCTAATAGCCATAGCTGTAAGAATATATAGAGATATTATAAAAAGAAGAAATGGAGATAAATTTAATCACAATGGCAACGGCTCTCACATTTCTTCATGGTTATCCAAGTGGATTCATGAAATTGTTGTTAATGATAATAGACATGAGCTTTTGCTAAAACGTTATAACAATGGATTTAATTATAGATTTTTCCATACCATAGTTAACGATTTCTATCCTTTAGACTAATAAGTTATACAGTTCATTAAATTTTCCTTATAATCAACCATATTACAGCTATTATCAGAATAATCATTATTAATAAAAGAATGTCTTCAATTCTTAATTGTGATTCACTACTTATTCTGGTTGTTGTTATGGTTATAGTTCTTTCTTGCGGCTGTTGAATGACTGTAGTTGTGACTGTTATTGTTGTAGTAATTGTAACTGTTTCTTTTACTGTCTTAGTTATTTCCTTTTCTTCAACAGGTTTTGTGTATGTTAATGGAGGCTTTTCTATGCTGAGTGTTCTATATATTGATAAAATCATTGATAATCTAGACATCATTGTGATTTGTATTTGTGGATTAGATTCAAATGCTTTTATCATCTCTATATAGAGTGGAACATCTATAGGCAGTGTATCCATGTTTAATAGCGTTAACGATACATCTATGGTTTTATTTAACGCCTCAATCGTTGAATTATAGTCCTGTAGAAAAATAGACACCAATGCGAGATGCATATAGCTTATAGAGCTTATTCCAAGTGCAATTCTATCAAGGGCTCTATCTACTCTAGATAAAAGTATATATCTATCCGTAGCATCTGATAAAACGTTCTGTGGTATCTGTAGAGATGATGAAAATGCTATTATATATGTATATATGTTTTGCGCTAATGTTATGATATATAATGACATTGCATCTAAGTCTTCGACAGGTATTTCTAAGCTTCTAGTATATAAGGATCTATTTAGAAGCGTTGACCATAGCTTTGCTGTATACATCCTAGCTGAAGCTAGTGCTAGATATTGTGAAGCAGAATCTATATACTGGGTTGATAAGGTTTTATTTAAGTATATTAAAGCTTCATAAGCTCTATCTAGTGTGTTTATAGCTATGGAGAGTCTAGACATATCTATACTGTTTTCTTTATAATACCTATTTACATATTCTATAACCTCATATGTTGAACTATTAATAGTGTTAATTTCTTGTGATATATATGTCCTATCTATAATTGATTTAAGTAAATGGAGTCGTTGATAAGCATATATAAGTACTTGGAAATATATTGATGAAGCTGCATATAGCTTTCCCATCGATGCTAAAGATTCGGCTTGATTCTTTAAATTATCTATATTTGAATCAATGCTACGAAGAAGATCTTTAACATATAGCATAGAGTAGCCACTAAGTGATGAAAGTGCTTTATCTTCAATATATTTGCTTTCATTTACCACTCTATATATTTCTCTAGATAGATTCGATACCCATTCATATTGTACAGCATTGAGTATTCCATAAACATCTTTAAGATTCTCCAATAATTTTATGCCAACAGAAGAAACACTATATGCCCTATTTGTAAAAATATTTAATGCTTCAAAAACATTTGCAACTGGCACAACTGTAACATTTAATTTTGCTCCATATGAAATAAGATCAATAGTCTCTGTAACAACTCTATTAATAACAGTTGGACCAATTCTTTGTGTAACAATTCTATATACAACATCCTTTGTCTGACCATATGGCACAAGGAAAATCTTAGCTCCACGAGAAGCTGCTGCATCGAGCTTATATTTTAATCCACCAACAGGTCCTATACTTCCATCAGGCATTATCATTCCTGTCATAACAATGCTTTCATTAAGTGGTAACCTAAGTAATGCTGCTGCAAAGGCAACTGCTGTAACACCACTTGCACTTGGCCCTCCAATTATTGGCGAATCAGATTTTATAGAAGCATAGAAGTCGCAACTATGGAAACTTACATTAGCTATACTACTAGCTACTATAGCTGCTATTCTAGTAGATGCTTGTAAATCTATTTGGCTAAGAGGTAATGTCTCTACATATACGTGACCAGAGCCGGGACATGTAACACGTACATAGAGATCTGCAGAAACCCCTATGTATGAGCTGTTTTGTAGTTGGCTAACTGCAACTATTATTACATGTCTTGTCTCATCTAATGAATAGATATATGCTGTAGAAGATATAGATGCCAGTAATATCAATGCTATTAAAATAATATATGTAAATGTTGCTAAATGCTTATACATTTTTATCCCTCAACACAGCGGCTTTTCTTTATATAGCCTAGCCTTTTCTTGGCCCTAAAAAGGTTTTCTATAAAACTAGTTTTTATATATATTGAATAGAATATAGACAAACTAATTTTTATTGCTAAGAATCTTATCTGTGTATTTAGCTATATCCTCTATATAATCATCAATATTACTAATTATTGATTTTAGATAGTGTTGCGTAGTTGATTGCGAGAACTCTTTTAACATCTTAGTATTTTGTATAAGACTTCTTATAGATATTGACAACTCTAAAGGAAGGGTATAGATATAATTGTTTATTTCATTATCAGAAAGTCTTTTAAGATCGTATTCTACTGGTCTATTCAATAATCTTCTAAGTAGTTGAAGTAGTTTATCAAACTTTAGCATAGTCATAGAATATAAATCGTATAGTTCCCTTAACCTTCTTTTAGCAATATTATAGAAGGCTTCAACAAGATCAAAACGAACATCAATTAATAGACTATACAAAACATCCAATACTTCCTTATCTATTGCTTCATGCTCAACTCTTTTACCTCTAAGCTTCAATATTAAATCTTTAAATATATTTATCACCCTACCTTAGCAATACAATATTGCTATTTTCACAAAAAGTTATAAATAGATATGAAGCAATATTTACTATTAAGCTGGTGTTTATATGGCTCTTAATACTCGAGATAAAGATAAGGTTATAAAATCTATTGCTCGTTGGCTTGCTGGTCTTCAGCCTTCCTTTGGATATAAATACTATTTCGAGAAATATTCTTCTGCTCAAAGAGCCGTAGAAAGATTGCTTCCATATAAAGGACTTAGGGTATGTCCTTTTTGTGGCAAAAGCTTTTTAAGATCATCAGCATTCATCACCCATATACTAAGGTTCCATGGAGATGAATTAGAAAAATTAATTGACGAAAAATAGCTATAAACCTTTAGGTATTTTATTTTTTGCCTTGGTGCAACTGATTGAAGGAGTTGCCGATTGGAATAGCTAGAATGTTTAAGGAGCCTCATATCGTAAAAGATAAAAGATATGCGAGGTTGACCATTAATAACATTGAAAATATTATAGAGTTTATTGATAAATACGTAAAAATTTTGCCTTTTGAATCAACTATAGCTCTACAGAAGTTGTATAATGGCGATATCAAAAGCTTTATTGATACCTATGTAGATGCTTATCTCTGTACACCACTCATATCTCTGTGTAGAGAGCGTGGACCTAGAATTAAATGTTCAATCTATAGTGACTCAGAGTACATAGAAGTATATTCAGAGTGTTTCGATATAGAGTTGCTTTTTTCAATAATTTTCGGCGATCTTTCGAATCTATTCATATTTGAAACAGGTTATAGAGATGGTATAAGATTTAAGAGATCAATTATATCTAGAAATCTTATAGAGATATCAATACCTGAGGTTATGAGAAGAAATAAAAGTAAATCCAAGGAACATCTCTTTACAATACCTCTAAAAACCTTTAGTAATGTATTTGAATATATACTAAAGAATGCAGATGAAGTAACAGAGCTTATACTTCACATTCCATGTCTAGACAATAAAGTTATTGAGCTATTATATAGAATAGCTAGAGTGCTTTCAAATAAAAGCAGAATATATGTTTTAACAACTTTGCCAACATCAGAAATAGCTAGAAGATGCATATCAAATTACAAAAACATGCTTATCTCATATATAGAAGCTTCTGAATTTCTACCTAGATATAATATAACACTATGTAATGCCGATATAGTACACATAGGCCTTATAATAAATCGCTTTCACTATATAGTATCTTATGAATATAGCTATAGTGATAATGTAGAGGTTAGCATGGTGAAAGATAAGTCATATATTGAAACAATATCATTAAGCTACCTTAGAGAATGTCTATGCTCAGCTAACTTAGTTAAGGACGATTTAAATAAATCTATA
>Ga0272445_1003210_pt1 | contig 10352 bp, 9 predicted proteins | sample YNPCB0031_FD_194404 | JGI IMG/M metagenome (GOLD analysis project Ga0272445, IMG submission 194404) | Hot spring sediment microbial communities from Yellowstone National Park, WY, United States - YNP-CB-003-1 | ecosystem: Environmental > Aquatic > Thermal springs > Hot (42-90C) > Sediment... | reverse complement strand
TGGAAGAAAGGTAAAGGAGATTGAAGAAAATATTAAGAAGGGTAAAAACAAATTTAAAATTTCAGGTCTTAAAAAAGGTGTTTATTTTATAGAAGTTAATTTTAATGAAAAATTGAAAAAATTTAAAGTTATAAAGATTTGAATATTTCTTATAAGTGACAAAAGCTTTTTAGCTTTTATATATTTCCCTTAATATTTTATAAATATCGTAAATTTCTAAGTCCTTTCTTCCTTTTATTTTTAGATGGGGATGTCTTATTAAATAAATTCCTTCCATTGAATGATTTGCATCATCAGGACCTGTATCATTTTCAAAAGTATATATGTCTTTAATTCCAACACTTCCGATGCTTCTCCATTTTAAATCACCAAAAATTATTATTAAGTCGGGTGGAATTCCTTTTGTTTCAGGATATATTTCTTCTGGATAATATGCCTTTGTATTTATTTTATTTCCTTTTTCATCAGGTATTTTTTCAATTTCCTCTTTTAATTCCCTCCTAATCTTTTCATAATCTTTTTTATCAACAATTCCTTCTTTTTCTCTTCCTTTAACATTTAAAAAAATTCTTCCATAATATCCACCTTCACCAAATGCAATTGTTTTTGAAAAATCAATGTTTTCAATTTCAACCCTTTTAATTTCATCAGGATAATTTTTTAATTTTAAAAAACCATTTTTAATTAACCATTCATTTATTGCAATTCCTCCTTCCATACATTTTGCACCATGGTCAGAAATTATAAATACATAACATTCTGGCAAAATTTCAAGAATTTCTCCAATTTTTTCATCAATATAAATATAATATTTTTTTATTTCATTTTCATATTTATTTCCCTTTTCATATTTTCTATGATTTTTATCAAAAAATTTCCAAAAACCATGATGAATTCTATCAGGTCCCATTTCAACAAAGAAAAATAAATCCCATTCCTTATTTTTGATTAAATATTTTACAATTTCAAATCTTTGTTCTGTCATTTTATATATTTCTTTTAAAAGCCATTCCTTATTTTCTGTTCTAAATTTTCTAACATCAAATAAATATTCACCAAATTTTTCTTCAATTTCATCTTTTATTTCTTTTGGATATGCATATTCTGATTTAGAATCAGGAGTTAAAAAGCAAGATATTCTTATTCCATTTAAAGGTTTTGGTGGATAGGAAGGTGGAACAGCAAACGAAATGACTTTATATCCTTTTTTTGATAATTCTTCAAATAATGTTTCCTCTTTTACATCATACGAATCTGTTATTTTTAATGAATATTCTTCATAAGATTTTCTATTTCTAAATCCATATATACCAAGTTCTCCTGGTGTTTTGCCTGTTATAATTGAAAGCCATGCAGGAACAGTAATTGGTGGAATTATGCTTTTTAGTATTCCATATTGGCTTTCTTCTTTTAATTTTTTAATATTTTTTAATTCATCAATGAATTTTTCAAATAACAAATCATAAGGAATTCCATCAAGCCCTATTACAAATACCTTTTTCAACTAATTATTCCAAGCCAATCCTTTAAAAGGAAAATTAGTCTTCCTATTAAAAGCGAAATTCTTGCCATCACCGTATATCCAAATGAGGCACCAAACCCTATCATTAAAAATATTATTCCTATTCTTGAGAGTCCTCTTAAAATTCCTTTATGTTCAAGAGAAAAAAAGAAATATATTAAAACTGTTAATGTTCCAATAAAAATTATAAAAGAATTTAAGAAATCAAAGGATAGACTAAATTGAGGTAAAATTGTATCCTTTGTTTGAACAAGTATTGCTTCTTTAAATTCAGGAGAAATTGCCATTCCATTTAAGGCACCAAGTAAAAAACCTATTGGATATCTTATAAAATAAGAGTATTTTGGAATTAAAATGCTGAAATAAAGGATTGCAAAAATAAATGGAATGATTGTTAATAAATTTTTTTCAATAAATAATGGTTTTATAACATAAGGATATGCTGCATTATGCCAGTAAATGTTTATGTAATATCCAACAGTAACACCAACAAGTAAATGTTCTGCAAATTTGTAAAGGGGGTTATCCTTGTAAAGGAATGAAAATATTGCAAGTGTTAAAATTGCTGCAATCCATATCCATGGGTCATGGGATATATTCATTTTTTCCTCCTTTTCAAAACAAAAATGTAACCTATGTTTCCAATTATAACAAAGATTATTATTAAAATATGGGAGATTGAAATTGCATCCATTCCAGAAGTTGCAAGTTCCTTTTTATTAATAAGCTTTTCATATTCAGCAGCACCCTTCATTCCTCCTAAAAGACCAACAAATTGTCCTGTTCTTAAATATGGATAATAATCAGCAGCCATAACAGCAGTAACTCCTGCTGCAATATCCTGTCCATACCTTCCCCTTGCAAGATATATCCATGAAACTGGTAATGCTGAACCTGATATTGACACAACAAGTGCTATATTATCATAATTTTTAACATCTTTAAATATTTTTAATGTATCTGTTTTATTACCAAAATAATCATATGGAAATATTTTTCTTATATCTTCTCCTAATCCAAGAATTGTAGCAGTTATATCAGGTCTAAAACCTAAAAATACATAATCTTCTCCATATTTTTTATTATATTCGTTTGGAATTTGTGTGATGATTTCAAGAGCAAGACCTGTTCCTGCTGGATTTAAAGTTAAGCATATCAATCTTAAATTTTTTGATAATACATGTCTTGCAATTGCCCTTGCCATTGGATGGCATTCAGGATAAACAGATGCATCATAATCTACTGAAAGAAGAATAACTGCTCCTTCTGGTTGTTTTTCTATAAAATCAAATAAAGATTTAACCGGATGAGAAGTTCCAACAGGTAAATTTAAAGGTTTTATAAGGGGTATTATAATAGAAATTACTAAAATTAAATATATTATTCTTCTATCAATTTTTGCAAGGTATTCAAGAAATTTCATATTACCTCCCGAGCCAGTTTCTTTCAATTCCAAGTATTATTTTAATTGAAGTTGCAATTATTCCAAGTCCAACACCAATTGCTATTCCTCTTTTTGCAGCAAGATTTGGAACATCAAGTATCCATTGAGCAAATGAAGGAACAAATGGATGGATTAAATCCCCAATCCCTATAACTCCTATCATAACAACAAATGCTGATAAAAGCAAAAGTGTTGCTTCAACATTTCTTGCCCTAAATGCCCTATAAGCAGCAGATGCCATATAAAAGGCAAGTATTGCAAACATTGATGATTGTAATGGTATCTGTATATAATTGAAAATTTTATCAAAAAGTGTTCCACTTTTTATTCCTCCAATAAATCCTATTAGGGTAGTTGCAAATATTGAAAAAATTAATGTTATTGAATAAGGCAGGTCTTCCTTTTTTCTTATTTTCCTTAAATGATGTCTTATAAGACTTACTACTCCAAGAACAATTGCAAATGAAGAAATTCCTAAAATCCATCTTAAAATTGTATTATAAAAATTTTGTGACCATGAAGCTGGTATATAAAATTGGAAAAAGAGTAAAAGACCCATTAAAAAACATATAAACATTGGAACCTGTTTTTGTAACATTTTAACCTCCAAATATAAAATTAAATGGCATTTTACCAAATATTCCAAAAATTCCACTTAAAAAAATTATTATCCATATTATTGCCTTCATCATATCCTGTGCCCTTATTGTTGAAACTAAAACTGGTTCCCTTGAAAGGTATGCAGATGCTGCATACAATTCTTCACCTATTAATGTATAATCACATGCTGTTATAAAAAATGGTAATTGTGTAACTGCATCAGTTCCTGCAATTTGAATTGCTCCTGTTGTTGCACCTGTTTCAGCAAGTATTAAGGATTCAGCCCAGAACATGCCGAGGAAAAAGTTTGTTGCAGGTTTTTCCCTTACCATTATTCCACAAACAGCAGATGCATATCCAAACTGTGAATCTGTTACATAATAAACAGAATCTGGATCGAATAAATCAGGTCTTCCTGCAAGAGAAAGGGCTTCTTTTACAACTTCTCTTGCAATTAAATATACAACAGGATCCCTATTTGGAACAATTATTGATGTTTCATAGGATGCTGCCTTTTTAACAACATGTGAAAGTATATTTAAAGAAGCAATTGTTGCAACATCTGAAACTCCTGAAAGTCCTGGTATATAAAGGATTGGTCTTCCCATTTCAGTTGCTCTTCCAATTGCTTCTTCAACAGCATCAAGCCCTGGTATTTTTCTTAAAAATAAACTTATTCCTCTTTTTGCTCTTGAAATAAAAAATAATATAAATCCAACAAATAGGAAAGCACCTATCATTATGTTTAACCTTCCAAGATGAAAATATTGCTCCTTTGGAATTGCAAAAAGAATTTTTTCGGATTCAAAAATTTTATCCTTGTAATAAATTGTTATTTTGTAAAAATATTTTTCATTATTCTTTAATCCTGAATCTTTATAGAAATTCTGGATTGTGACAAGTTTTTTTATTTTTTTAAATTCTTCTCCCTCTTTTTTCCTCCATATTATAACTGAATCAGCCCTTTTATCCTTTATTTGGGTAGGCCATTCCCATTCTATCGTTATTTCTCCACCTGCATCATATGGAGTATCGTAAACCTTAAAATTCCATAGAAATAAAAAATATATTAAAAATTTCAAGTTTCCCCCTTCTCCTTTTTTGCCTCATTTATTATTCTTGCAGAAATTTCAGAAGGGACTTCTTCATAATGGGAAAACTTCATTCTAAATACACCTCTTCCCTTTGTTATGCTCTTTAAACTATCTGCATATCTATACATTTCTGCAAGTGGAACAAGTGCCTTTATTTTTTGTTTTTTACCAAATCCTTCCATTCCAATTATTTTTCCTCTTCTTGCATTTAAATCCCCTATAATATCACCCATATATTCCTCAGGTGCTATAACTTCAACTTCATAGATTGGTTCAAGTAGATATGGGTCAGCATTTTGCTGTGCTTCTCTAAATGCCATACTTCCTGCAATTTCAAAAGCAATGTTTGATGAATCAACAGGATGATATTTACCATCATAAAGGGTAACTTTAACATCTACAACAGGATAACCTGCAAGAACTCCTGATTGCATTGCTTTTTTAATTCCTGTTTCTACTGCTGGGATAAAGTTAGAAGGTATTGCACCACCAAATATGTCATTTACAAATTCATATCCTTCCCCCCTTTTCTTTGGCTCTATTCTTATAAAGCATATACCATATTGTCCTCTTCCTCCACTTTGCTTAACATATTTACCCATTGCTTCCGCCTTTTTCCTTATTGTTTCTCTATAAGGAATTTTAGGTCTTTCAGTTCTAACATTTACACCAAATTTTCTTTTTATCTTTGATATTATAACATCAAGGTGTATTCCTCCAAGTCCTTCTATTATTCTCTGTTTTAGTTCGGGGTCATAATAAAATCTAAATGTTGGATCTTCAAACGATATTTTTGAAAATGCTTCCATAACCTTTTCTTCATCCTGTTTTGTTTGTGGAACAACTGCAATTGATATTGATGGATTTGGGAATTCAATCGGATTTAATTTTAAAGGTCTATCAATTTTACATAAAGTATCAGATGTTTTTGTATTTTTTAATTTTAAAACTGCTCCAATTTCTCCTGCTTTCAGTTTTTCAACTTCTTTTCTTTCTTTACCCATTATTTTAAATATCTGGTTTATTTTTTCCTTTGCACCTGAATTCACATTTAAAACTTCTTCACCTGCAGAAATTTCCCCATTAAATACTCTTATATAATATATTTCACCGAGATGAGGTTCGGTGAGAGTTTTGAATACAAATGCAATTAAATCACCATCTTCGCAAGGTGAAAACTCTATTTTTTCTCCTTCAGGTGTATTTGCTTCATATTTTCTTTCAGAAGGTGATGGAAAATATTCTATAATTGCATCCAAAAGATTTTCAATTCCTATTCCTTCAATTGAATCTCCATATAAGACAGGAACAATTTCTCCCTTTTTAACCCCTTGTTTAAGAACTTCCTTTAATTCCTTAGTTTGTATTTCTTCCCCTTCTAAATATCTTGTTACAAGTTCTTCTGAAAGTTCTATGATTGATTCAATATATTTTTCTTTAAGTTTTTTAAATTCCCCTTCCAATTTTTCATCAAATATATCAAGAGTTCCTTCAAAATTTAATCCTTTTCCTTTTGGAAATACAAGAGGGAAAAAGGAGACGCCTTCAAATGTTTCCTTTAATTTTTCAATTATACCATCAGGTTCAGAATTTTCTGCCTTCATTTTACTCAAAAATACAATACAGGGTATTTTTTTATCAAAAACCATTTGTCCAAATATTTCAGTTCCCACTTGTATTCCAGAAGTTGAGTCAATAACAAGAATAACCCCATCAGTAACACTCAATCCTGCAATAAATTCTCCTTGAAAATCCAAAAATCCTGGTGTATCTATTAATTCAAATTCTTCATTTTTGTATTTAAAATGAGCACACGAAAGATTTATAGATATTTTTCTTTCAATTTCTTCAGGGTCATAATCAAGGATTGAATTTCCCTCTTGTGGTTTTAAAAGTTTTGGTGTTACCTTTGCTTTATAAAGCATTGCTTCTGCAAGTTGCGTTTTACCACATCCACCATGTCCTGTTAATAAAAAAACCCTCATTTTACCTCCAAAATTTATTTTTTTCTCTTTTTAACCTCCTCTTTTATATATTCAATTATTTCTTTTAAAGGTGTTCCTGGACCAAATAATTTTCCAACTCCCATTTCATAAAGTTTTTGAGCATCATCTTCTGGTATTATTCCTCCTCCTGTTAAAAGAACATTATCAAGCCCTTTTTCTTTCATAAGTTTTAAAACTTCAGGAAATACTGTCATATGTGCTCCGGAAAGTATGCTTATTCCAATAACATCAACATCTTCCTGTATTGCAGTTCTAACAACTGCTTCTGGTGTCTGATGAAGTCCTGAATAAACAACCTCAAATCCTGCATCTCTTAATGCAGATGCTACAACCTTTGCTCCTCTATCATGACCATCAAGTCCAACTTTTGCAATCAACACCCTTATTTTTTCCTTCATTTTTTAATATAAATTTGGTGGTTCTTGCCAGGTTCCATAAACTTTTTTAAGTTCTTCAATTATTTCTCCAAGGGTAACATGTGCTTTAACTGCCTCAATTGTATAAGGCATCAAATTTTCATTTCTTTCTGCTGCTCTTCTTAATTCTTCTAATCTATTTTTTACAACAATATTGTCTCTATTCTGTTTAAATTCTTTTACTTCTCTTATCTGTTCCTCTTCAATTTCAGGAGGTATCTTCAAAATTTCAATTTTTGTTTCTTCATCCTCTACAAATTCATTTACTCCAACAACAATATACCTTTTCTCTTCAACTGCTTTTTGAAACTCATAGGCAGACCTTGAAATTTCCCTTTGTGGCCATCCCTTTTTAATTGCCTCAACCATTCCCCCCATTTCCTCTATTTTCTTAAAAATTTTTTCCGCCTCTTCTTCCATCTTATTTGTTAAATATTCAATAAAATAAGAACCAGCAAGTGGGTCAATTACATCTGGAATATCAGTTTCATATGCAATTATTTGCTGTGTTCTTAATGCAATTTTTGCTGCTTTTTCAGTTGGTAATGCATATGCTTCGTCCATTGAATTTGTATGAAGACTTTGTGTTCCACCAAGGATTGCTGCTAATGCCTCAATCGTTGTTCTTATTATGTTGTTTTCAGGTTGTTGGGCAGTTAATGAGCATCCTGCCGTTTGTGTATGAAATTTTAATCTCATTGATTCTTCCTTTTTTGCTCCAAACTTTTCTTTCATCCATCTTGCCCATATTCTCCTTGCAGCTCTAAATTTTGCTATTTCTTCAAAAAAGTTCATGTGAGAATTAAAGAAAAAGGAAAGCTGGGGTGCAAAATCGTCAACATTTAATCCCCTTTCTATTGCATATTTTACATAGGTAAAACCATCCATTAAAGTGAAGGCAAGTTCTTGAACTGCTGTTGCACCTGCTTCCCTTATATGATATCCACTTATTGATATTGGATGCCATTTTGGAATGTATTTTGAACAAAATTCAACAGTATCAATTATAATTTTAATTGATGGTTCAGGTGGAAATATAAATTCCTTCTGGGCAATATATTCTTTTAATATATCATTTTGTATTGTTCCCCTTAATTTATATAAAGGGACACCTTGTTTTTCTGCAACAGCAACATAAAACGCAAGAAGGATAAAGGCAGTCGGATTTATTGTCATTGAAGTTGAAACCTTATCAAGTGGTATATCCTTAAATAATGTTTCCATGTTAGACAATGTGCATACTGCAACCCCTTCCTTTCCAACTTCTCCCCTTGCTCTTGGATGGTCTGAATCATATCCCATTAATGTTGGCATGTCAAACGCAATGGAAAGACCTGTTTGCCCATGTTCTAAAAGAAATTTAAATCTTTCATTCGTCTCTTTTGCAGTTCCAAATCCTGAGAACATCCTCATTGTCCACAGTTTCCCCCTATACATTGTTTCGTAAACTCCTCTTGTAAATGGAGGTTTGCCTGGTTTTCCAAGATCTTTTTCATAATCTAAATTTTTAATATCTTCAGGCGTATAATATGGTTTTTCAGGTGGAATTATACTTCCTGGAAATTTTGAATTTTTTTGAGAAAGTCTTTTTATTCTTTCTTCAAGGTCTTCTAAAAGGGTTTCCTTTTTTGATTCAAAAAAGGCATAGAAATCTTGTCTGCAACTATCTTTCTTAATTTCCTCATTCATTTTTACCTCCCATTAAAAAATTTTTAATTATTTCATTCGCTGCGTCATACATTGAATATTTTAAATTATAAATATCTTCAACCATTTTTTCAAGGATAAAATCCTTGTCCATTTCTTTTTCTATTTCCTCTTCAATTTTTGAAAAAACAATTTTTTTAATTCTCTCCTTAATCACCTTTTTCCTTCTTTGAAAAAATCTATTTTCAATTTTTTGTTTTTTAATAAAATTTTCAATTTTTTCCATTAAATTTTCAATTCCTTCACCTTTTAATCCATTTGTTAAAATAACATCAACTTCTTTTCCTGATAGATTAAAAGCAAGGATTATATCTTTTTTAAGTTCTTCTGCTCCAGGTCTATCCGATTTATTAATAACAATTATATCACTTGTTTCAAGAATACCTGCCTTCATTGCCTGAATTCCATCTCCTGATTCAGGAGAAAGAACAAGAATAGTGCAATCGGTAAAGTATGCAATTTCTATTTCTGATTGTCCTATTCCAACAGTTTCTATTATAACATAATCTTTTCCAGAAGCATCAAGAATATCAGCAGCATCAAGTGCAAACCGAGAAACCCCTTTACCTTCCCTTAAAGCCATACTCCTTATAAATACCTTATTTTCAAGATTCAAATCAGACATTCTTACTCTATCACCAAGAAGTGCTCCTCCTGAAAATGGAGAAACTGGGTCAAGTGCTATTATTCCAACACTTTTCCCTTTATTAATTAAAAGAAGTGTTAATTTATCAATTATTGTTGATTTACCAGCACCTGGTGGTCCTGTTATCCCTATCCTTATTGCATTACCTGTATATGGAAAAATCTCCTTTAAGATGGAATATGAATCTCCACCATTTTTTTCAATTAATGAAATGCATTTTGCTATTTCTCTTTCATCTCCTTCTCTGATTTTTTCAACTCTTTCTTTCACAGATTTAATTATAATTTAAATTGACCCTTTAATTCAAATTATAATTTGAAAAATTTTTAAAAATCCTTTAATATTATAAACTTAAGGGCTGGGTTCGGGCGGTCGCCCCTTTTTAAAAGGGGAGGAAAGTCCGGACTCCAGAGGGCAGGGTGCTCCTTGAAAAAAGGAGGCTCATAAAGGGTGACCTTTATGGGACGGATAGGGCCACAGAAACTATACCGCCCCTTAAAAGGGGTAAGGGTGAAACCGTGGGGTAAGAGCCCACGTCCTGTATGGGTGACCATACAGGAGGTAACCCCCACCTGGAGCAAGACAAATAGGGAGGGAAAGGGTGTGGCCCGCACCCATGAACTCCCGGGTAGTCGCATTAGATAAATGACCGCCTAAAACAGAATCCGGCTTACGGAACCCAGCCCTCTTATTTTTACTTGACATTTAAATTTTTTTCCTTTATAATTAAAACTTAAAATGAGATTAAAAGGGAGAATTTTTTATGAACTCTCTCTCTCTCGGATAAGATTATTTTTTGTAATTTCATTTCAACAATTCCTCCTCCTTTTCATAAAGAATAAAAATTGTGTTTGTTTAAATTTCCCATGAAAAAATTTATAAAAATTTTAAAAAAGGAGGAGGTGAAAATGAAAAAA
>Ga0272445_1003208_pt1 | contig 10356 bp, 13 predicted proteins | sample YNPCB0031_FD_194404 | JGI IMG/M metagenome (GOLD analysis project Ga0272445, IMG submission 194404) | Hot spring sediment microbial communities from Yellowstone National Park, WY, United States - YNP-CB-003-1 | ecosystem: Environmental > Aquatic > Thermal springs > Hot (42-90C) > Sediment... | reverse complement strand
TTTGCATCTATGAGGACTTGCCCATTAGATCTCACAACAATTTCGCTCCCTGACTGATTTATCAACCTCACTGTCCCGTCCTCATGTAATACTAACTTAGCTCCTACCCTATTCTTTAATTCAATCTTCCCACCTGCATAAAATACCAATGCACTCCCCATCGGCATCCTCCATACCACCGCCCCAGGATACTCAGCCCCCTGCTCCTCATACATACCACCCGCCTCCATTACTCCCTTACCAAACTCCTCCCACACACTCCCAGCCTGAAACCTCACACCATTGAAAGGCAAACTCCACGCAAACCATACCGGCTTCTCTACATCCCCACCCTCAAAAAATACCCATACCCACGCATTCTTTGGCGGAACATACAATATCCCTCCTTGCCAAGCCGGCTCAGCCCACGGACAATCCTCATCCTTCACCTCCTCAAACCACGGATATACCTTCACTTTCACCCTGCCCAACCGAAGAGGATCCCTATTATCCATAACCTTCCCTCGATAAAACCCCTCCACCTTATACCCTCTCTTTAACCAATCCATTCCGCCACCTCTTCACTCCCAGAACTATCACTAATCTCCTTCCTTTCATTCTTCCAAACATCAGAAACAAGCACTAACTTCTTCAAATAATTCCGCCCCGGATTACTCCATAAATGCACTACCCCACCTACTATCCAATCCCCAGACAAAGCTTCACACATCTCTCCATATCCATCCGGAAATAACACCCTAACCTTATCCCCCACACCTAAATCAGAAACACCAGGTATCACTACACACCACTTCCTCATCATCTTACACTTCTGAAATAAACCTGTATCAGGAACAGTCCTGTCCTTCATATCAATTGCCCCTACATTCACTACCTCCGTAACAATATCCTTCGCCTTGCCTAATACCGATGCCAATACATTACTCCTCACATTCTCACCAAGCACCTGCCTCACTCCATCTACTATAACCTTCTCTACATTCAACTTCCCTAAATCAAACCCATACTTAACAAACCTTGACTTCATCGTGTCCGATACAATACTCCTACCCAATACCTCATACCACATGAACGGAACTACCTTCACCCCCTCCTCCTTCAAATAACCATTATTCTCCCACGCCTCATCCCACCTCCTCCCATCCACTACATACTCCAAATAACACTTCACTTCCTGCTTCACTAACTCAGCAAAACTCCTAAACCTAAACCGCCACCCCACACCTCCCCTATTCACAACAGGCTCAAACCATACAAAATAATCCTGCTCTCCTCCACTACTCTTCGCACAATCCCTCAAATACCCTAAAAAACTAAAACCAGACCTACCACCCTGCAAATAATTCTTCCTGTCATAACTCAGATCCACCTCCTCCTCCCACTTCAATACACCACATACCTTACTATAATTGCTATACACTACATCACTCACAAACTCCACAGCCACCTTACTCGCATTCCTCTCCCCATATCCCCTAAACCCTTTAGCAAGCAACCATACACCAGGCATCCCATACCCCATCAACTTCAAACTAACAGCTGTCGGTCTTGTCACATGCTCAAGCCTAGAATCACCTACCGAACACACCGCCATGTCAAATACTACCATCCTGCTCCTATCTAACCCTACACTCACCACCACATTCCCTATACTCCTATACGATAAATAACTCATCCCAAAATCCGTTATCCGCACCCGACACCCGGGCACTATATACCAAAGCCCCTCCCACACTATAACCTCCTCCACCCACTCAACAGGAACTCTACACCTCTCATCAAACCTATACCCCTCCTCAACCGAATTCATAAGCCATACATCAATAGGAGAAAACTCATACCCTGCCATCCCTTACCTCTGCTGTCCTTGCTGAGCCTCTTCAATAGGTAACTCCCTCACCACAATCTTCTTACCCTGCACTCCTAACAAATTCCTATCTACAATATACTTCGTGCTTATTGATAACCTTAAATCCACACTTAACGGTCCTCCCTTCACACTCATCTTAGAAAAACTATGCTCAATATCCGTCACAAAACATTCCTTAAATATCAACCACCCACCAATATCTACCATCACATCCATCTGCGGAACCTTACTTACATACTTACCAATCTTCGGCACTGTTATGTCATACAAAGTATCAAGCGCCCTAAATACCTCATCCTCACTATCAAAATTCACCAACACCACATTCAAATTGAACTTGATATACTCAGGAATTCCTGAAAAAAGCCTCGTCCACGCTATACCCTGTGCAAACGGCTGAGTAATCCACTCCTGTGCCTGCCCTACTACACTCTCTAAACCTACAGCACCTAAAGCCATCCCTGTCGCCGCCACAAGCTGATTCAACTTGCTCTTCAAATCAATCACCTCACTAAAAATCGTCTGATACCCTACACTCACACTAAAACTAACCTCATCTTGAACATACGCCTGAAATACCTTCCCAGAATTAGCATACGGATTATGCCCCGTCGGCTTTATCGTCAATAAATTATATCTCAACTGCATATCCCACACCTCACACTAATCCTAACATCATCATAACAAGCCCCATATCTTCGGGGAACAAAGGCACCTTACTAAACGCATCTCCACCTGACATAACCACCTTCTGTACACTACCAACTCCTTCCCCACCTCTCAGCCCTTCTATTACCCGCACTATATTACCTAACAACTCTGTACTCGTCCTTACCCCCTCCTCTATCACCTGCCTCGCAACTTCCCGCTGATCCGCCACCAACACATCATCCACTATCCCACCCTCAGTCATCCCCGCCAAATTACTCCTCAAACTCTCTACCTCCAAAGCTCCAGCTTCATGCTTCTTAGCAAGCTCCTCAAACTCTTCAACAGCCACACCCTCCTTCAACTCCGCCCCCACTGACTTGTTCACCTTTACCTGCTCCTTTATACTACCCTCTAACTCCTCAACACCTTTAGTTATTCTCTTTTGTAACCCTTCTTGCTTCTTCACCTCCACCTTCTGCCTTTCCATCGCTAACAATAACTCCTTCTCCCTTATCAACCTCTTCCTTACACCCTCCCTCACCTGCGGTGAACTACTAGCCCAATACCTATCTACATTCGCAATCAAATAATCATATACCCTCGTTATTATCTCCTGAGGAGACAACGCCTTCACTTGCTCAGGGGTCATCCCACTAAATACATTCTGTAATACCCTACCAAATCCACCCACCCCATGCTGAATCGCTCTCGCAATTACCATCTCCTGCAACGCTCTCGACCTGCTCACATCTAACCCAAACCTCTCAGCTACCCTCACACCTGGCACAAAATACTCCCTAACCGCAAACTCCTGCTGTGCCCTCGCAAACGCCTCACCATACTTGCTCGCTACCTCCTGCCACCTCCTCTTCCATTCCGGTGTCCCAAACTCCACACCCTCAAACTCCTTCATATACCCATACTCCCTCAAAAACTTCAAAGCCGTCTCCCTCGTAAACTGATACATACCAACCGACATACCACCTATATCACCCTTCGTACGCCCCACCACCCCCGCCGCCTTCACCATATCTATCGTCCCAGCCTCCGCTTCCCTCGCAACAATACCTAAACTCTCACCTAACCACTTCGCTACATCCAATACCTTCCCACCTAACTTACTTACCCCTTCTCCTACTACCTTAATCCCACCCTTCACTCCCTCCACTACACCCTGCAAAAATTGCCCAATCCTATCCACTACACTCATAAAACCACTCCTCAAACTCTCAACCCAATCCTTCTCCTTTATCAACCGCCTCATACCACTATATACCGCATCAGCTATCTTCTCTCCACCAAACATACCTAATGCTCCACCTAACACACTCCCTATAGCCGTCCCTATCCCAGGCGCTATCACTGTCCCTATCAACGCCCCTAACTTCGCCCCACCTAAACCACCTAATAACGCCCCACCACCTCTAGCTATACCTGTCCCTAATCCACCTTCCTGTATTCCACCCAGAAAAGCTAAACCAGCCCCTAAACCTAATCCAATCCACCCAGCCCTCCTCCCTATCCACCTCCCCACTCTTCCAAACCTCCCTAATAACCCACCCCCTGGCAACATATCCAGTATCCCACCACCCCCACCTGCCCCACTCACTTGCTTCGCCTCTATATACAACTTATCCGCATATATCTTCGCATTCCTTTCCTGCACCAACTCCACATCACTTAAACTCACCTTACCTACACTCCTATCACCTACCAAACCCCCTACCCCTCCTACACCTATCCCACTTTTCCCAAACCCAAAAGCCCTACCTTGACCTACACCACCTCCTCCTACCGCACTCAAAACTACTCCACCACCCATCCTCTTGCCCCAAAGCACCTCCTTAGCCCAATCCATAAGCTCAGAAAATACCCCACCTTTCTCCCTCTCTATCTGCCTCACTTTCCTTATTCCTAACGCCGCTAACTCTGCTTTCTTCTGCTCCTCTAACTGCTTCTTCAACTCCTTCCTTTCTTGCCACTTCCCATAAAGACTACCTAACCACTCTCCAACAAACATCCCAACCGGTCCTAAACTCGCAAGCATTACACTCCTCATATCCCCAACTAATTCACCCGCACCTCCTCTCCCATACCTACCATAACCTCGACCTCCTACCTCACCAAATATCAATCCTATAACCGAACGCTTCACATACCCCTTCAATTGCTCCCTTATACTAAGTTGCTTCTCTATCTCCTCCTTAGTTAAAATATCCTGAAAACCATAACCTAATCCCCTCCCTCGACCCCGTACACCATAACCATAACTACCTTTACCTTCCTCTCCCTTCCTTGCTCTCGCTCTTACCCTTGCTTGTATCTTAACCCTCTCTAACTCAGTCCCCGCCTTCCTTACTTTCTCATACTCCTTACCCAAATCATAACTAATCCCTGATAACGTCCCAACACCTACCTTATACTCTTTCATTAACTTCTCAGATAACTTACCTAAACCACCTATCCACTCCAATAACTTCCCAAACTCTTCCCTTAACCCCTTACTTACCTGACTAAACTCCCTAAACTCTTTAACAACTTGACTAAAACCTTTATGAAACTCCTGAAATTCCTTGCTTACCTGAATAAACTCTTTATGAAAACCTGCAAATGCCTCTGAAGTCTCTACAAGCCCACCCCTCAATACTGAAACTACCTTCCTTAACTCTTGAACCTCACCCCTTAACCCCCTCAATAAATCACGCTGATCCTTTACCTCATCCTCTACTCGCCTGCCCCTCACAGGTCTTGTACCAGGTGCACCAGGCACTATACCCACACCTTCACCTAAACCACTACTCTCCTCCCCTTCCATATAAATATCCCTCGCCTCTCTTAACTCCGCCGCCTTCTCTTCAAAATTCCTCTCCGCCATAACCCTACCTCTTCAACTTCCTCCTCATTTCTTCTTCCATCTTTTTCACTCTCTCAAGCTCTCTCATCCACCTAAACCAAAAATAAACATACTCATCCTCACTCAACATCACATGACACACATACATAAAAGTAAACCTTATATCCAACAGCGCCTCCCATATGCTACCACATTTGAAAAAGTAGAAAAAACGGTATCCTTACCCTTACCCCCTTGCCACAAAACTTACACGGCACTTCTACACTCGTCTGAATACCATAACTGCCCTCCCACTTCCTCACAAATTCTAATGCCCCCTTTGCCTCACTTAACAATAACTCATCCACATCCTTACCTATCACCACACTCCTTAATACATCATAATCATTCACCTCGTCAAAACTCCTCTTACCCTCAGGTAAATAACCCCATACCCTCGGATACCTAACCTGAATACCCCCTACCTGAACAGGCTCTACATACTCATCAGGTATTTCCTTCTCTTCAAGCCTCATCAAATCATACTTCACTGTCTGAACTTCATCTTTACAATCACACATAAAACTCAAATTTATTTCATTCCCTATACTATTAACCCTATGCGCTAACAATACCTTATAAAAGTCTGGCATAGTAAACTCTTTCACATCCACATCCTTATCCAATACTGTCCCCTGCACTACCTGAACAAGCCTCCTCACATAATCAATCTCCTCCTCCATACCACTATCAACTAAACACTTTACATCCTTAACCTTCAACGGTCGCAAATGCACTACACCAGGATACCCATGCTTGCCTTTAGATGATAACCTCACCGTTATCACTTGCTCATCCACTGCCTTCAATTCCCCTACTCCCACTCCACTACTACCACCTTGCCTCATCTGCATCGCCTCTTCCATTGTCAACAACTTAGCCATACCTCCCACCTCCTCCACCTTTTTATGCTATCACTTCTATTCCATGCACTACAAAAGATACTGACACTTCTACTAATTCATTTACCTCATACCCCAACCTCACTACCTCTATCCCTACCGGATAACACTTCTTCAACCGATAAGATGCTACCTTCCTACCCTTCACATCAAATACATGCACTACCACATCCTTCATCCACCTTGACGGCAACTCCCTTAACTCCCTATATGGCGTCCCCACCACCTCCTCCACCACCATCAACTTCCTCCAATTACCAAAATACCTCTGCACTGATAACTCCACATCCTCCCAGAAATCTACCTTCACCTCTTCTCTACTTTCAAAATCAACAGGCAAAAAATAATACCCCAACCCCTCCACTCTTACCCCTTCCACTTCCAAATTGAACCACACAGGAAACTGAACCGACTTGACCTGATACCTCAACCTACTCACATCCCCAAAATCATGAGGCAACTCCACCTCAAAACTATACGCACGAAGAGGCTCTTTTACTATACCTGGAATCTGAGACAGCCCAATTCCCATCTCATAATAAATATAAAACAAAGAAGAGGTTCCTTTTCGGAACCTCTAATTGAATTAATTTCTAAGAACTCACTTTAAAATAAAAACTCGCTTCTCAACTTACTACCTACAAGAAAAACTTCTTGCACTCCCTTCTTATCGCATCAATAATATCTCTATACCTCTTCCTCACCTGACGCATTATCCTCTCCTCTTCATCTACAGAAAATATTTCACTAAAATCAACAGCACCATCAATAATCACTTCAACAATCCCTAATTCTTCTCCCTCCTCACTATAATAAACTCCAATAAAAAACTCAAACTCCAACTCTTTCCCAGTCCTCCTATCCACCAAAACAGCCCAATAAACATCACCCTCAACCTCTCCATTCCAAGGAACCATTCTTGTTCCACAATCAACAACTGTCCAAGCCATATCTTCCCCTCCTTTTTTACCTATCCCTTTATAAAACCAAAACACCCTACTTTAACTATCAAAACCCTTTTCATTTATACCTTTTCACTTAACTTTCCTCAAACCAATCATACCAAAACCTAGCCGTCATAGTCACAACCTCATTGCTCTCATACCTCACTTCCCTTGCATCAGCAGCTATTAATATTGCATTCCTCAATACTATAGTCCTCACCGGATTGCCCTTACCATCTAATAACTTCAACTGAATATCACCAGTTACCTCATTCCTATACGATTGCTCACCACTACTCCAATCACCAACTAACTTCAACCAATTCATAAACGCATTCCTCACCGCCATATCCACACCTTCCCAAAACTCAAACTCAATCTCCTTATCTGCTCCCTCCCTACCATGCACAGCCCAAGTCATCCATAAATAATGCAACTCAATCCTCTCAAATGTCCTACCCGGTATCCTTGCAGATATAGCCCTTAACTTCAACCCCTCCGGAATAGACACCCCCGCCGGCGTCCTTACAAATGTTAACTCCCAAAGATAACCCCGAAGAGGCTCAGCTACTCCTGGTATCTGACTTATTCCTACTGTAGCCATATCATAACACCCCCTCAAAACTCTTCATCAAACTTTATTTCATCATATAACTCTTGAATTAAACTTTCAGCCTCCACTAGTACAGCATAAAACCAACTACCTATTAAAGCATTAACTAAAGGAAAACCATGTAATATCTGAGAAATTGAACGCTCCACCTTATCAAGCTCCTTCAGTATAGTTTCCAACTCATCTATAGGATCATCAGCTGAACGAACTAAATTCTCTACCATACGGTCCATATAACGTTCCCTCTGTTTTTTCAAAACCTCTAACAACTCCTTCACTACTTTCTCAATAACTCCAGAAGTAATAATGTTACTCATTACCTAACCTCCAACCTTTTTCAAACATATCATTCTAATTTCACAGTTCTTTTACCACCCTCTTTTATTCCTCACCCTTTGCATCCCTCAATATTTCTTCTAAATCCTCTTCTTATAATACCTTCTTTTACTCTCCTTCACATTACCCCCAAACTCCTCCATCAACTCCTCTATCATCTTTGCTATTTTACCCTCTCTATAACTTAAATAGTAAAACTCCTCACTATCGGGAACATAATGCCACTTGTCTTTTAAATATATCATAGCCTCTTCTACATCATGTTCCTCTAAAACTAAATTAAACATCTCAATAACCTGATCTTTAAACCAATTCTCAAAATTATCCTTACTTTTCAAAATCTCAGCCCTCTCATCAGCATCCATCTCCTCTAACCTCTCACGCAACATCTCAATAAAAATACTCCAGAGCGTGCGATACTCTGTCTCACTTAAAATAATGCCTTTCGTAAACATAGTTCACACCTCCTTTTTTTATTTCCTTGCAAAAGGTCCAAGCCCACCATAATACTCATTCACAAGCTCAAAAAATTGCCTCCCAGAATCTACCTCCCTCCACCTCCCATCCACAAAAATCATCGCCTTATCTACTCCTTCCTCCTCAAGCAACTCTTCAAAACAAACACTAAAAAACTCCCTCATCTCCTTCTTAGTAATCTCTTCCGGATATTTATCAGCAAACTCCTCCCGCATCAACCTCCCAAACTCCTTTACCAACTCCTTAAACTCCGTCGCATTCAAAACAATCGCTTTCGTATACATAAACCAACCACCCCTTCAACTAACATTATCTCCTTTTGCATCAACCAAAAAACCCTCTAACCCTTTATAAAAATCCTTTACCACACCAACAAAACTCTCACCATCACACACCTCATACCACTTATCCTGCAAAAGAACTACTACCTCATTAACTTCATATTCTTCTAACAACTCTTCAAACAAAATAGCCAAAAACTCCTCCAACTGCTCAATAGAAAAACTACCACCTGCACTAAACTCCTCCCGTATCACCTCAACTAAATCAGAAACCAAATTCCTCAAATCCTCCTCACCTAAAACTATCGCCACCCTAAACATCACATCATACCCCCTACATTATTTACCCATCATTATTATACTCACACCACTTCACACCTCTCACCTTATGCACTACCCACCCTCTCCATCCAAAACAATTCCATTTTTATAATACTCATTCGCTTTACTTATAAATAACCCCCATAAAACAACACCCCTAGTGATTCCTCTTCTACAAATTTCTCAATACTCCCATAATGCTTCTTCACAAATCTTATAAACTCCCTTGCTGACCTAAAAAATACCCATTTATCCCTATCAATTTCACACACTATCCCATCAACCCTAGCCTCTTGTGTAAGCTCAGTAAAAAATTGCACCAAATACTTTTCTAAATTAGCTTTTTCTGCCTTAAATAACAAAAAATTAGCAAGAGCCTCCAACAACAACGAAAAACTAAAACTACTCCATACCACCGCAAGCGGTAGCTTATAACGAACAATATCAACATCCTTATAAACCAACTTATCCTTTATACCATATGCAAAATACTCAAAAAAGTCTCTCACACTACCATAATACTTTTCTGCAACAAAAACAAAATCTGATGGAACCTCAATAATCCCCCATCTTCCACTCTTCACCTCACACATTATCAAATCTGCTTTTCTATCAAAAATTATCTCCTTGTAAAAATTTTTCAAATAATACTTCAACTCATCATCACGCAAATCAAAAAGATCTTGCTTTTGAAAATGCTCTAAATCATACATTAACTGACCCACCAACATTCTCATTACCTTCTCAAAATCTTGCTTATCCAACGTAACTGCCTTTAGAACTAAATCAGGAGCAATACCTAAATCATAAAGTATCCCTAACATATTCCCCTCCTTCTCCTTATTGTTTCACCCTACTTACATTTCCCAACATCTCCCACACTAAGCCCCACCTGCCCTCTCCTCAATCTGATAACCAAACCTCGTCACAATCGCCTTAAGCCAAATCCCTCTAATTGCCCTCACCGGCACATAATATACTTCAACAGTCAATATACCCTGGTCCACTTGCGCCGGCGGATTATTACCTGTCCCAAGCGGATCACTTATCACCGCATACCTCAATATA
>Ga0272445_1003205_pt1 | contig 10358 bp, 8 predicted proteins | sample YNPCB0031_FD_194404 | JGI IMG/M metagenome (GOLD analysis project Ga0272445, IMG submission 194404) | Hot spring sediment microbial communities from Yellowstone National Park, WY, United States - YNP-CB-003-1 | ecosystem: Environmental > Aquatic > Thermal springs > Hot (42-90C) > Sediment... | reverse complement strand
CTTCCCAAACCCTATTTCTTTTGCATTAGGTATATATGTGTGGATACACGGGCAGATGGAGTTTAGAAAGCCTCTTCACAATCTCTTTTTCTACTTCTTCTACTTGTCCCTCTAAAATCTGCCTTAGCCATTTGTGATAAAGAAAGATAGCCCTTTCATCAAGTTGTAGGTCCTTTTGGATAATGAGCCAAAAAAGAAGTTCCCCTCAGCCATAGCTTGCATTCCACACTTTATCTACCTCTTTGAAGTAGCAATGTCCTATTTCATGCACAATAACTCCCTCACTTGGATTTTCACTCCTGAAAGAGATCACATTGTTATCTATAAACGCAATGCCTCCCGATAAGCTTTTCCCAGTTTTGAAGGGAGTTCAAGTGAGCATATATTATACGCAGATAGCCTTTTGCTGAAAACTCCTTTGAAATGCTAAAAGAAAAGTGAGTCATTACTATCCGTATTATAATAAAAACATGGGAGTAAAAAGGAAGGACACCAAAAAAAGAATTCTGGAATCTGCACTTAAGCTATTTTCCGAGAAGGGCATAAGGGAGACCACTATAAAGGATATAGCTAAAGATGTAGGTATAACGGAAGGAGCTATATACAGACATTTTGTGAGTAAGGACGAGATAGTTAAAGGACTTTTTGCCATGTATTCGGAAGAGTTTTATAACAGACTCATGTCTGCCTTTGAGGAAAGAACATACAAGGATAAGTTTTATAAGGCGGTTGAGGAATTCCTTAATTTTTGTTTTGAAAACCCTGAAGCTTTTAAGTACCTTGACCTTTTTCATTACCTTAGGGCTGAAGAAGTAAAAGAGTTTGTAAGACTACCAAAAGATGCTGTACTTAAACTTTTGGAAGAGGGAAAGGGAATTATAAAGGTAAGGCCGGAGTTTGCACTTGCTATGTTTGTTGGCACTCTTGAAAGGCTATTCTTACTCACTCAAGCGGGTGTTATCGAAAAAGAGGAAAGTATAAAGAAGGAAATTGCTGACCTTCTGTGGAAGGCTCTTACTTCCCTATAACTAACACAGCACCAGGTCGCTTTATCCTTGGAACCAAGACCTCCATAACCCTGAATTGGTGGACCATATTGCTGCTTTCCACATAAGCTAAGCTTATATCAGCTCCAATAACTATGTCCATGTTCTGAGGACCAGCAGAAACAAGTATAGCCTTCCCTTCTGGCACTATGGGTGTGTAGAATATGTCCGCTACTACCTTTTTAATCTGTTCAAGCTCTAAGAGCCCAGTGTTATGGTAAACCCTGTTTAGCTGAAAGTACTGCTTAGGATTCAAAACCATGTAGTAGGGTCCAAAAAATCCCATTTCGGAAAGCTTAGCTATGCCCAAAGATACATCGTTAAAAGCATTGCCAACCACTTCCCAATCGCTCATGGACATGGTTTGCCTGCCTTCCACTGTTAAAAGTCCTTCTATTCCAAGCTTTTTGTTTCCGTGAAGTATAAGAGTGTCTTCTGCTACAGCGGTGGCAAAAGCTGCAGCTGACGCTGAAGATGTATCTATAGGAAGATTAAACTGTCTCCAATACTCAAGGTCGCGCCAGCTTATGTTAAAGGGCTTGTATATGGTAGGAAGCACTATATGTTTTCTTGTGCCCGTTCTGACAGGCTGACAAACTTCGCTTTCCTCGCCGGGTCTTACCTCACAGCTACCAGGTTCCACTCCTAAAAATACATCGTAGGATATTACCTGATGTCCTAAACCTAAGGGTCCTACGACACTTATAAACCTTCTGCAAACTAAAGATCTTTTAGCTACATCTATTATTGCACTTTCTAAGGTATTCCACTCTTCTTCTGTGAGAGGTGATACGCTCCTTCCAAAGAAGTCCATATTTTTACCTCCACACATAATTATAAGCAAACTCTTTAAGAAAATCCAGCCAGCCTTTTAAGAAAAGCTCTTTGTAGCTCATATTTCCCTTAAGAAGTCCATAATAAGTTTTAAGTGCTCCTTTTTTAGCCATTCTGTAAGCTACTTTTTGGAATCTGTAGCCAAGGCGTGCTATCTTTCCTGCATAGACAAGCTCTGAAACTAAATCTTTTAAAAGTGTTTTGTAGTTTCCCGTTGGGTCGGAAGGAGAAAGGACTAAAGCATCAACCGCAACTTTACCGCTCCAAAACGCGTAGTATATACCTTCTCCTAATAAAGGATCTGTAAGGTTTGCTGCATCTCCAGTTAAAAGTACGCGCTCTTTTCCGTAAAAGACATCTTCATTACTTTCTGCATAAGGTATGTACCAACCATATATTTTTGTTATGTTTTTAATTCCTCTTTTTTCTGCGTAATCTTTCAAAGTTTTGGTAAGTTCATAATCACCGTTGCAAGCTATTCCTACACTGAGATTATTGCCCTTAGGAAATATCCAAGCGTAACCTCTTTTTACTATACCTATATCTATTAAAACCTTGTGGAAAAGAGCACCTTCTGTAAAAAACTCTAATGCTTTAAAAAACTTCTTTTTCTTGTAACCCAAGAGGGTAGCAACTTTTGAATAAAATCCATCTGACCCTACCAAGTGATCCGCGTAAAAAACCCCTTTGGAGGTGCTTATCCTGTACCTTGCGCCCTCTTTCTCCAGATGAAAAAACTCACACTCTTGTAGAAGATGTGCACCTTCTTGCTGTGCTTTTTCCAAAAGGAAGGTGTCAAACTCCACTCTGTCTATGATGTAAGCGATGGGTTCTTCTGCAGGAACCTCAAAGCTCTCAGTTCCTGCGTATCCCAGCACACCTGAGCTTATCCTGTTGAGCACCAGCTTCTCCCAGCCGGCAGGAAGATAAGGAGAAATTCTTTCAGATATGCATCCTGCACAGAGCTTAAAGCGTGGCACTTTTTTCTTTTCAAGAATAAGAACCTTGAGACCCCTTTTGGAAGCATGAAAAGCGGTGGAAGACCCCGCAGGTCCTCCACCTACCACCACCAAGTCATAAAAGTTCATAAAGATATTTTATTCGCTATTCTTTCTTACCATAGTATTTGGTAAGGTACTCTACTATCCTGGGGACATCTTCCTGTTTTACCGGAGCACCAAAAACCTTTATCATCTTGTTGACTTCCACTTCCCATCCCTTCTTGTCTAAAAAGGGAGAGTTCATCTGTATGTAATCAAGGCTGTGACACACAGAGCAGTTTGCTTCTACCAGAGCTTTGCCTTCGCCATCTTTTAGCTTTACCTTCTCTTCCCCCGCCAAGGAAAGCGCGGAAAAAACTCCTATCAACACAAAAAGATGCCTCATAGTTATTACCTCCTTAAACAACTTTGATGCTTATCTTTTGAACCACATTATGAAGGTATCCTGCAGGGTTCCATATGAGTTCAAAGGTTTGGGTCTGTCCTATCTTGTTGCTTGCCTTTGCCATTATTGTATAAGTACTCTTTTTGGGAGGTTTGAACACATAAGTAAACTGTCTCCAAGAATAACGCCCGTAGTCTTTTCCAAGCTGTGCTTCACGCCATGTTTTTCCACCGTCCGTGGAGATTTCTACCATGTTAATGCCGTATCCACCATCCCAAGCTACACCTTTGATCTCAACAAGTTGACCAAGCCTGAAGGTTTGCCCGTCGTTTATGTTAGTTATGAGAGAGTTTACTACCATCTCCGTTATAGGTGTGTTGACCGCGGTCTCTTGTGATGTAAACCTGTCCCTTATGGGAAACTTTCCTAAGGGTATTCTGTATGCATTTTTCATCCAAAAGCCATCAAAGGGTTTGGAAACTACATCTATGGAAATTATGTGCTTCATCCAGTAGGTAGCTGTCCAGCCTGGGACTATTAACCTTGCGGGGAATCCGTTCCAGTGGGGGAGAGGTTCTCCGTTCATCTCGTAAGCTATGATGGTGTTCTCATCAAGAGCCTTCCATACGGGTATGCTCTTGACAAAGTTAGGTGTCCCTGCTGCAACGCCTGTGTCCGCACCATTAACTACCACTTCAAGGGCATTTCCTTTTAGACCTGCCTTTTCCAAAATGTCTTTAAGTCTAACACCTTTCCATTTTGCGTTACCCATAGCTCCGTATCCCCACTCAATACCTGCCACATGAGGTTTGAAAAGCCCTCTTCTGTTTCCAGAACACATACAGAGCGCAACTATCTCTACCTGCTCAAACTTGGTCTTGAGATCGTCAAGGGTGAGCTCAAAAGGTCTCTCTACAGCATCCCCTCCTATGGTAAGCTTCCAAGTTTTCGCGTCCACCTCTGGTATGTTGGAAAGGTGGTACCTCACGAAGAACACATCGTTGGGTGTGAACATCTCGTTGAAATACTTAACGGGAGTTTCGTAGTTTGGTGGCCTGTAAGTTTTCTTTATAAGGGGTTTTTTGCCCGGAAGAGCTTCAAGCACCTGTTCTTCAAGAACACCCTCTGGAAGCTCTTTTACCGCGGTGCTAAGCAATGATGGGTCCACCGCTGCCAAAACATACTTAGGTACCAAAAGTCCGCCTGCAGTTGCAACAAGACTGCCTTTTAGGAACTTTCGCCTGCTCAGCATATTTTACCTCCCTTTAGAATTCACTAAGTAATTTTATAAAATTTATAAAACTTCATTATGCACAGAGAGAACGCGTAAGTGGGATATAATATTTTAAATGGTAAGGCACTTTATAGACCTTTGGGATATAACCCCTGATGAGGGATGGCGCATTTTATTAGATACCCAAGACATAAAAAAAGGTAAAGATACCCAAAAATACCTTTTGGAGAGAAATGTGGGTTTGTTTTTCACAAAACCTTCCACAAGGACGAGGGTATCTTTTGAAGTAGCTGTAAACCAGTTGGGTGGGAATGCCATATATCTTGCAGAGCAAAACCTTCAAATATCAAGAGGTGAGGACTTAAAAGACACAGCAAGAACCTTATCCAGATACTTGGACTGCGTAGTCATAAGGACTGATGCCCATAGGAAGCTTGAAGAGTTTGCCAAACACTCTACGGTGCCCGTGATAAATGCCCTCACAGATATGTCTCACCCCTGTCAGGTACTTAGCGATGTATTTACTCTTTACGAGGTTTTCAAAGAAGACCTTAGAAGCATAAAGATAGCTTATGTAGGTGACGGGAACAATGTGTGTAATACTTGGCTTGTAGCTGCTGGTCTTTTTGGTCTAAATCTTGTTGTAGCAGTCCCAGAAGGCTACGAACCGAGCAGTTATTATTATCAGGCGGGTGAAGACCTTTGCAGGATCACTGGGGGTAGTATATACATAACGACAAATCCTGTAGAAGCGGTAAAAGATGCGCATATAGTTTACACAGATGTGTGGGTGAGCATGAATCAAGAAAGAAACGAAGAAAAATTGAAGGTTCTCATGCCTTATCGGGTAAACGCAGAGCTTTTGTCTTATGCAAAGGAAAATGTAAAGGTGATGCACTGTCTGCCTGCTAACAAAGGTGAGGAGATAACCGAGGATGTTTTTGAAAGGTTTGCAGATTTCATATTCACACAAGCAGAAAATAGACTACACACTCAAAAGGCGTTGCTCAAGTTTATAATAAATAACTTATGAAAGACATAGGTGAGTATAACCATAAGATTGTGGAAGCTAAACACTCAAAGAATTGGGTAGAAAAAGCCCTCTATCACTTAGCTGAAACTAACAAAGGAAACAGATTCTCTGTGGTTATACCTCCTCCTAATGTAACAGGCTCCCTCCACATGGGACATGCTTTGAACGCTACTCTTCAGGACATAATCTGTAGATGGCAAAGAATGCTTGGTAAAAGCGTAGTGTGGGTACCGGGCTTTGATCACGCAGGCATTGCTACTCAGTATGTGGTGGATAAAATGCTCCAGGAAGAAGGGAAAAACAGGTTAGACCTTGGTAGGGAGGAGTTTACCAAAAAGGTCTGGGAGTGGGTACCCATCTCTAGAAACTCTATAAAGGAACAACTTGAAAAGCTTGGTGTCAGTGTTGATTGGGAAAGGGAGAGATTTACTCTAGACGAAGGCTTTTCAAGAGCTGTCAGATACGCTTTTAGAAAGCTCTACGAAGAGGGACTCATATATAGGGGTGAGTACATAATAAACTGGTGTCCCAAAGACATGACCGCTCTTTCTGACCTTGAGGTGGAGCACGAGGAAGAAGACGGAAAACTTTACTACATAAGGTATCCCTTAGAAGACGGTTCTGGATACATAACTGTTGCCACAACAAGACCAGAAACTATGTTAGGAGATACCGCTGTAGCTGTCCATCCTGCGGACGAAAGATACAAACATCTTATCGGCAAAAAAGTAAGACTACCCTTAGTAAATTGGAAAAGAAGGTCCATGTCAGACCAAGAGGTATCTGCGGAGATACCTATAATAGCGGATGAATCTGTACTTTCGGAATTCGGTACTGGAGCGGTCAAGATCACGCCAGCTCACGACCCTAAGGACTTTGAGATAGGTAAAAGACATAACCTACCCTTTGTAAAGGTCATGGACCGGCAGGCTCGTATGAACCAAAACGCCGGTGATTTTAACGGTCTTGACAGATACACTGCAAGAGAAAAAATAGTAGAAAAGCTTTCCCAGATGGGACTTTTGGAAAAGGTAGAGCATCACAGGCACGCTGTAGGCAAGTGCTATAGGTGTAAGACTACCTTAGAGCCCATGGTTTCAGTGCAGTGGTTCGTAAAAGTCTCTGATCCAAAAATAAAAGACAGAGCCATAAGAGTTGTTGAAGAAGGAAGGGTGAGGTTCATACCAGAGGGTTGGAAAAAGATTTACCTGCAGTGGATGGAAAACTTGAAAGATTGGTGCATATCAAGGCAGATATGGTGGGGACATCGTATACCCGTATGGTACTGTAAAGACTGCGGTAAAGAAAATGTATTCACAGATGATGACTTTGATAGGGTTTATGACAAGATCATATTTAACCTTATAGCGGACGGTAAGATAGACTACACTTTTACTCCAGAAAAGGTGGAGGAGGTTTTAAACTCACCTTCCTTTGCTCATCCTAAGATGACTGTGCTTGACTTTTACAAAAAGTTTGCTTTCCACAAATACCACTCTACAAGGCTGGATGCTCACACTCTCAGGCTCTTTTTATCTCAAGACCTAAATCCTATGGCACTGCTTACAGAAAAAAGAAACAGATACAGGTACGACCCCAAGTCCAAAAGTTACGCATTTGTCCTAAGGTGTAAGCATTGTGGTTCTGAAAACTTATCACAAGAAGAGGATGTTTTGGACACATGGTTCTCTTCTGCCCTTTGGCCCTTTGGCGTTTTCGGATGGCCAGAAAAGACCAAAGACCTTGAGAACCTTTATCCTACAGACCTTTTGGTGACAGGTTTTGACATTATCTTTTTCTGGGTTGCACGCATGATAATGATGGGGACCTACTTTACGAGTGACATACCCTTTAGAGATGTCTACATACATGCACTCGTGAGGGACGAAAAGGGACAGAAGATGTCAAAAACCAAAGGCAATGTAATAGACCCTTTGGATATAATAGAACGCTACGGTGCGGATGCTTTGAGGTTTACACTTGCTGTACTTACCGTACAAGGCAGAGACATAAGGCTATCTGAAAAAAGGTTTGAAGGGTACAAACATTTTGCCAACAAGCTCTGGAACGCAGGAAGGTTTATTCTGATGAACATAGATAATCAATTACTTCAGGGCATGCCCTACGCATCAGCTCCGAGAACCGAAGACCTTTGGATATTCACTAAACTAAACAGAGTCATAAATAAAGTCAGCTTAGCCTTACATGAATATGAATTTTCTACAGCAAGCCAAACTCTTTACGAGTTTATCTGGGGAGAGTTTTGTGATTGGTACTTAGAAATGTCTAAACTCAGGCTTTATGCAAAACCAAAAGAAGGCCTATCGGAGGAAGAAAAAAAGTTAGAAGAGGCAAAGATAAAAGCGGAAAGAATAACTGTCCAAACAGTACTTCTGAGCGTGTTTGACAGAATTCTCAGGCTTTTGCATCCCTTCATGCCTTACATAACCCAGGAGTTATACTCTAAGCTACCCACAGCTTACAAAGAGGACATATCCATAAGCGAGTTTCCCACATTTAACCCACAAGAGGTTTTTCCAGAGGCAGAAGAAAAAGTAGAAAAACTAAAAGGTGTCATATCCGCCATAAGGTCCCTCAGGAGTGATCTGAGGATAGAGCCTTCAAAGAAGATAAAGCTTTATTACAGGGCAAGCACAGAGGAATACGAAGAGTTCAGACAGCACATACTAAGCTTGGCAAGACTTGAGGATCTTATCAAAGTAGAACAAAAACCTATAAACTCTGTAGCGGGCTTCTATAAAGACTTTGAGTTTTTCATACCTGTAGAGGAAGGCATAAAAGTCAACGAGCTTTTAGCTTCTTACACTAAAAGATATCAAGAAGTCTTAAAAACTCTTGAAAGCATCCAGAAGAAACTGAGCAACGAAAATTTTCTGAAGAAGGCACCGCAGGAAGAAGTGCAAAAGGCAAGATCCTTAGAAGAAGAACTAAATGCGGAAAAAGCCAAGTTGGAAAGCCTCATAAAATCCCTTAAGGAAGTAAGCACTACAGAGGCTACGCTATGAGGGTGCTTATAACAGGAGGAGCAGGTTTCATAGGTTCCAATATAGCCAAACATATAGAAAAGGTCTATCCCAACTCAAAAGTGTATGTGCTTGATGACTTTTCTTCTGGTCATTTTAAAAATCTACTTGGCTTTAAAGGAGAAGTAATAACGGGGGATGTGAGGGACGCAGAGCTATGGAACTGGATGACAAAAGAGTATGAGTTTCATGTGGTGTTTCATCAAGCTGCCATAACGGACACCACCATAACAGACCAAAAGCTCATGATGGAAGTTAACGCTGAAAGTTTCAGACATGTGCTCAGAGCGGTTCTTTTGTGGAACGCCAAACTTATTTATGCGTCTTCTGCCGGTGTATACGGAAATGTGCCCCCACCCATGAGAGAGGAAGGAGAATTAAAACCCGAAAACATATACGGCTTTTCCAAACTCCTAATGGACAGGATAGCCACAAACTTTATGGAACAATACCCCCACATAAAGGTAGTAGGATTTAGATACTTTAATGTTTACGGACAGGGAGAAGCTTACAAAGGCAAGTCAGCAAGTATGATATACCAGATATACAAAAAGCTTGTTTCGGGAGAAAGACCCAGACTTTTCAAGTGGGGCGAGCAAAAAAGAGACTTTGTTTACATAAAGGATGTGGTGAAAGCTAACATGTTAGCATTAGAAAAGGATGTGTCTGGTATCTTCAATGTGGGTACAGGGAAAGCAAGAAGTTTTAATGAGATAGTGGAAATACTAAGCAGAGAGCTAAATATAAAGACAGAGGTAGAGTACTTTGACTGTCCTTATGACTTCTATCAGAAGTACACGCAGGCAGATATAACCAGAATAAAAGAATACCTTGGGTACACACCAGACTATACCCTTGAAGAAGGCATAAAGGACTACTTAGAGGTAATATCCTCATGCCTATAAAGGAGCTTATATATAAGGCTAAAACGCTCCAATCTGCACTTCCATACATGAGGCAGTTTTACGGTAAAACCTTTGTGATCAAGTACGGAGGCTCTGCAATGACAGAAGAGTCTCTACGGGAGAGCTTTGCAAAAGATATTCTACTGCTTAGGTATGTGGGAATAAAGGTGATAGTAGTACACGGTGGAGGGCCACAGATAAATAAGACCTTAGAAAGTTTCGGAATAAAAACCAAGTTCGTAGGGGGTATGAGAAAAACTGACGAAGAGACTATGCATGTAGTAGAGATGGTGCTTGCAGGAGATATAAACAAAGACATAGTAGCGCTTATAAACAAACACAGTGGTGAGCAGGTATACGCAGTGGGACTCTCAGGCAGGGACGGAAACCTCATAAAGGCTAAGAAATTGGACAAAGAAGAGTACTTTAAGGAGTTGGGGCTTGAAGTACCTCAAGAGGATATAGGTTTTGTAGGTCAAGTTATAAGTATAAACACCCACTTACTTACGACCTTAATGGACAACAATTACATACCCGTTATAGCACCCATCGGTGTAGGCTCCTGCGGAGAAGCGTACAACATAAACGCTGATGTGGTTGCAAGTGAAGTTGCAAAGTACATGAGAGCGGAAAAGCTTATATTCCTGACAGATACAGAAGGTATAAAAGACCAAAGTGGAGAGGTTATATCCTCAATAAACAAAGATAAAGCCTACGAACTTATAAAAAATGGTACTATAAGGAGTGGTATGATACCAAAAGTAAAAAGTGCACTCAAAGCCCTACAAGGAGGCGTTAAAAAAGCTCATATTATAGATGGTAGATGTCCACACTCCATACTTTTAGAGGTTTTCACAGAAGAAGGCATAGGTACAG
>Ga0272445_1003203_pt1 | contig 10364 bp, 10 predicted proteins | sample YNPCB0031_FD_194404 | JGI IMG/M metagenome (GOLD analysis project Ga0272445, IMG submission 194404) | Hot spring sediment microbial communities from Yellowstone National Park, WY, United States - YNP-CB-003-1 | ecosystem: Environmental > Aquatic > Thermal springs > Hot (42-90C) > Sediment... | reverse complement strand
CCACCCTCTTCAGCTCCTCCTGGAGCCTCCACCCCTCCTCAAGCTCAGACTCCCTCAGCCCAGCCGCTATCAAGACAGCCCCCTTCACCCCCACCTCCCCACACTCCTCGAGGACCTCTAGGCATGCCTTAGCTGGCACGGCCACGACGGCTAGGTCCACCTCGCCCGGTATGTTCTTAAGCTTGGGATACGCTTTGAGCCCCATGATAGTTGAGAGGCCTGGGTTCACGGGGTAGATGGGGCCCTCGAAGCCGCCCTCTATCAAGCTTTTCAGGGCGTGGTAGCCCACCTTCTTGGTGCTCTTAGAGGCACCTACCACAGCCACCGACCTAGGGTAGAAGAGGTAGGTCAGTGGGTGCGCGCTTAGCCTCATGGGCGTGAGCCTCGACCGCATCCCTTCGGCTATTAAATTAAGGTTAGCGTCGAGGCAGACGGTTAGGGCTATGAGGCGTAAACGGTGCTTGGAGGTTTAAGCTACGCATGTAGCCTCCACCCTTCATCAACTCATCGAGGCCCCCGCGGCTTGATCCAGCCTCTTGAGCAGCCTTACCAGCTAGAAGGCTCCTGCCGCTCAGCTGCGTCGTGCTGCCTCGAGCAGTAAGGCTGAGTGAGAGCTTTTTGCTGAGCCTCGCAGGCTGGTTGACGGCCTTGAAGCCCCGCGACCTGTTGGAGGGAGCCCTAGCTGAAGGTAGGAGGTGGCTGCTGGAGCCGGAGGCGAAGGAGCTCTGCCGCCTCATAGGGCTGCCCACCCCTCGGTTTAAGGTGGCCTCAAGCCTCGATGAAGCGGTAGCTGCCGCTGAGGAGCTAGGCTACCCCGTAGCGTTGAAGGTGGTGTCGCCTGATGTGGTGCATAAGAGCGAGGTGGGAGGGGTGGCCCTCAACTTAAGCGGGAGGCGGAGCCTCGAGGAAGCCTACCTTAAGGTGGTGGGGTGCCTCAAGGCTAAGCTGCCTAAGGCTAGGCTTGTGGGCGTGCTGGTGGAGGAGATGCTGAAGCCGGGCTTAGAGGTCGCCCTCGGCCTCGTAAGGGACGCTCAGTTCGGGCCGGCGGTAATGTTTGGGCTGGGTGGAGCCATGCTTGAGCTCTACAAGGATGTCTCCTTCAGGCTTGCGCCGCTGAGCGTCGATGACGCCCGCAGCCTCATAGCTGACACTAAGGTTGGCAGGCTTATTGAGGGCTTCAAGGGATACCCTCAAAGGGACGTGGATGCCCTAGTGGAGGCGATCCTCAAGCTGTCGAGGCTAGGCGTTGAGGAGGAGCTCGTGGAGCAAGTCGACTTAAACCCCTTCATCCTTTATGAGAGGGGGGCGGCGGCGGCTGACGCGAAGGTAGCAGTCGCGTGTGTACGATGAAGGCACCGGCATGGCTTTAGAGGGGCATCATCTCCGCGAGGCTTTGACGAGCTCGTCGTCACCATGTGGCCCTTGCCAGCCCGTTGCCGTATGCGCGACTTCACTCGGGCCTGAACGCCACGCTAAGATCGTCGAGGGGTTGCGGACGCAGATTCAAAGCCGTCGATGAGTATGGTGGCGCTCAGTTGGCTCTTAGTGGATGCCCTTGCGCAGAGGAGTTCTTAAGAGGGGGTAGGAGCGCAGCGTAACTATGGGGCACGTGACTGCTAAGGTGAGGCTCTACAACCTCCAGGACCCCTCGAAGCATTTGGGGCTAGAGCTGCTTGTGGACACCGGCAGCACGTATACTTGGGTCAAGCGGCGCAGGCTTGAGGAGTTGGGTTTGAAGCCGATGACTAGGTGGAAGTTCCGGACGATCGAGGGCAGGGTCGTGGAGCGGGAGATAGGGGAGGCCGTCGTAGAGTGCTTAGGTGAGAGGGCCACTCGGATAGTCGTCTTCGCAGAGGAGGGGGACGCTGAGGTCTTGGGGGTCGACGCGCTGGAGGGCCTTAGGCTCGAGGTGGACCCAACAACGAGGCAGCTGAGGAAGGTCGAGGCGCTGCTCGCCTTGACCTCTCTGCAGCGCCCTACGTGAGGGCGGCGCGACCTCGTCGAGGCGCCTTTGCAGCTTCGGCGGAGGGCTACGTTGAGCGCTGAGTGCCTGCGTGCTCGGCTCTAAAACCTTGAAGCTTGAGCGAGCTCAAGGGTTGGGTTGAAGGGCCTGAGGCATGAAGGCTGAGCGGAGGTGAAGCATTGGCTTCAGCTAAAGCCAGCTGACGTGGAGGTAGCGTCGCGACGAATGGCCAGCCTTAGGCGCAAGTCGTAGCTAAGCTTTTATTGGGCTCCGTCGTCAGCCCACCGACCGGCCATGCAGCTGAAGGAGCTTGTTCGCGCCCTCTCAGAGGCCCCGGGCGTTTCAGGCTTCGAGCACAGCATGCACGACATAATTAAGCGCGAGCTTAAAGGTCATGCGTCCTCGTTCTCCGTCGACCCCATGGGCAACCTGGTGGCCGTGAAGGGCGAGGGCGATAGGAGCTTGATGATAGCTGCCCACATAGATGAGCTAGGCCTCATAGTTAAGAGCATAGATAAGAGGGGCTTCATAAGGTTCGCCAAGATAGGCGGCATACCAGATCACGTGCTGCTGGGCAGGCGCGTCCACATCCATACGCCTCAAGGGGTGGTCGAGGGGGTGATTGGGTGCAAGGCCATCCACGCGATGAAGGAGGAGGAGAGGAAGCAGGTGGTTACATACGATAAGATGTTCATCGACGTCGGGGCCAGCAGCCTGGAGGAGGCTAAGTCGATGGGCATAAGGGTGGGGAGCCCCATAACGTTGAGGGCTGAGGTCTTCGAGCTCAGGGGCGACCTCATATGCGGCAAGGCCTTCGACGATAGGGCTGGCTGCGCGGTTCTGATCGAGGTCTTGAGGAGGGTGAAGGATACACCCTTCAAGATCTACGCCGCCTTCACGGTGCAGGAGGAGGTGGGCCTGAAGGGGGCCACGGTGTCGGCCTTCACGCTTAGGCCCACCGTCGGCGTAGCCATAGACACAGCTATAGCCACCGATCATCCAGGCGGGGACGAGGAGGAGGCTCCAGTGAAGCTTGGGGCTGGGCCAGTCATACTGGTGGCTGACGGTAGGCGGGAGTCGCTTGCAGACGGCCTCATAGCCAACGTTAGGGTCAGGCGGTGGCTGGAGGAGGCGGCTGAGAAAGCTAAGATACCCTATCAGCTTGAGGTCTTGGAGGGCGGGACGACCGACGCCACCGCCATCCAGCTGAGCCAGCGCGGCGTGCCTGCTGGAGCGTTATCCATCCCCTCAAGGTACACTCATAGCTTCGCCGAGGTCATGAGCTTAAGGGACATAGAGAACTGCGTCAAGCTGCTCGTGGAGGCCGTGGAGATGGGGCTGCCAGAGGTATAGCTGCGCCTTGCCCACCGCCATAATATACAGCTCCGCCTACCTGGAGCACCGCCCCCCTTATCATCACCCTGAGTCCCCTCAAAGGCTTGAGGAGGCCCTTAGAGGCCTTAGGGGCTCCGGCCTCCTGGATCGAGGAGGCTGCACTGTAGTTGAGCCTCGCGCCGCCAGCCCTGAAGACCTATGCTTAGTCCACGACCAAGCCTACGTGGAGCGGGTTGAGCGCCTCGTGAGGTCTGGCTCGCCCTACCTAGACGGCGACACCTACCTATCGCCGGGCAGCTTCAACGCAGCCACGCTGGCTCTTGGAGGCGCCCTGAAGGCTTGCGACCTAGTCCTAGGCGGCGCCTACAGCAACGCCTACGCCCTCGTCAGGCCCCCTGGGCACCATGCAGGCGTGTTCGGCGCGGCCCTCGGAGTTCCCTCTCAAGGCTTCTGCATCTTCAATAACGTGGCGGCCGCTGCAGCCCACTTAGTTAAGCGGAGGGGGTTGAGGAGGGTCTTGATCCTAGACATAGACTGCCACCACGGCAACGGGACGCAGGAGATCTTCTATGAGTCCAGCCAAGTGCTCTACGTTAGCTTCCACCAGGACCCTAGAACCCTCTACCCTGGGACGGGCTTCATCGATGAGGTGGGCGTAGGCGAGGGGGCTGGCTTCAACGTCAACATACCCCTACCCCCTAGGTCTGGGGAGGACGCCTACCTGAAGGCTTGGGGGGAGGTCGTGGAGCCGATAGCCTTAGAGTTCAAGCCTGAGTTCGTATTAGCTTCCGCTGGCTACGACGCCCACCGCGACGACCCCCTGACCATGATGAACCTGACCACGAGGAGCTACGCTGAGCTCTTCAGGAGGATGCTCAGCCTAGCGTCTAGATGCTGCGCCGGCCGCTTCGTAGCTGTGCTCGAGGGAGGCTACGGCTCCGCCCTGAGGGAGGGGGTGGCTGCCAGCGTGGCCGCCATGATGGGGTCCTCCATACCGCTGACTGAGGAGAGCAGCCGATCCAGCGTGGAGGTGTTGAGGAGGCTTGAGGACACCTTGGCTAAGCTCAAGGCGCTCCTGAAGGAGTGGTGGAAGCTAAGCTAGCAGCTCAGCCTTCCTCCACCCTCTCGAGCCTAACCCCCTCCCTATCCATCCTGACCTTCAGCGCCCTCCCACCCCTACGCTCTATGGCTTCAGCCACCCTGTCGGCTTCAGCCTCGCGGCATAGCGCTATCATGCATCCACCTCCCCCAGCCCCCGTCAGCTTAGCGCCCAGAGCTCCAGCCCTCCTAGCTGCGTAGATGAGCTCGTCGAGCTTCCTCGTCGAAACCCCCACGGCGCATAGGAGGCCGTGGTTCACGTTGAGGAGCTCCCCAAGCCTCTCAAGGTCTCCCTCCCTCAACGCTTCAGCGGCCTCCAGGGTTAGATGGCCTCCCGCGTGGAAGAGGGGGATCATGACCTCCGGGAACCTCCTCGCTAGCTCCTCAACCCTCTTAACCATGGAGCCCGTAGGCCCTCTAGACCTCGTGAAGCCCACAACAATCGTCAGCTCGATGGGCGCCTCCACAGCCACGTAGCCCTCCCCCCTGCGGTAGGCTATGACTCCACCCACGGTGGAGACCATGGGGTCCACGCCGCTCGGGTTTGCATGGATGAGCCTCTCAGCCTCTAAGGCTAGCTCGAAGACCTCGTCTTTAGGGAGGTCCTCGCTCAGGGCAGCCCCAATGGACTTGGCTGCAGCAGCTGCTACCGCCGCTGAGGAGCCCAGCCCAGCTGAGGGTGGTAGGCTTGAGGTTGCTTTAACCCAAAGCCCCCTTTGAGGCGCCGTCTCCTCTAGGAGCCTATCCATTAAGAGCTTCAGAGGCGCTAGGGGCTTAGGAGCCTCCCCCACACCCCTCCACGTCAAGCCTAGGTCTGGAGCCTCTATCCTGAAGCCTTCGCCGCCCGTCCAAGCCTCCACGTAGGCCCTTAGGTTCACAGCCATAGCCAGCGCGGGCTCTCCATGCACCACGAAGTGTTCGCCCGTCAGTATAACCTTGCCGGGCGCTGAGGCTAGAGCCCTCTTAGCCAAAGGGGCTCAAGCAAGCCTTGATGGCCACGCCTATATTAGGCTTAAGCCCCCAGAATCCATCCCCAGCCTCCTCAACCCTATGAAAGCTTAAGAGGGCCTAGCCTTCTAAAGCCTTGAGCATGAAGCTTTCAGCCCTCTCCAGCATCCTACCTGCCTCAGAGACCCTCACCGTCCTAGAGGCCGTCAAGAAGCTGACGGCCAGCGGCTTCGACGTAGTCAGGTTTGACGTGGGTGAGCCAGACCTAGACACTCCGAGCTTCATAAGGGAGGCTGCGAAGAAGGCGCTGGATGAAGGCTTTACGCACTACGTTCAGAGCCGCGGCATACCTGAGCTTAGGGAGGCGATAGCTGAGCACGTAGGGTCTGAGCTAGGCCTCAGCGTCGATCCAAGCCGCGAGGTCCTCGTGACGCCCGGCTCCAAGTTTGCCTTAGCCGCCGCCCTCATGGTCCTGGCCGGCGCAGGCGACGAGGTCCTGATACCGACGCCTGCATGGCCCACCTACAAGGCCTGCGCGCTGATGGCTGGCGCTAAGCCCGTGGAGGTCCCCACCAAGCCTCCCTATAGGCTGGACGAGGAGGCCTTGAAGGAGGCTATAACGCCGAGGGCGAGGGTGATCATGGTCAACACGCCAAACAACCCCACCGGCGGGGTTATGCCGCTGGAGGACCTCAAGGCTATAGCGGACCTAGCCGTCGACCACGACCTAGCTGTGATCTCGGATGAGATCTACAAGGCCTTGGTCTACGGCGGCAGGAGGCACGTCAGCATAGCGACGCTGCCGGGCATGCGCGAGCGGACCGTCGTTGTCGACGGCTTCTCCAAGACCTACGCCATGACGGGCTGGAGGCTAGGCTGGGCGGTGGGCCCAGCTGAGGTGGTTGACGCCATGGTCAGGGTTCAGCAGGCCTCAACCACGCACCCTACAGCCTTCGTCCAGGTGGCTGGGGTGGCGGCGCTGAGGGGGCCGAAGGACTTCGTCGGGGAGATGGTTAAGGAGTACGATAGGCGTAGGAGGGTCATGGTCGAGGCGTTAAGGGGGGTGGATGGGGTTCGCTGCGAGGAGCCTGAGGGGGCCTTCTACGTCTTCCCCGACTTCACGGGCCTCGGCTTGAGCTCAGCTGAGCTGTCGAGGAGGCTGTTGATGGAGGCTCGCGTATCCTCCGTGCCGGGAGCCGCCTTCGGCCCTGGAGGCGAGGGTAGGCTTAGGCTGGCCTACACCGTCAGCGTGGACCGCATCCTAGAGGGGGTCGGGAGGATCAAGCGCTTCGTGGAGGGCCTTAGGGCCGGCTAGGAAGCCATGGAGGCGGGCTGCTAAAGCTGCTTGGAGCGTTAAGGAGCTGTCCAGCGCCCCCTCACGGAGCCCCCGCACCACTGAGTTATGTACTTAACGGCCAGCCCCTCAGCCTCCTCAAGCCAGCTCGGCTCCAGCCCAGGTACGCCGCATACGAGGAGGGCGATGCTGCGCGTCTCTAAGGTGACCTTCGAGTCGTCGGAGTCCCTGTAGGGGTAGATCGCGATCAGCTTCTCCTGGTCGCTAAGCACCACCTCCCCTCCCCTCAGCCTCTTTGCTTCAGCCATCCCTATCCCCCTGAAGGCCTCGCCGGCTTCAGCGAAGCGAAGCCTGATGGGGGGTTTAAGCTTGGAGAGGTCGAAGGCAGCTAAGGCCACTCCCGTCTCCATGGAGGCTAGGTTGTAGGCGTCGACGACCGTGTTTATCCTAGGCACGGGCTTCCCAACTAAGGTCCTCCTAACTAAGGCCTCACCCGCCGGCCTGATCTTCGTGGGGTCCAACCCCATGCGCCAGAAGAAGTCCCTATAGGCTCTAAACACTGGGTGGTCTTTAAGCCTCTCAGCCGTGAACTTAGCCTTAACCTCCTCCACCACCCTCCCCTTAACCTCCTCCAAGCCCTCATCTGCCTCCCTCACCTCCAAGCCCTCCATGACGCTCAGGAGGACCCTCAAGCCGGGGAACCTCTCCTCTACGCGTGGATCTATGCTGATCAAGCTGGCCGCCGAGCCTGAGGGGAGGCTCTAGGTTTTTAAGCAGCTGGGGGCTCAGCCTTCATGGTGGGAGCTACGACCCTAGCCTTCGTGTTGATAAACAGCGAGACCGGGGCTGAGGAGGAGATCATGGAGCAGCTGGTTAAGATAGATGGGGTTAAGGAGGCTTACAGCGTCTACGGCGTCTACGACCTCATCGTCAAGGTGGAGGCTCCAGACCTCGAGAAGCTTAAGGAGATAGTGCACACCAAGATAAGGAGGATAGATAAGGTTAGGTCCACGCTGACCATGATAGCCTTCGAGGAGCGTAGAGGCAAGGGGTAGCCTTACTTCCGCCTAGCACCCACTATCTTTATCACGTCTCCATCCCTTAAGACGTAGTCCTTAGGCAGCCTGAGCCCCGTCCTTACGTCGACCGCGTAGAGCATGGACTTCGCTAGCTCCGAGTGGATCATCCTCGCTAGGTCTAGAGCCGTGGAGTCGGGCCACGTGAGGAACACGTCGGGGAGCACGTTGCCCTTCGAGTCGGCCAGCTTCACCTCGTCCTCAACGGGGTAGACGGCGTTCATCCTTAGGAGCTTGAAGACGGCGAAGTTTAAGGCGAACTGGACGCCCGTCCTGAAGTACTTGTTGATGACCCTGTGCTCCACGTAGTCTAAGGCCCTACGCTGCCCCTCCGTCAGCTTGGACCCGTCGACGACCTTGAAGCTCTCGTCGCCCGGCACGTACTTGATCAAGCCCCTCTGCTCCGCCCTCCTAAGCGCCAGCTCGGCTTCAGCGCTGCAGGGGATTACGGCTGCATAGCCGAAGGCCTCGACGAGGCGCTTATAGTTCTCCTCCGCGTAGGGTAGGTCCATCTTGTTGGCCACTATGACCGTCGGCTTCGACACTATCCTTAAGTGCTGGGAGAACCTCTTGACGTCGTCGCGCTTCCAGTCCTTAAGCTCCACGCCCTCCAGCTCAGCCCTCTCCAAGGCGACCTTGATGTGGTGGAGCTTCACCTTGAGCCCAGATAGAGCTTGGTAGAGAGCCTCCTCAAGCCTCCTCCCAGCCAAAATGAGCTTAGCGGCTCTAGCCTTGTTGTCCTCAACTATGCGTGTCAGCCATAGAACCACCTCCTCCTCTATGTCGTAGACGTCCTTAACTGGGTCGCCCGTGCCCGGCTTAGTTATCTCGCCGTCCTCATTTATGCTGCCTGAGGCGTCGACCACGTGTAGGAGGGCGTCAGCCATGGTGGTTGCCTGGAGGAACTGGTTGCCCAGCCCCCTGCCCGTCCAAGCCCCCTTTATGAGGCCCGGCAGGTCCATGAGCTCGATCGGTATGAACCTCCACCCATCGATGCACGCTGAGTTCCTAGGGTTGTCCTTGACGTTAAACTCCCTACATACGCAGGGGGACCTGACGTAAGCCACGCCCTGCTCAGGCTCCTTAGTCGTGAAGGGGTAGTTGGCCACCTTAGCGTTGAGCAGCGTAGCTGCGTTGAAGAACGTTGTCTTCCCCGTGTTGGTCTTCCCTATGAGGCCTATCAGGACCATTGAGGGCTCGGCTTAACGTAGCCGACGGCCCTATAAAGGTTAGCCTACCGCTTGGGCGCTAGGCCTAGGTAGCCGTGTGGGATGAGGCTGGCCGCCAGCATGACCACGTTTATGTCCCTATGCTCCATCCAGCTCGCGGCGGTCCAGCTCGCTGAGTTGAGCCAGAGCCCTTCGATCCCCTCCCTCATCGACGAGGCCCTATCCACCTCCTTAAGCAGCGGGTGGCGTAGGGCGGGGAGCGCGTCGGCGAGCGCCTTAAGCCCTTCAGCGGCGTGGAGGCCTATGGAGAGGCCGAGCTCGCGGAAGGCCAGCCTACGGCTAGCGGGTAGGCTTAGGAAGTCTCTCGGTAGGTAGGCCTTTAAGCTGACGTAAGCGGCCTCGAGCAGCGGGGGTAGGAGCTCGGCTAGGTAGCTTAGGCCTTGAAGCGTCAGCCTAGCGGCCCTGAAGGAGAGGCTTAAGAGCTCACCCACGCCCAACGGGTCGTCAGTCACCCACTCGCTCCAATCCCTCCCCCTACACATCTCCAGAGCCTCCCCTACCTCCCTCTCTAAGCGCCGCTGCCCAGCTGGAAGGGCTGCTTGAAGCTCAGCGTAGGTTATGAGGCCGTCCAGCGCGTCATGCTGCCCCTCCTGAGGGACGAGGGGGCGGGAGAGGTCTATGCTCATCTTCCAGTAGAGGTGCCTACGGCCGTCGAGGGGGGAGGTGTAGGTGAAGGAGGCGTGAGCCGCTTCAGCCAGCTCCACGGACCAGTCGAGGTACCTAGCGTCGCCCGCCGCCTGAGCCACCCTACATAGAGCCAGCATCCACTTCGTGAGGTAGTGGTAGTACTGGCCGTCGCGCTCCCACTCTAGGACTGGGTCGTAGGGCTCGTCGGGCCTACGCTCAGGCAGCCTCTTGCCTATCCTCAAGCCGCGTATCGTCGGGTGGGCTTCAGCCTCCACCCCTTCGAGCCCGCTTAGCCAGCCGTGGCGCCCATCGTCCCCTCTATGCCTCCCTAGGACCTGATGGACCTGCCTCACCAGGAGGAGCGCGAGCCTCAAGTAGCGTTCCTCCCCAGTGAGCCTATGTAGCTCCAGGAAGTTGAAGACGGCGAAGGCATCTGTCCATAGGTAGCGCTTGGGGCAGCCCTCTGGTGAGAGCCCCGTCGAGCGGGTGAAGTCCTCCATGAGCTCTCGAGCTGCATCGAGCCGCGAGGGTTGAGCGGACATCGCTTAAAGCTACCTCTGAAGCGCTACGCTCAGGCGCCAGCTTAAATGGGTTGAAGCGCTGGAGGCTCTATGGTAAGCGCTCGCAGCAGCGGGATGGATTGAGGTTGAGTCGGCCTTAAGCCTCCTTGGCTGCCTCGAGGATCAGCTCGGCTAGGTCTTGAACCTGGATGGGTATGGAGCGGTCCAGCGAGGTGTACTTGAAGTTCATGTAGCAGGCGGGGCAGGCTGTGACGAGCCTCTCCACGCCCAGCG
>Ga0272445_1003202_pt1 | contig 10365 bp, 10 predicted proteins | sample YNPCB0031_FD_194404 | JGI IMG/M metagenome (GOLD analysis project Ga0272445, IMG submission 194404) | Hot spring sediment microbial communities from Yellowstone National Park, WY, United States - YNP-CB-003-1 | ecosystem: Environmental > Aquatic > Thermal springs > Hot (42-90C) > Sediment... | reverse complement strand
CGAGCTGTGCAAGGTAGCGGTTGACCGAGATCTGCTGCGTCACGTAAGGACCCAGCCACTCTACTTTTCTAACGTCCGCTATGCTGTTATTTATCGCCATTACCGAGCCTACTGCAAGGAGTAGTATTAGGAGGGGTGTGATTCTTAGTGCTAGTGTTCTAACTGTGTATACGGTTCTCCCTCTTTTATCTAATAGCATTAAAGTAATGAAGAGTATGGTGCCTGCGGCAAGCCCGCTGATATAGTAGCGTGTATTATAATCTATATTTGAGGGGAAAAAGGCGTTAACAAGAGTCCAGAATAGCGCCAACGCAATAAGCCCTTCTATAACAGCTATCCTCCAACCTACGCGAATAGTACCTGCGGCGATTTCTTCACTTGAAGGTGTAATGACTTTAATGATCTCTGTTAGACCAACTAAGATGATAAGCCTAACCCCTAAAGCGCCTAAAATAGGTGTCACGAAGAGCGTAAGTAGAGGTATAAGAGGTATTACGGTTTCTGAAGCATAGGTTAAGTCATTTAGTGGTGGTGTTATGAAGGGTAGAGTGAAGAGTTTCAATAAATCAGTTAATCTCACGTCTAACACATCTTTAGGTGCTGAGATAGCCATACCGAAGAAGAGGTTCCTGAAGAAAACGATACCCAGAAGCACCTTAGTGATTTGCCACATAAGAAACTTTCCAACAGGCATCTTAAAGCCTCTGAAGTCAAAGTACCTCCTCGGCACAGCTTCTAAATAACCTCTTTCCCTTATGATTCTAAGTATTAGTGGTATAAGCCACCAGACGATAGATCTTCTATTCTTGAGGTCTAATCTGAAGAGCGCTATCGCCGCTAATATTATTCCAGCATATATTTCAAAGTAGATGGGTTTAAGGAATAATTCACCAAACTCCTCAACATTAAGCCAAAACCAAAGAAGCTGACCAGTGATACTTGCGAAGATTATTATGAGCACAAGTAGCAACGTAACTAAAGTTATCCATCTTCCAGCACGTCTACGCGGTTCAGAATACATACTATGTAGTGGTTGAGATTGTTTACGTTAAAAGTTTTCCCTTACAATTAAACAGATAACCCGCCTTAACAGCACATAGGGGAAAGTGACTGCAGAAATAAGAAATAGGATGGCTGATGTCGCAGCCAACAATCTGCTAACAAACACTCTTGGCTACCCTACCACGCTACTTCGTTCATGTTAGGCCTTTGTTAGTTAGGTGGCTGCGACTCAGTATTAGGCTGTGTTTCGGACAACTTCCTCCTAGATCTTCTATTGGACCTTGTGCACGCCGTGCCCTTCTTTCTTCTTGTTCTTCTAGTCGTTTGAGGTTCTGGTTTAGTTTCTCCTGCCGACGCTGCCTTCTGCTGAGTCGATTCGACGGCTACTATCGGTGCTGGTTGCTCGACGTTTAAGGGTGTTTTAGGGCGCTCTTCTTGGATATTAGTTGGTGTCGCAACAAGTTCTGTAGATGAGACATCCTGAATTGCTCGGCTTTCTTCTAAAGGTGTTTGAACAACCTCAGCCACACGAACCTCTTTTACTGTTTTTTCTATTAGAGGAGCGCACGTCTTGCTTGTTTCAGCGTCAGCGACTCTGCTGCCGTTCCTTAACGCATTTCTCCAAAGTCTTTTATAGGAGCTGGTGAACACTATCGATGCTACAGCTGCTAACACGAATAGTGTGGTTACCACCATTATATCAACCAATCGGTTCACCAGCCAGTAGTTAGGCGAGTTAGCCAAAGATAGCGTTTGTGAAGAATTCTCGACTCTTTAGACAAATTTATGGCAGTTGTTGTGTAGATGATTTAAGTAGATTGTCGATAGTTTTGAACTCGAGGTTATAGAGCGGGAAGAGGATAAGTAGCCTACGCTATGCCAGACTTTGCATCCAAGTGGGATAAAAAAGAGAAACTTACCCTTGGTAAAAAGATCGTTAAGCGCTTCCGTAACCCGACTTTGAGCAAAAAGAAGCTAGAAGAGGCGGTTAGATCTATTCAGACTCAGATAGTTTCGTTAGATAATTTACTGCTTCGTCTCAAGGAGCGCGATAAACACATATTTAACGAAGTAATAAGATGTATAAAATTGAGGAATAAGAAGAAGGCAAGCATTTACGCAAATGAACTCACACAAATAAGAAATCTCATAAAGCAAGTGATCTTAGCTAAACTCGCTTTAGAGAAAATCTGCATAAGAATCACTACAATCGCAGATGTTGGAGACGTCGCCGCAGCCCTAGCCCCCGCAGTTTCAGCTGTCAGAAGTGTTCAAGATATAATCAGGGAAGTTATACCACAAGCAGAAGAAGGTTTTACGGAAATTTCAACACTACTTAACAGCATCCTTGTAGACGCATCTGCAAACGAAGGTTTTAAACTAGACATCAAAGCAGCCAATGCAGACGCTGAGCAGATAATAGAGGAAGCGACTAAAGTTGCTGAAGAGGAACTAAAAGCAAAGTTCCCAGAAGTTCCGCAGGAATTCCTTATACGTGAGGATGAGAAAATACCTATTTAGGAAATTTAAGAAAAATAGAAATACCTCACTTCTTAGAAGCCTAGACTATGAGTGCTTTGAGCTATGATGTTGTAGTTATCGGTGGAGGACCAGCAGGATATGTTGCAGCCATAAGAGCAGCACAGCTAGGTGGGAAGGTGGCGCTAGTAGAGACTGCTCATCTCGGCGGTACTTGCACTAACCAAGGCTGCATACCTACGAAGGCTCTGCTCAGAAGTGTCGAATGTTTGGTGGAAGCTCGGAGGGCTAAGGAGTTCGGCGTCCTTGTAGGCTCGGTTGATTTCGATCTAGAGGCTATGGTTAGGCGCAAAGATGAAATAGTCGCACGCCTAAGAGAGGGTATAAAATATCTGTTAAACTCATACGGCATCGCTTTAGTGCAAGGTAGAGGGAGGCTCAGAAGCCCGACCAAGGTTTCTGTCGACCGACCCGATGGCTCCAAACTAGAGCTGGAGGGTAAGGCTATAATCGTGGCGACTGGCTCAAAAAACCGTTTGCTTCCAATACCTGGCTTAAACGAAGTCGATGTGATGACTAATGAACACGAAGCCCTATCGCCTAAGAAAGTGCCTGAATCGCTTCTCATAATAGGTGGTGGACCAGAAGGTTGCGAATTTGCAACACTCTACTCAAACTTGGGTTCAAAAGTCACTCTGGTCGAAATTATGCCGACGCTGCTACCTTTTGAAGATGAGGAGATGGGTACGAGACTTAGCAGGGTCCTCACATCACAAGGTGTAACCGTTTACACAAAGAGTGTTGTTAAAGAAGTTAGGCGCAAAAACGGGTACATAGATGTGTATATAAACACAGACGGTACCGAATCGAAAATTTCAGTTAAGAAGATACTTATAGCGGCTGGGCACGTACCTAACGTTGAAGATTTGGGTCTGGAGGATGTAGGGGTAAAATACACCGCGAAAGGGATATCTGTTAACGAGAGAATGGAGACGAATGTGAAAGGGGTTTACGCTGCGGGGGATGTTGTAACCGTGAGCTTGGCGCATGTCGCATTTGAACAAGGTATTGTCGCAGCAGAAAACGCTATGGGGTTAAACTCGATCTATGATTCGAGGGTTGTGCCTAGATGTATCTACACAATACCTGAGATCGCTGCGGTTGGCTTAACTACACAACAAGCTCGTGAGCAGAAAATTGACTTCATAACAGGTAGATTCCCCTTTAGTGCAAGCGGCAGAGCATTAACGTTAGGTGAAACAGAAGGTGTGATTAAAGTGTTGGCTGAGAAAAGCAGCAAAAAGATAATAGGGGTGCATATAATTGGTCCAAGGGCTTCAGAGCTCATAAGTGAGGCAGCGCTAGCTATAAAGATGGGGGCAACAATATTTAATCTAGCGAAGACGATGCATCCGCATCCAACCCTATCAGAGGCTTTGAAGGAAGCAGCGTTAGACGCAGTAGGCGAAGCTATACATCTAGGTAAGAAGGTCAGACGAGTGGGTTAAAACCCTTTTCTTTACTTTTCTTCCACCCTAGGTGCGAGGTAGAATCCGATTTTTCCGCCTTGATCTCCTAGTTTGAATTCTAGTCTGAGAGGCATTTTAGTCGAATATTCTAGGATAACCGGTTGCTGTTGCGAGCCTGCTGCTTTAGTTATGTTAAGGAGGTATTCTATACTATAGGTCGCTCTGGCTGGCTCGTTTTGATTTAGAGTCAATTCTAGGACCTCGGGGCTTCGCCGATCTAGGGTTGCTGAAGCTGTGCCTTGCTCACTCCTACCTGTGAATGTTATCCGATCTTTGCTCGTTTCTATGGTTACGTGGTCTGAGATCGTTGAAATATCGCTCAAAATATCTTGAAGTGTACCGCCAGTCAACATAACCTTGGCGTTAAAGGTTATTTTAGGTAAGGGTGTTGGTTGAGTCGGTGATTCAAGGAGGTTTATGCTGAACTCTCTGGTGTAGGAGTCGGAGAACTTGATCGTCAACTTACCCTCTTCTTTAGATGAGACCTCGACACTATCCTTAGGATCAGCTCTGTTGAGGAGCTTGGCGAAGTCAGTAACCCTAACCGTGAATCTGAACTGCTTATCGCACTCATACTTCTCAAAGGCCGAGTTGGGCCAGAAGAGATCGATCAAAGCTACGTGGCTCGGATCCATAGCCCTAAACGAAATCCCCTCAGCCGAAGCCTCGAACGTAGCTTCTTCCACAAGTGTAGAGATAGCTTTAGCTACGATACGCCACTCAGCAGCAGAGGCAGACTTAGCCACAAACCCCATCTAGCACACCTTCCACATACTACAGAAAGGGTGCTAAAAAGACTTTCTTCTAAGCAGATTTCATCCAGCACCACATAGTTAAGCCGACTTCTCTAGGCTTTAAGCATAAATAGCGCTTTTTTTATTGTTTCTCTCTTGAGAGCAGAACACCAGCCTTGGCAAAGTTAGTGTCTGGCAAATCCACGATCGCTATAACAACCGCTTCTTTTGGCACATTTAGAATTCTGCAGGTTGCCTCGGTTATCTCTTTGACGAGCTGCGCCTTCTGCTCCTCGCTTCTTCCCTGCTTCATGTAGATGGTTATGATGGGCAGAAACTACACCTCCTTAACCTTTACTGTCCCAGCTACGCTCTCCCAGTACGCTATGTTCGCTCTGCACCCTGGGTCTGGAGCGAGTATATCACCAAAGTAGTTGTAGGCCCTTGCTCGGCAGCCGCCGCAAATGTAAAGGTATTTACAGCCTTTACATTCACCACCAATCAGATCTTTCTCCCTCGTTTTACGTAGTACTTCTGATTTTACCCAAAGCTCTTCAAAGTCATCATGTATAAGGTTACCTACTCTTACCTCATCCACGTGAGGGAAGAAGACACACGGATATATATCACCATTTGGCTCTATAGAAACGTAGAATCTCCCAGCACCACACCCCCCGATGAAGTCAGCTAGTTTCGTAAGCTCACCTTGAAACTTAGGATTATAGAAGTGGGTTGGTATTACTATCCCATCACACTCCAGCTGAGCTACACCATTAGACCTCTCGAATGCTTTAGCCAGCTCAGCCTCAACCTCCTTCGCCACTCTAGCGTACTGTGGCGCAGTGGACAGAATTTCAACTTTCTTTGTCGTCTTCCTCTTTAACCATAGTGTTCGTAAGAGCTGTTCACGTTCATCAGGAGTTAGGTCTGCAGCGACTATATCTCTACCCCTACCTGTAGGTATGAAGTTGTATAGCATAAACCAATCCACACCCAGCTCGTCGCAAAAATCGACTAATGCTGGGATCTCTTTGTAGTTGAAGCGTGTGCCGACACAGGCAACCTCAGTAAACAAACCTTCCGCAACACAGTTCTTTATACCTTGGACCGTCTTCTCAAAAGCTCCTGGCACACCTCTAAACTCATCGTGAGTAACGGGGTTAAGACCATCCAAGCTGATTTGAACGAAGTTAAGCCCAGCTTCCTTAAACTCTCTAACACGATCCCGTGAAGCGAAGACAATAGCATTAGTAGCCATAGCGACATATATCCCTTTATCCGAAGCATGCTTAATTAGCTTAAGTATATCTGGTCTGATCGTTGGTTCTCCGCCTGAAAAAGCTATACTCACCACACCAGCCTTACTGAGCCGATCAATACCCAGCATCGCTTCATCTGTAGTGAGCTCATCAGCTGCTTGTTTACCAGCGTTTTCGTAGCAGTGCTTACACCTGAGGTTACAGAGCTTCGTTATATTCCAAACTATCTGAAAAGGTGCACCAGGTATGAACGGTTTATGCACACCGAAATAGCTTATCCCCCTAATCACGTTGACTAAGCCTCTTCTCCAGTATGGGTCTCTAAACTTGGTCTTAATATGCTCTTCACTCGCACCGAAAGCGCTTGCCCCACTTTTAACAACCCTTTCAACAATGAACTTTGCGGCTCTGCACTTTAAGCAAGCATCCTTTCTTGTACCTATATAGAGCTGTAATGCGACTTCAAGCCTATTTTCATTACAAGTGTTACAATAGCCTGAAATGCGTCGTAGAGTCCATCTAGCAAAAGAGTTGTCAACAACATTCTTAAAGAGTTTTATGGTATCTGCGGTACTCATTCTTGACTTAGCTTTACCAACTTACCTATTTTAGCTTTATTGTTTGATGGTTAAAGCGAGTACTTCCAACCTTTTACTGGTTGAATCGTTTGTGCACATAAATCTGCTACATACTTTGAGAAGAGGTTTGGGTGCTCTGTGTGGATTGGGTAGAGTTTGGCGCAACCAATACGCTCTATAGCATCTCTAAGCTGAGCTGGCATGATATGTCCAGAAACATGAATGTGGTACTGTGGTAGACCTAAGTGGTTTAACCAGTTACTCATGCGCTCAAAGTCTATCTCCATCTCTTCGTTAAATGGTTCTGATGCCGAAAGGATGAAGCAGCTTCCGGGCTGAGGTTCGACTTCAATAAGTTCCTCGAACTCGTAGTAGGATGATATGAGTATGAATTTGCGCTGCTTCTTAGCTACTTCATCAGCGTCAACACTATTTACGGAGTTTAAGATTTCTTGCTCCCATCGCTCATACCTCTTTTTATGCTTCTTGTACACAACGAAGTTGCTTAAGTTGGGTAGCTTGATCTTTGGGTCTGTACGCAGATGCCATAGAAGTCTAGCCTGCTTTAGGGAGATTGCTAAGGTTCGACCGCTTTTTTCTGCGACCGTATAGAAGGAGCGTAGCCTATCTACGTCTGTTTTAGAGAAGTCCGCGATAACTAAACCTCTGCTTTCTGCTACTAGCGTATTGAGTTTGTTTAAGACCTCTTCTTCAGAAGAAACAGTTGCTCCAAGCATGTTTGTTGCTTCGCAGATTAGTGCCTCTGGCTTACATTCAGCGGCTTTTTCGATAAACTCGTCAGTCATATGCCAGAGCGGGCCGTGCCTTCTAAGGTCGCCTGTATACGCTATGGCGCCTTCTGAGGTGTGGAGTATGATGCCGTATGCCCCTGGTATTGAATGGTCTACGTGTATAGGTTCTATCGTTATGGAGCCCACTTTGATTTTCTGACCTGTTCTGAAAGTGTTTATCCTCTTCCCTTTGATGTTAAATTCTATACCGGGGTGCCTCACCTCAGATAGGTAGTTGAGTATCTTGGCTGCTGCCTCCCCACAGTAGATAGGTATGTCGTTTCTTAAGAAGCCGATGTAGCCGACGTGATCCATATGTGCATGTGATATAACAACAGCATCTAAGGTCTTCCCACTCTTATCTATTTCATAAGCGCCATCTATCTTAGGGAGGAGGCCGAGTTTGAGCAAAGCGTCTATGCTTCTTGGGCTTAGATAGGGTGGAGAGTAGTATTTGCTTCTCGACGCAAAAGGCACACCAAAGTCTAAGACCACTCTGGTGTCTTGATCCTCCACTAGAATGCAGTTACCCCCTACTTCGTCTACTCCGCCGTAGAAGGTTATGGTAGCCAACAGCAAGATTTAGAGGGGACAGCTCTTTAAATGTGTAGTTAGAGGAGGGTGTGGTTATGCTCATACTCACAGCAAACGATCTTAGGCAGCTTCTTGTGATGAGGGATGTTATGAAGGTGGTGGAGGAGGCTTTCCTTGAACTCGCTGAGCTCGGTGCGAGGAGTCCTAAGAGGACGATACTCGAAATGCCAGAGTATAATGGTTATGTACTCTTTATGCCAGCCTATCTACAGCGGTCAAAGAGCGTCTCCCTTAAGGTGGTTAGCTTATATCCAGATAACGTAAAAAGAGGTTTGGAGACCCTCTCATCCATCCTCTGCCTAATAGACCCAGAAACAGGGTCGCCGCTGGCGGTGATGGACGGTAAGCATATAACAGCGATGCGAACCGCAGCTATGACCGCTATAGCAGCGGAGTATCTTGCTAGAAAGAGTGTAGAGTCAATCGGTGTGATAGGCGCTGGTGTGCAGGCTGAGTACCAGCTCAAGGGCATATTGGAGGTGAGAAGCGCTAAAAGAATATATCTCTATGATGTTTTGGTTGAAAGGAGCCGGAGGTTTGCTGAAAAAGTCAGAGAAGAGTTAGGTTTAATCGCGCAGGTTGAGGAATCGGCGGACGATGTTGCATCCAAATCAGACATACTTATCGTAGCAACAACATCTAAGCAACCTGTTTTCGACGGTAAGGTCTTAGCAAAAGGTGTGCATGTGGCTTCGATAGGTTGGGTCGGGGCAGAGGGGAGAGAGTTGGATACAACAACGGTTAAGCGTGCTAAGGTTGTGGTTGACACGAAAGAAGGTGTGCTCTCTGAGTCGGGTGATATACTCATACCTATACGTGAGGGGGCTATTACAGTGGATCATATATGGTGTGAGCTTAAAGACCTTGTATCAAATCGGAAGAAGGGTAGGGAGAGTGAAGAAGAGATCACTTTATGGAAGAGTGTCGGTGTAGGAATAGCTGATGCCGCAGCAGCTAAGCTAGCTTACCAAAGGGCTTTGGAGAAGCGCGTGGGATTATGGATAGAAATCTAAGAATAGGTTTATCTTACCCCCTCAGCATAGCTACTGTGGGATGCCTAAGGCGTATGTGCTAATAAACACAGAGCCGGATGTGGAGGAGGAGTTTTTAGAGGAGCTTAAGAAGATAAAAGGTGTGGTCGAGGCCACCTCCGTCTACGGTATATATGACTTTGTAGTTAAAGTTGAGGCTAGTTCGCTCGAAGAAGTGAAGGAGATCATAACCTCTAAGATACGTAAGCTAAAGGACTTACGCTCATCCGTAACATTGATAGCGGCAGAAGGCTAGCAGCCCCTATTCAACACATCTCTATCTCCATCACAACCATAGAATCACGAAGTACTCTCGTAAACCACTTCGATTACCACAACCCTTAAGGTGAATGTTTACTGAGAGTAGGTAAGTGGTAGATAAGTAGATGCGTCTAAGAGCGGTAACAATCTTCTTATTCGGTGTGATCATAGGTGCTCTACTAACCGCCCCACTTTACCTCGCACCAGCAACCTCATCCAAGAGCATCACGGTATTTGCTGGCGCCGCAGCCGCACCAGTGTATGATGAGGCTGCTAAGCTATTCAAAGACAAATATGGGGTTAAGGTAGAGCTTCGACTCGGCGGCTCAGGTAGCGTGTTATCAGCGATGAAGATAGCGAAGACAGGAGACCTCTTCATACCCGGCTCGCCAGAGTTTCTTCTCGAAGCCGCAAACTCTAATATTATTGATAAAGGGTCGGTGAAGAAGCTTGCTTACCTTGTTCCAGCGATAATCGTTCAGAAGGGTAATCCACACAACATTACTTCGCTTGAAGATCTCTGTAAGCCTGGGTTGCGGGTAGGTATCGCTGACCCAGTCGCGGTTTGTGTAGGACTTTATGCAAAAGAGCTGCTGGAGAAGAATGGTTTATGGGATGGTGTAAAACGCAACATCGTGGTTTACGCGCAGAGCTGCGATGCAACAGCTGCTCTAATACCTACTGGTGCGGTAGATGTGATCATCGGCTGGCACGTGTTCGCAGACTGGTATCCTGATAAGGCTGAGAGGATATGGATTGAGCCAAGTAAGGTGCCTAAGATAGGGTATATTGCTGGCGCGGTATCCGTGTTCGCTGAAGACAAAGTGTTGGCTAAGAAATTCCTTGATTTCTTAGCATCTGAAGAGGTTGCAAGGATCTGGTCTAAGTATGGATACTTTGCTAGTGAGCAGGAGGCTAGGCGGTATGCACCGAATGCGGTTATCGAGGATATTGTTTAGAGATGGGTGTGGAGGGTTGAGCCCGCTTAGGGTCATAGCTTTTGGCTGCTTGGTCTTCCTTTCGCTTTTCATAGTGGCGATTATAGCTTCATCCAGCCTCTTCACAAACCTCTCAGCATTAGCCTCAGCCATATTATCTGATGAAATA
>Ga0272445_1003201_pt1 | contig 10371 bp, 10 predicted proteins | sample YNPCB0031_FD_194404 | JGI IMG/M metagenome (GOLD analysis project Ga0272445, IMG submission 194404) | Hot spring sediment microbial communities from Yellowstone National Park, WY, United States - YNP-CB-003-1 | ecosystem: Environmental > Aquatic > Thermal springs > Hot (42-90C) > Sediment... | reverse complement strand
AACGGCTACATTTTCACCCAAGAAACTGAAATGCTTTACTGCGAAAAGTGTGGGCGTTTCCTCCCAGACCGGTTTGTTGAAGGCAAATGTCCCTACTGTGGGCATGTACCAGCCCGCGGAGACCAATGCGACGCTTGCGGAAGACTCCTTGAACCCACCATTCTGATAGAGCCTTACTGTGTAATCTGCAAGGGCAAACCCGTCGTCAAAAAAACAAAGCATTGGTATTTTGATCTTCCAAAGTTCGCGGATAAACTAGCCCGGTACATAAGCGAGAACGAGCAGTTGCCAGCCAACGCCAAAAACTTCAGCCTCAACCTAATAAAGGAAGGGTTAAAGCCGAGGGCTGTCACACGGGATGTCAGCTGGGGGATTCCAGCACCCTTTCCCGGAGCTGAAGGCAAAACCATCTATGTTTGGGTTGAAGCTGTTCTGGGTTATGTTTCAGCCACCATAGAATATTTCAGAAACCGCGGCGATCCAGAAGGCTGGAAAGCCTACTGGTTTGATAAAAACGCGAAAACTCTCTACTTTATTGGGAAGGACAATATTCCCTTCCACACGATTATTTTGCCAGCCTTGCTAATGGCTTCCCATGAAGATTACAATTTGCCGTGGAACATTTCAGCCACAGAGTTCCTCCAGTTTAAAGGCGAAAAAGCCTCAAAAAGTCTAAGAATAGGCATATGGATAGACGAGGCCTTAGAGCTTTTCCCGCCGGATTACTGGCGCTACTTCCTGATCGCCACCCGTCCAGAAACAAAGGATTCCAACTTTTCATGGGAGCTTTTTGCAGAAAAAATTAACGCCGATCTAAACGACACTTTCGGAAACTTTGTCCACCGCACACTATCCTTCATAAACAGACACTTCAACAGCCAAATACCAGAACCAAGCACGTTTGACGCTGAAGACGAACAAGTACTCAAAAGCTTTAAAGAACACGTGGACAATATTGCCAGCAACTTTGAAGCTTGTCGGCTTCAAGCCGCTGCAAACGGGGTTATGAGTATAGGAAGGCTTGGAAACCAATATCTCAACGAGAAGGAGCCGTGGAACCTTATCAAGCGGGACAAGGCAAAAGCTGCCACAACCATGTATGTAGCCGCCCAACTGGTGAAAGCTTTAGCCATAGTCTCCGCCCCGATAATCCCATTCACAGCGGAAGAGCTTTGGAAAACTTTAAACTTGCCGGGAAGCGTCCACCAGCAAAGGTGGGAGGAAGCCCTTAAACCTCCGCCAGCAGGCCACAAAATAGCCGAAGCCAAACCATTGTTCCGCAAAATAGAGGCTGACGAGAAAAAGCTTGACGGGATGCTGGAAAAAGTTAGAAAAGCCTTGGCGAAGTGAAAACTCTGAAGGCCAAAATCGACCTCCACATCCATACATGCTATTCCCACGACGGGCTAATTAAACCGGAAGAGCTTATTTTTTATGCGAGGAAAGCTGGCTTAGATGGCGTAGCCATAACAGACCATGACCGGATAGAGGCCGCGCTAAAAATGGAAAAGGAGGTGAAAGACTTTCTTATAATTCCTGGCATAGAAATTTCAAGCCTAAACGGCCACATAATCGGGCTTAACATACGAGAACCCGTGTCAAAAAACCTAAGTGCTGAGGAAACTGTGGATAAAATCCACGCGCTTGGGGGTTTAGCCATAGCATGCCATCCCAAAGCTGTTTTAAAGGCAAGTTTGGAGCGGCTAACAAGCCGAAAATTTGATGCTGTTGAAGTTGTAAATGCTTCAGCCTTTCCGTTTAAACGTTCCGTTGAAAAAGCGCTAGAAACAGCCGCCAAGCTTGGCTTGCCTCAGGTGGCTGGAAGCGACGCCCACTACGCTCCGGAAATAGGCATGGCGTACACGCTTGTAGAAGCTGAACTCGACGTTGATGATGTGGTTAAAGCCATAAGCAAAGGGCTATGCGAACCTTTGGGCAGAGCAATCCCAATCGGAATTAGACTTAGAAGAGAAATTATCGCCCTAAAAATGAAGATTTTCCCAAGAAAACGCGTTTAGGTTCCAACAATCATGGGTTCTGTAATTTTCTTTAGTGTTGCAATGGCTGAAAGAGCCGCCAAATAACTTGTCTTAGGATTTTCTATGGATGGAACATTTTCAACATGAACCGCCAACTTGCCGAACTCGCCTACAACCTCAATTTCATGAACATTTCTCTCCAACCTTGGATCAGCTATCACCCTCACGATGGTTTTTTCCGCGCCAACTCCCGCCAAGCTTAAGGTTGCCGCTACGTTAACGTTTGCCGGAAAAAGCTTGCACGCCTCAACTGCGGACCCCTCATATATGATAGTTGGCTTTTCAACGCTTCCAAACTTCTTTTTAAAGTAGGCGTTATCCCCTAAAGCCTTCAAAGGCTTCCGCGTAGTTAAAACTATTCTTTCTATCTTGCCAAGGGCTGAGGCCTTCACTCCGTCCAGCCCAGCAATGGCGCCAGATGGCACGTAGACCTTCTGGCTGTTTTCTTTGGCTGTGCGGTTGATTTCGCTCGTCAGCTCCGAATCCACGAGGGCGCCAGCACTCATAATCATCAAGTCCTTCCCAGCCCTTAGCACTTCAACAGCATAAGTTTTAACAGCCTCTTGAGAAGCCGCCTCCACAACCAGCTTCACATTTTCGCATTCGAGAAGTTCTTTAAAGGTTTTAGCAACTTTAGGCTTGCTTTTGAGCTTTTGCGTTAAGGCTTTAGCCTTTTCAAGGTTTTTGTCGAAAACCATGACTAGACAAGCGTCCCCAGCTTGCCCGTCGTCTATCGCCCTTGCCAGAACAGAACCTATTGCACCGCACCCGATAAGACCTATACCAAGCGACACGTCGTCTTTTCTCCGCTATTTTCCCTTGAATGAATGTGCACAAATCTCCTATAAACTATTCTGCTAAAAATGAGTTTTATTTGAGGTCTTCATAAAAATGGAAATTTGGACGTTATGTATCCTTCTCCAGCTGGTATAGGTTTAAGTCTATGTTTAAAGGCTTCTCTGGCTCCGCGTACGGTTCCAAATTGAATAGTTGTGGTGCGATGGCGCCGAATCCGCTTAATATGTAGGGTGAATTCACGCCAGTCAAAATTAGGGTCACTTTTATTTTGCCGTCAAGCTCTGGATTTACTCTTGCTCCCCAAATCACAAGGGAATCCTCATCCATCATCTCCGTTACTATTTCTCCAACGCGGTTTGCCTCCTCGACGGTCATGTGGGCATCACCGCAAACATGTATAAGAGCGCCTTTAGCACCTGTGTAGTCCACGTCTAAAAGCGGATTTCTTAAGGCTTTCCTAACAGCATCTTCAGCCCTGTTGGGAGCGTCTGACTCCCCTACACCTATTACGGCTAGTCCACCCCGCTTAACAATGGTTTTGAAATCTGCAAAGTCAAGGTTTATGAGGCTCGGCGCCGAAATTGTTTCAACTATCCCCTTGATCATGTTCGCCAAAACATTATCCGCAAGCTTAAAAGCCTCATTTATAGGTAAGTGAGGCGCAAGCTGAAGCAGCTTATTATTGTCGATAACCACAACGGTATCGCAGTGTCTCCGCAGTTCTGTCAAAGCGTAAGCCGCATATTCCATGCGCCCTTTCTCAATTCTAAAAGGCGTCGTTACAACTCCAACCGTTAAGGCACCCTTCTTCTTGGAGATTTCAGCAATTACCGGAGCGGCGCCTGTGCCTGTTCCACCGCCCAGTCCGGCCGTTATAAAGACTATATCTGCGCCTGTGAGCAGTTCTTCAATGCGTTTTCTAGACTCTTCCATGGCGGCTCTTCCCAGCTTTGGGTCGCCGCCAACCCCCAAGCCCTTCGTTAACCTTTCACCTATCAGAATTTTTCTATGCGCTTTTGAAATTTTTAGGTGGAGGGCGTCAGTGTTTATGGCTATACACTCCGCGCCCACTACGCCCATTTCCATAAGTCTCGTTATCGTATTGTTTCCAGCCCCACCAACACCTAACACAAGCATGCGGCAAAAACCAGGCTGTCTTATTTCTTCGGTAACAGTGTTTTGCCATGAATAGCGGAAGGTTTGCTGTCCAACTGTCGTCTGCATTTAGCTAACCCTCTTTCTCCGCCAAAACTCGTTATTTATCAAGTCACGGATAGCTACACGAATAGCCTCAGCCCTATTTGGATAGAGCTTCTCGTTCACAAGTTGGTCCAACGCTTCAATATATGGCTCGGGAAGGTAAAGTGTGATCAACTTCATCTCAACTTCCCCCTTCCGGTGAGCGAAAAACCGGTGTGTGAAGTTATACTTGTATATGTTATGCTTTAAACATGTTTTGAATATGCTGATACTTTTTTCTTTTAAAGATTACTGCCAAGCTGTTTCAAAATTCTGTAAAAGTGGTTGCAGAAACACCTCTAGGTTTTTATCTCTTTGTGAGTTATTTAATGTTCTGTTATGGGCGTTGTGCGGGTGTTCGTTAAAAGTTTCGGCTGTTCGACGAACTTGGCTGATGGGGAAGTTATGGCTGGGTGTTTAGTGGAAGCTGGGTATGTTCTTGTGGATGATTTGGTGGACGCTGACGTAGTTGTTTACAACACTTGTGCCGTTAAGGGTCCCACTGAAAACCGCATGATAGATCTTTTGAGGCGGGTGCCTAAAGACAAAAAGCTTGTTGTTGTTGGCTGTTTGCCCCTAATCAATTTTGAGAGACTACAGCGCGAGGTGGCCTTTGATGGTGTGGCTGGGCCAGCCTTGGGTGAAAAAATTGTTGATGTTGTTGGGGCTGTGCTTAGGGGCGGGAAGGTTTACGCGTTGGAAAATGCGGATAAAGCTAAGCCGAGCCTCAGCCTTCCCCGGGTTCGTTTGAACCCTGTTGTGGGCATAGTTCCCATAAGCTATGGATGTTTGGGTTCATGCGCCTACTGTTGCGTGGTTTTTGCCAGAGGACGTTTAAGAAGCTACGCTGTGGATGAAATAACCAAGAGAGTTGGGTTGGACTTGGCGGATGGGGTGCGGGAGTTTTGGCTGACCTCCCAAGACACAGCGTGTTATGGGCTGGATATTGGAACAAGCCTTCCAGAACTCGTAGGGGCTGTCTGTAATGCTGATGGTGACTTCAAAGTTAGGGTTGGGATGATGACTCCAAACATGGCTTTGAAAATTTTGGACAAGCTTGTTGAAGCCTACAAGAGCGAAAAAGTCTTCAAGTTTCTCCACCTCCCGGTTCAGAGCGGAGACAACCAAGTTCTAGCGCGAATGCATAGATTATACACTGTGGAAGACTTCAAACAGATCGTGAATGCTTTCCGCATAGCCTTTCCAAGGATAACTATAGCCACAGACGTTATCTGCGGTTTTCCCGGCGAGACAAGGGAGGCTTTTGAAAAAACTTTGCACTTAGTGGAGGAGACTAAACCCGACATAGTGAACGTTTCAAAGTTTTTCGCAAGGCCTAGAACGCCGGCTGCCAACATGGATGGGGCTTTGCCTTTTTCTGAAGTTAAGGAAAGAAGCACTAGGCTAAGCCGTTTAGCTTCGAAGATAGCCCTTGAAAAAAACATGGAATGGGTTGGATGGGAAGGCGAAATCCTAATCGATGAGCCGGGCACCGTTCCAGGTTCATGGGTTGGTAGAAATTTCGCCTACAAACCGGTTGTTGTGAAGAGCGCTATAAACCTTCTTGGAAAAACTTTGCGGATTAGGGTTTTAAAGGCCTTCCAGACACATCTTGAGGGAGAAATTCTCAGTTAAACTTGACTTAGTATTTCACAAAAATGATTGGGGGGAAGTTTTAGCTTAAAATTTATATTTGTGAACAGTGGGTAGGTTAGGGGCTTTGAAAATGGTTTCATCAAGCTCTGTGGGTAGGAAAATTCCTAGAACCATGTCTACGCAGCATCCGGACAACGCGTCTCTTCCAAGTTGGGTTAGTGAAGATGTTATTCAGGGAGATGCGGAAATTGATGAAGCCTTTTTTGCGTACAGTCAGCTTGGCTGCATGGAGATTATGTGGGATTCTGAAGGTAAGGATGTGGACACTCATGTGATTAGGAAGCTTCTAAGCAAGTATGGCGAATTCTTCAAGGAGAAAGTTATTGGAGAAGATGTTTTCTTAACCTATCGAGTGCCAAACCCGAGGGTTGAGGTGGCTGAACGCAAAATCCTACTCGAATCCTTAGTCAACATTCCGGTGGCCCATGACATTGCAAGCACCTTTTATAAGCGGGATGTTTCCCCAATCTTTGAGGTTATATTGCCCTTCACGACAAGCTGCAACGAGTTGATCTGGCTTCTGAGGCATTACGAGAAAGCTATCGCCGGAGCCGAAAAGGTGGAGTTGAATGGTTCCATAAGGGTTGAGGATTGGATTGGCCCTTTCAAGCCTAAAACTATAGAGGTTATCCCACTAATAGAGGATATGGAAAGCTTACTGAAAACCAGTGAGATTGTGGAGCCATACATAAGGGTTGTTAAGCCAAAGTACCTTCGAGTTTTCATAGCCCGTTCTGATCCAGCCTTAAACTATGGGCTTGTGTGTGCGGTGATCCTATGCAAAATAGCTTTCTCAAAACTGAAGCAGTTGGAGGCGGCGACTGGTTTGCGGATATACCCCATCGTGGGCGTTGGCACCATGCCTTTTAGAGGTCACCTTTCGCCAGAAAACATTAACCATTTCATGGAGGAGTATGCTGGAGTATGCACTGTAACCATTCAGTCAGCTTTAAAGTATGATTATCCACTGGAGGACGTCAAGAAAACCGTTGAAACCTTGAACAGCAAAATTCCATGTGGTGAACCAGCCGTTATAACGCCTTTTGAAATTGAGGTTTTAAAGGGTATTTTAGCCAAGTTTATGGTGAAATATCAAGAAGTGGTTGAACGCTTGGCTCCGCTGATCAACAGCGTGGCGAATCTTGTGCCCCAGAGGCGGGCTAGAAAGCTTCACATAGGGCTTTTTGGTTATAGCCGAAGCGTTGGGAGGGTTTCCCTTCCAAGGGCTATTCCGTTTGCAGCGGCCTTATATTCGCTTGGAATCCCGCCGGAATTCATCGGTTTTAGAGCTTTAAACGATTTAAGCGAGTCTGAGTGGAATGCTTTGACAAAATATTATGTTAACCTTAAACATGACTTGGAGTATGCCGGTGGTTTTCTGTCTTGGCGCAACCTCAACATGCTTGAAAGCATGTATAAGTATGTGGCGAAAATGGTTGGAGCGGCTGAGGAAGACCTGCGCTTGGGATTAGCTGATCTTATGAAAGACCTTGAGGCTGCTGAGCAGAATTTCGCCATAAATCTTGGACCCAAAAACCTCACACAGCAGAGATACGAAAATATTGTTAATGATTTTCTAATAGCGTTCCTTGAACAGAACAGGCAAGATGCACAGAAATGCCTAATTGAAGCAGCTAAAGTCCGCAGGTGTCTCGGCTGAAAACATTTTAACAAATTTTTTATGGAGAAAAGGACGCTTTATTCTTTGGAGATGAAATGTTTGGGCGAAGAAAACCTCGTTGAGGTTGGACGTGTAACCCACTACTTCACTAAGATTGGTGTAGCTGTTGTTGAGCTTAAAGCATCATTAGCCGTTGGAGACCGCATAGTTATCAGAGGGCCGACAACTGATTTCGAACAGGTCGTGGAATCCATGCAGATTGAACACAAAAATGTGCAAAGGGCTGAAGCGGGACAAAGCATAGGCTTAAAAGTGGCGCAACGTGTTAGGGAGAAAGACATAGTCTACAAAAAGCTTTAGCCGCATCATCTCTCCATTCAACTTTAAAATGTTGAAAGCGTTTCGTGATGGGTGGCCATGCAGTCTAAAGATGACACAAGTAAGGGCGTGGTTAAGGTTAGAAGTTGGGCTGAGTTTAAGCGTCTAGTTGAAAGCTTTAAGCCAAAAGCTATAGTTTACAACATTGAACAGAACGGTTTGTCGCCTAAAAGAGAGCTAACCAATTTGAGGCTTATACTGCCAGCTGGACCAGCCTATTACGTTTTTCTTGATTTTGCAGAAGGCGAAAGGCTAAAGGAGACTGACATCCAGTTGAGGAGAGACGCTAAGGGGAACCGCTATTTAGAGGAGGAAGATGTTGTAAACTTTCTTAGGCAACAGTTTAAACGGGACGATATGTTAATATGCTCGTACTGGACCATTTGAGCGGATGGATGCCATATGTCAATGGAGGAGAAAATAGTCTATTTTGAGTCTGGCGGAAAACACAACACTGAGGCTACTCTGAGGCTGGTTAGGGAGCGGGCGGAGAAAAGAGGCATAAAAAACGTTGTTTTAGCCTCTGTAACGGGTTTTTCTGCAGAGAAAGCCCTAGAAATTTTCAGAGACAGCAAAATAAAACTAACAGTTGTCGGCTTAAAAGGGCCTGGTTTCCCAGAATTCCCAAAGGAGTTGCAAGAAAAGTTGAAAAGGCTTGGTCATAACGTCTGTTACGCTTCAGACGTCAAATACGAGTTTCCAGAAACCGTCCAAGACACGCTTCGAAGGTTTTCTGAAGGCTTCAAGGTGTGTGTTGAAGTTGCCTTATTAGCGACGGATGCTGGTTACGTCAAGCCCGGAGAGGAGATTATTGCCGTCGGCGGAACCGGGATGATTGGCTACGAGAAAGGCGGAGGCGTAGATACAGCCATAGTCATGGAGGCGGTTAAGAGCAAAGATTTCCTAAAACTGGAGAGCATTTTTGGCAAAAAAGAGGAAAGAAGAAAAATAAAGGAGATAATCTGCAAGCCAAGATAGGCGACTGTTCAAATACACCCCAATCTTTTATCCAATTTATTTTTGGTCTCTTTAGTCGAATGGTGACAGTGGTGGTAATATTGGGTGGTAAAAGTCTGCTGGCTTTTACTTTTCGGTTGTGGCTTAGGTTTGTATGGGTTCTTCCCAGTCTGTTTGACATCCGTTTTCTGGTATTATGATTATGGTTGTTTCGTCTGGTAAAGGTGCTGTGGGATTTTCTCTTACGTTTATAGGTTTGGATTTTGCATGGGCGTGGATTGCCACCTGTTTGTAAAATCTATTTTCATTTGGGTGATAAATCATTTGAAGCAGGCTTTTATATTTCCCTACTGGAAAAACGCCAACTTTCCTTTTTATTTCTTCATCCACCGTTTTAACGACGTCTATTATGGAGGCTTCGTCTTTTAGGGTTAGTTGAAATGCTCGTGGGAAAAGTTTGTTTATTTCCCGTTGCCGGACAATCACCGTAACTTTCTTCATTCAATGTTTTAGGTGTGCTGGGCTTAACTTAACCTTTTTGTGAGAGTCTTCTCGTGCAGTTTTATCGCTGCAAGCGCAAATGCGATGGCGAAGGCTGTGACCGCCAGAAAGTCGAGTGGCAGCGGGTAAAATCCTTTGTTTAGGAAGAGTTGTCTAACTAGGTCTGTGAAGTATGTTAATGGAGAGATTGAGGCTATGGCTGTTCCCCACTGGGGGAGCTGTTCTACTGGTATGAAGACTCCGCTTATGAAGACTAGTGGAAACTTGACGAGGGACGAGAGCATCATTGATGTGGCTGGTATGTCTGTTGGCGGGTAAGCTGAAAGCAACACGCTTAAGGCTGCAAAACATAGGTTGGCGATTATCAAGCCTAGAAGGAGCATTATGAAGTTTAGGGGTTGAATGCCCAAAGCTAATGTTAAGGCCAGCGGAATAACCGATATAATAAGGCCGAAGATGAAGGAGGAAAGCATATCCCCAACTATAATTGTCCATAGGGCAACAGGGCAGCATAAAAGCCTCTCAAGGGTTTTTGAGCGGGTCTCCCAAGGCACAATTGAAGGACCAACAGACGTAGCTGTAAAAAACGTTGTCATGCCAATCAGTCCAGGCAAAACCTCTTTAAGCGGTATGTTCCGCCCTATAACGTAGGCTAAAGCCAGAAAAAGCGGAAAAACAAGCCCAAAAATGATGACGGGACCTTTTGAATAGTAGATTTTAATGTTCTTTTCAGCTATGACGAGGGAACGCTTAAACTGTTCTGTAAGGGTGCTCATTGGACGACTGCCTCCTTCCCCCTTATGAGTTTTAAGAAGACGTCTTCTAAGGATGGCATCATGGTGTTCAGGCTTAAAATGCGCAGTTCATTCCTTTTAGCATACTCAACTAGGAACTCTATTACTGTAGATGGGTCAGCCGTGTAAATGCGCACCTTATTGCCCGCAGGCACAGCCCTGGTAATGCTTGGGTTTTCTGAAAAATCCTGCATGTTTACGGTTTTGTTGAAGGCTACTTCAATGTATTGGAGTTCCATGCTTTGAGCTCTGAGGTTTTCAGGAGTGTCTATGGCCGCTATCCTGCCATGGTTTATTATGGCTATTCTGTGGCAAAGCTGGTTTGCCTCTTCCATGTTGTGGGTTGATAGGAAAACAGTTTTCCCATCCCTATTGTACCGAGTTATTT
>Ga0272445_1003200_pt1 | contig 10372 bp, 12 predicted proteins | sample YNPCB0031_FD_194404 | JGI IMG/M metagenome (GOLD analysis project Ga0272445, IMG submission 194404) | Hot spring sediment microbial communities from Yellowstone National Park, WY, United States - YNP-CB-003-1 | ecosystem: Environmental > Aquatic > Thermal springs > Hot (42-90C) > Sediment... | reverse complement strand
GCGAGTGTCTGCAGCCTATTCAAACCTATAAGCGCCTTAACAACTTCAACAGCCTTGCTTATGCTCATCGCATCTAACAGCTTAGCGGCTTTCTCAGGCGTTGAAGGTAGCCTAGCTATCTCGAGTAGTAGGTTCACCAACGTCTCTGTTGGCAGCTGCTCCACGATCGCAGCTGTGCGTGTGACATTTACAGCAACCATATGATCTACGATCTGCGCGGTTCTGGTTACGTTAATCGCGACAGCGGTTTGGATGAGCTGCGCCGCAGTAGCTACATTCATGGTGAGAACAGCTTCTGCAGCCCTATCGACTTTGAGCTCGAGGGTAACCTGAGCGCTGTGGTTGAGTGGTAAGGTGGTGAGGATTTCAGCCAGCCTCGCTGTGCTAACTAGGTTGAGTATCTTAGCGGCAGCGGTAGCGTTCATAACCCTAATTGCCTCAGCAGCCTTATCCAAGCGCATCTCCTCAACCCTGCGAGCAGCGTCCTCAACGCTCATTTGGAGAAGCTTCGTAGCCCTCTCCTCAGGCGGTAAAGCTTCGAGCTCAGCAGCCGATGGGACTGCTGGAGCTGGCGGGGCAGGTGGAACATATGGAGGGACTATCCAGAAGGATATAGTTTGAGAGGAGAATACGCTTGTTGGCCAAAGACTGGTAACAACATCTACCCTCAACTCGTGACGACCTTCGCTTAACCATCCAGTGTAGAGTGTAGCTAGGTATTGGAGTGTAGTGGGACCTATAAACCCGTAACCGTAGCCATATGGATAACCGTAACCATAGCCGTAAACGCCTGCAGGCGTTAACCCATAGCCAAATAGGTAGCCGTATCCATAACTATAACCAGCCGGAGAGGGTGTAATAATGATCGTTTCCCTATTGTCGACGATGACTTTTATCTGTTGTATGGGTATGTTTTCTCCAGCGCCAATGTTAATGGTGATTCTTACAGTCGCAGACTCACCACGTGTGATAGTTTTGGGGGTTATGCTTACCTCAACTGTGATGGCTGAGGCTTGGGGTATGAAGAGTAGAGCACCAATTATAGCGAGTGTGAGAAAGACAGCAAGAGTCTGCCTCCTTTTTAAGACACGCCCCAAGCGCAAATCTCTAATACCTACTTCATCACACTATATAAACTTTGAGAATACTTGTGGCAACGAGGTAGATTTCTCGCTCTGAAAGTGAAGAAAAGCTGATTAAGGCTACCAAGGAGGATATGGAGAAGCTTGACGCAAGAGTCGGTGAAGTGAACAGGAGGATAGGCGACCTATACGGGGTCGTGAAGGCGTCTCTAGTCGCAATCGTAGTAACATTAGCTTCAACAATACTCGTACCATTGCTACTTAGGGCGCTCTTTTGATAGCCTTCGACCGATATGCGAGGTTATAGCAGAGGCAGGTATGTTGCTATATAGGTGAACCACGATTGAAAACCTCAATTGGGGGAGAGGGGGCTACCCGCAGAGGGGCTGGCACAGATCCTAAAGATCGCCAAAAGCCTACTCAAAGGGTAGTCCCACCAGAAGAGGCTGAAAAACTCATCAACAGCGGCTGGAGATTCATAGGCGTGCTGCCGAACAACAAAGTCGTTGTAGCATTAACCCAATGAAACACGAAAGTTAATAAGTCTTAACCTAAAATGTAGCCAAAAGCTACCGCTTCAGACTTCTGCTTCATAGATCATTTTAAGCTTCTCCAGAAGGGTTTTGACATCCCTTACTGAAAACTCTACTTCTCTAGGAGGCATCCAGCTCTCGTAGAAGTTTTGGTGGAGGTTGTTCGCCCTCCCCCACAGGTGCCTTAACTCAACATCTCTAAGCCTCTCGGCTAACTCGTCCACATACTCCCATAGGCTGGCGTGGCTTCTCAGCTCCTTACCTTCCTTGGCGGCCAAAGCCTTAACTATTTGGGATGCTGCACCCCACGCCTTCTCAGACGCTTGTATGTACTCTTTTCTCGCAAGAAGCTCCTCAGCTTCACGCATATACTTCTCGCACAACTTCAGGTGAAGCTCGGCCTTAGATTCAGGATCAGTTGTGCCGAGCTGTTTGAAGACGGCTTCGCCGATAAACTCCTCTAAAGACTTACCCTCAGACTCAGCCCTCCTCTTAAGCTCCGCTAGCGTCTTTTCGGGGAACGCCACGCTAATTACAGCCACCAACCATAACCCCCATAAAAGTGACTCAAATTATTAAAGCGTTTAGTGTAGAGGCCGCAGAAGACCGCTTTACTCTCTCTTATTCGCAGAGAAAACAGTAACATATTTCTGCTAGTAGATATCCTCTTCCTCCTATGGATCTGAAAAAGATTATTCGAAGCTTCCCAGATTGGCCGAAGCCCGGTGTGATATTTAGGGATATTATGCCTCTACTTAAAGATCCGCAAGCCCTCAAATACACTGTAGATGAGATCGCGAGGCAGTGGAGGGGTAAGGAGATAGATCTTATCGCAGGTATTGAGTCGAGAGGCTTCATATTCGGCGCCCTACTGGCGCAGAGTCTGCAGAAGGGCTTCATAGCGATAAGAAAGGAGGGCAAGCTTCCCGGAGAAACTCTGAGAGTGAGCTATACGATCGAGTATGGTAGCGCTACGATGGAGATTCAAAAGGATGCTGTTAAGCCCGGTGATAGGGTGCTTATAGTCGATGATCTTCTCGCCACAGGTGGGACGGCGAAGGCTGCCGCAGAGCTCATCGAAAAGCTGGGCGGGGTGGTTGTAGGCTTCGCCTTCGTCATAGAGCTGCTGGCTCTAAAAGGTAGGGAGAAGCTTAAAGGCTACCCAGTCACCTCACTTGTAACATTCTAGGTGTGTTGATATGAGCGGGGAGGAGGCTGAGATAGGGATAATAGGTGGGACAGGCGTCTACGATCCAGAGATACTCGAGGAGGCTAAAGAGATCAAGGTCTACACCCCCTATGGCCCAACATCAGACCTCGTAACCTTAGGCACCTATAAAGGGAGGAGGATAGCCTTCATACCAAGACACGGGAAGGGGCATAAAATCCCACCCCACCTAATAAACTATAGGGCAAACATCTGGGCTCTAAAGAGCTTGGGTGTGAAGCGCATCATCGCACCCTCAGCCGTTGGGAGCCTAAGAGAACACATAGCACCCGGAGACATAGTGATACCGGATCAGTTCATAGATCGGACCAAATCCAGACCGAGCACATTCTACGAGGGGCAGCAGGTATGCCACATATCAACAGCAGACCCCTTCTGCCCAGAGCTGAGGAGGCTAGCAGTAGAGTCTGCTAAGCGCCTCGGATTCAAAGTGCACGACGGCGGAACATACATCTGCATAGAGGGGCCGAGGTTCTCGACGAGAGCGGAGTCGAAGATGTTTAGATCTTGGGGCGCAGATATTATAGGGATGACGCTCGTTCCAGAGTGTGTATTAGCTAGGGAGGCTGAAATCTGCTACGTTACAATCGCAACCGTAACAGACTATGATGTGTGGGCTGAGAAGCCGGTTTCTGGCGCTGAAGTGATAGAAACTCTACAGAAGAACATTGGAAAGGTGAAGCGCCTACTCTTGGACCTCATACCTACAATACCGAAGGAGCGGACCTGCTTCTGTAAAGACGCTTTGAAGGAGGCGCTATATTAGGCACACCGACCAGAAAATTCGTACTATTTTATTTGTCTAAATTACGAGAAAGGAAGTCAAAGTGTTGGTATTTTAATTTTGGTCACTATTTTCGTTAATATATAACGCAGTTATATTTAAATAGATGCAAAAACAACCTTAACATGTTGGCAAAAATGTATCAAGAAGAATTAAAGCAGAATGGTAGGGTTAGAGAGAAGCCTATTGTGTTACCTGAGAAGGGCGTTTTCGGAGTGTGCAGATGCGGCGGAGATATAATGTTCTACTCCAATAGGGGCGTCTTATGTTCAAGATGCGGTAAACTGTATGGTACTTGGCAATATAGAAGAGGTAGAAAGAAGAACCCCTACAAAATATTAGAATATTAAAGCAAAACCAGCTAAATCACCTTAAAAGCCACCCGGTTCCCCTCTCTATCGAAGACGCCGATATCTGCTTCAGAGCTATAGGGGTAGGTGGCGATCACCATGAATCTGCCGTAGAAGTTGCTTAAATCCTCTAAGGAGGGCTGCTGAACACCATTTGGATGAGAGTGCGCAACACCGAGTATCGAGAGATCTAACGGTAAGTCGTAGGGTGAGAAGGAGGAAAAGCCTTCAGCCAAAGTTGGTTTAGGTGGTAGGATCAGCTGCTCAACATAGATCGCATCCTTCTTAACCCTACCCCGCATTAGAAGTATACCCTCTCTTGGGTGAAGCGATCTAAAGTAGGCGAGCATACCGCTCACAACATCTCTTGATATGTAGATCATCTTCGCAACCATACTTTGACGTCTCCAGTAACAAATTTAAGTTGCTTAATACCCTTAATTTTAACTATGAGCTATCAGGCAAAAGATTATAGTAGGCTACTCGGCACACCCGGTTTTAGCGAGCAGCTTCTAAAAAATCACTTCACACTCTACCAAGGCTACGTGAATAACACTAACAAGATTGCTGAGACACTCAAAGCTATGTTGAAAGAAGGTAAAGTCAACACACCAGAATACGCCGAGTTGAAGAGGAGGTTCGGCTGGGAGTGGAACGGTATGAGGCTTCACGAATACTACTTCGACAACCTAGTGAATGGTGGAAAGCCACTAGACCCAAACTCAGAGCTCGCAAAGAAGATAGCTGAAGACTTCGGCAGCTACGCAGAATGGGAGAAGGAGTTCAAATCAATGGGTGCGATGAGGGGTATAGGCTGGGTAGTACTTTATCTAGACCCAATCTTGAACAAGCTATTCAACTCTTGGATTAACGAGCACGACGTAGGGCACCTCGCTGGCTGCAAGCTCCTACTGGTTATGGATGTGTTTGAGCACGCCTATATGATCGACTACGGTCTAAAGCGCGCTGATTACATAGAAGCCTTCTTTAAAAACATCGACTGGAGCGTAGTCTCCTCAAGACTCAAATAGGGCTTAGCGTAAATGCAGCACGCCCATCTTACAGCTCAGCTTCAGGCGGGATCCCTATAGGTGCTACAACGACTCTACCTACTATTTTTTTGTTGTGTAACAACCCTGGTTTAGCTTTGTGGAAGGTTATTGTTAGATCCGCTTTGACCGCTTTGCTCTGAACCTCGCCTGTTAAGGGGTCTAGGCCTGAGGGTATATCTACAGAGACCTTATATGCTTTCGAGCTGTTGATTAGGTCTATTGCTGTGGCGAAGGGCTCTCTGACCTCGCCCTTTATCCCTGTGCCGAAGATCGCATCCACTATTACGCCGCACTCCTCAAATAAGTTTTCGTGCGCCAGAAGCTCCTCTCTGCTGGCAGCGGTTACTGCTGTAATAGAGCGTGTCATCCTGCGAACTATACCCCAGTTTACAGCTGCCTCCTCGCCCTTTATGTCCTCACCCCTACCTAATAGAATCACCTTGACGCTCACACCTTCTCCAGCGAGGTGGCGTGCTGCGACAAGCCCGTCGCCGCCGTTATTCCCAAGCCCGGCGACAACCAGAACACCCCTCTTAATGCGTTTTCTCAGCCGTAAAACAGCCTTGGCAACAGCGCAGCCAGCGTTTTCCATCATAAGCAGCCTAGAGACGCCTAGGGCAGCAGCCCTCTCCTCAACCGCACGCATCTCATCAGGTGTTATGGTCTTGCTCACAACCACCACCATAAGGTGGTCAGATCGTCGCGAGCTCTTCAACGTTCAGAGGCTGGGCGCCTCTGAGCTCAGTCTGGAGCGGCGATCACCTCATCCCGCTTAGTTTTTCGTCTGCTGATCTTATAAAGGTTAATCCGACTGTTATGTTAGGATTCTTTTCAAGACCTTTTCGCAGAATATTTCAGCTACTCTCTGTATGTTGCTGTATGTGTCGTCGGTAAATCCCTCTGCCGATTCATCTATCACACCCATCAATAGCTGCTGATACTCTCCTAGCGGTTGTAGGTAGGATTCGAGCTTCTTCTGTAGGTGGAGATTTTCTTGGTCGAGGAGGGGTTTTATGCAGAAGGGCACTTTTAGGCTGCTGGCTAAGAAGAGGGCTTTCGCTTGAGGGTGGTGCTCCACGATCTTCCATAGTGTTGTTTCTAAGCCTTCATCTAGTAGATGCTCAGCGTACCGCACCTGATCAACCCTATAGTTATGCAAATAGAGTAGCTTAGTAGCCTCATAGTCCTTCACAGCGACCGCTGTCAAGTAAGTCAAGTCTAGAAGATATTCATCAGTCAATTTACCCACCTCTCTCATTTTGCGATACGGTGGAGGGGTTGGTACAACATAGTAGCGAACCTCTCCGTGCAGCACAGAGTGCGCGACCTCATGCCTTATGCAAGCGTCAGCCAGCTCTTGGGGTAGGGTGCTGAGCCTCTCCAGACTTACGGTTATGCTTGGTAGGCCTAGCCAAGCTTGGTGGTATGCGTAGAAGTCTTCGTCGAAGCCGCTAGACTTTACACCAGCAGCCTTGGACAGCGCTGCAAGGAAGGAGAGGGCGTCGCTACTAGTTTGGAAGATGTTGACTTCGACGGCGTCGAGGTTATGTGGAAGCTTGCTGTAGCATTCTGTTATTACTCGCAATATGTGTTCCACATCACTTTTAGAAGCGCCCTTAACCTTAAGAAAGATCTTAGGCCTCATAGCAGATACTTAGGCGGCTCCCCAACTATAGGGATACTTAAACCGCAGCGCGGGCACCTCTTATCTCTGGTTATCTCGTAGCGTGTGACAGCGAAGCCGTAGCGCTCTATGAGGAGGGCTCCACACCTCGGGCACCAAGTATTCTCATATCTATGCCCGGGTACGTTTCCGATATAGACGTAGTTCAGCCCCTCTTCTTTCGCTGCTTGAACTGCTTTCTCTAAGGTTGAGATCGGTGTTGGGGGCTTATTCGTAAGTCTGTAGGCTGGGTAGAACCTCGTGATGTGTAGCGGCGTATCCTCGCCAGCAACCTCCCTAACCCTTTTCGCGATCCACCTAACATCCTCTAAGTTGCTGTTAACATCTGGTATTAGAAGCAGAACGACTTCGACATGCAGCCCTAGGTCTTTAGCTAACCTTATGTTCCTCCACACCGGTTCTGAGTAGGCTCCGCAGAACCTTCTAACCACCTCTTCACAACCCTTTACATCGAACTTTATAGCATCCATACCGGCCTCAGCCAAGAGGCGTAGGGCTTCCGCCGTCATGTAGCCGTTGCTTACAAAGTGGCAGTAGAGCCCGCTCGCCCTAGCAATAGGAAAGGTGTCGAGAGCATACTCGAAGAGTAGAGTCGGCTCATTGAAAGAGAAGGAGATGCCTTGGCAGCCATCTGCCAACGCGAGCTTAACGAGCCTCCTCGGCTCAATTATCTCATCTGTCGGTGTAGGGTACCTTTTGCTGATGTCGTAGTTCTGGCACCAGGGGCAGGTGAAGTTGCAGCTCCAGGTGCCTATTGTCAACGCTCTGCTTCCTGGCCAGTAGTGGTAGAAGGGCTTCTTCTCTATCGGGTTTATTGAGAGTGAGGATATCGAGCCGTAGACTATGGTGTAGAGTGAGCCATCTATATTGTATCTGGTTTTGCAGAAGCCGCTGCCCCCCTCAGGTATGAGACACCTCCTCTCACATACACCGCACCTTATCCTACCCTTAGCCCAAGCTTCAGCCAGCCGCGCCGCTCTCACGCTAGCCATCCTTTTGATCTCCGCGGCTGCTGTTGAGGGGCCTAGCAAGGTCCTAACCTTTTCAAATATATCGTGTGGAGGAGGTTATTCTACTTTATGCATCCTGTAGAGTAGAGATGCGTGAACCTTTCTATCTAAAGAGAAATATAGATAAGTGTCGTCTGCTATATAGTTTGATAGAGTAAGGGATGGAGCTTAGAAGAGCACAAGAGATGGGGGGAGGAACCCTACTAGTCTCTTTGCCGAAAGATTGGGTGATGAAGAATAAGCTGAGTAAGGGTAGCCTTCTGGCGCTTGAGGTAACACCCGGTGGTAGCTTACTAATCTTTCCAGCGGTTGAAGTTGAGAAGAAGCCTAAGGAGATACTCTTGACTTACCCAGCGCAGTATATGAGGAAGCTAATAAATCAGATTACAGGCTCCTATCTACTCGGCTTCGACATAATAAGGGTGGTGAGCAGAGAGAGGATACCGTATGAGGACGCGCAAGCCATTAAGAGGGCGATACGCCAACTAGTTGGGCTTGAGATAGTGGAGGAGGATTCTAGATCTATAACAGCGCAGTTTCTGCTTGAGCCTACAAACCTAGACCCGGAGAAGACATTTAGGCGCATGCACCTCATCACGATGGGTATGCTGCCTGATGCTGTTCAAGCCCTTATACAGGGAGATGTGCTTCTGAAGAAGGCTGTGTCTGAGAGGGACGATGAGGTCGATCGACTCTACTTCCTACTAGTTAGGCTGGTTAGGTCGGCGTCTATGGATAGTAAACTTGCCGCTAAATTGAAACTTACAACGATAGACTGCTTGGACTATAGGCTCTCCGCCTACCTCCTCGAAGCGATCGGCGACTCAGCCGAAGATATAGCGAAGTCCTCCACACACCCCTTCGAAGACGTTTTGGGTGCGGCTGAGAGGGAGGCAGTCAACAGAATCGTTGAGGCGCTCGGTGTGATGCAGGAGTCTGCTGTTAAAGCTTTCCTCTCTAAAGATCCTGAGGAAGGGAGGCAGGTGGTGCAGCTGTATGAGGAGGTGATAAGTGAGGTGGCGAAGCTCGAAAAATCTATAGGATCTAACGAGAACACCACCATTTTGTCTAGGGTCGCCTCCAGCTTCTCTAGGATAGCGAGGTGTGATGTAGATATCGCTGACTTAGCATACCCCATGTACCCACTCGTCAAATAGCTATAACCCAAAGGCTTAATTTTCTGCCAGTAGAGAGGTTGGTATGCCAAAGTACATCTTTGTCACAGGCGGCGTGATGTCTGGTCTAGGGAAGGGTGTAACCACAGCCTCTGTAGCAAAGCTCCTCAAACTCTCCGGATTCAAGGTTACCTGCATAAAGATAGACCCATACCTCAACGTAGATGCTGGCACGATGAACCCCATCATACACGGCGAAGTCTTCGTCACAGACGACGGCGGCGAAACAGATATGGATATAGGCACTTATGAGAGGTTCCTAGACCAGAACCTCAGCAGACGCCACAACATCACAACAGGGCAAATATATAAGGCGGTGATAGAGGCTGAGAGGCGCGGCGACTACCTAGGTAAATGCGTCCAGATAATACCCCACGTAACAGATGAGATCAAGAGGAGGTTAAGGCAAGTAGTCGAAGAGGATGGTGCAGAGATAGGGGTTGTGGAGTGCGGGGGCACGGTAGGGGACATCGAAAGCCTACCTTTCCTAGAAGCCATGAGGCAGATGAGGTTAGAAGTCGGACCGACAAACTCGCTCTTCTTACACGTAACACTAGCCCCAGAGTTGGAGACTGTGAGGGAGCAGAAGACCAAACCTACGCAGCACAGCGTCCAAGAGCTTAGGAGAATCGGCATACAGCCAGACATAATCGTGGTGAGGAGCAAAAGGCCGCTGGCCCAGCAAGCCAGAGAAAAGATCTCCTTATTCACCAACGTACCCATAGAAGCCGTCATATCCAACCCAGACGTCGAATCCGTCTACGATGTGCCAGAGGTGCTCGAAAGACAGGGGATAACGAGGGTGATAGCGAACAGACTCAACCTGACGATAGAGAAGACCGACCTACAAGAGTGGGCTAAGGTGGCGGAGTCTTTCAAGAAGACGACCACGAGTGTAAATATCGCTATGGTCGGCAAATACGTGAGCCTAGCAGACAGCTACGTCAGTGTAAACCACGCCCTACTACACTCAGGGGCACAGATAGGCGCAGCCGTCAAGATAGATTGGATAGACTCAGAGCTCATAGAGAGAAACAAGGAGGCACTACACACCCTAAGCAGATACGATGGCATACTTATCCCAGGAGGGTTCGGAAAGAGAGGGGTTGAGGGGAAGATAGAGGCAGCAGCATACGCCATCGAACACAACATACCGTATCTAGGGATATGCCTAGGCTTCCAGATAGCAGCCATAGCGATCGCACGCCACGTCTGCGGGCTTGAGGGCGCAAACTCAACCGAATTCGACCCAGACACCCCCCACCCAGTTATAGATCTGCTCCCCGAGCAGAGAAATGTTAAGGAGATGGGTGCCACTATGCGCCTAGGTGGGCACGACATTTCACTCAAAGAGGGGACGCGGGCCTACAAGCTTTACGGTAGGGGTGTGATAAGAGAGAGGCATAGGCACAGATACGAGTTCAACCAAAGATATAAACCCCTGTTTGAGGAGAAGGGCGTCGTCTTCTCCGGC
>Ga0272445_1003194_pt1 | contig 10390 bp, 16 predicted proteins | sample YNPCB0031_FD_194404 | JGI IMG/M metagenome (GOLD analysis project Ga0272445, IMG submission 194404) | Hot spring sediment microbial communities from Yellowstone National Park, WY, United States - YNP-CB-003-1 | ecosystem: Environmental > Aquatic > Thermal springs > Hot (42-90C) > Sediment... | reverse complement strand
AGAATGTATTTGTAAATCCCCCTTTTATTTGCTTATTTAGTTTTTCAGTTTTTGTGTTTTAAAATGTGTAAAAAATAGTCAGGGCTATTTATTGGGGTATGATACCTGAAAACCTGAAAAGTCTCAGTAGGCTACTTAGGTTAAGCCTATTGGGACTTAGTAGGGTTTTCGGGTTGAACCCTACATACCATACCTTGAGGTATGGTATGTATGGGGGCATGACGTTTAACATTTCAACGCTTAACGGAATTCAACAAAACAAAATGTTTAAATTCAAGGATTCAACAAAACACTTAAATACAAGTAAAGCTTAAAAGCCCCCCTTAGGCATAAGCCCCGTACACATTTAGCCGTGATTCTAACAAAAACAACGCCAAAACAAAAATGACACTTCTAGCGTGGATTAGCGTTAAGACTAGTCCATCTGTAACCCCAAAAACTCCGAACCCCTAAAAGGAATCCCCTTTTTCCGTCTATGGCTTTTCCATGGCTTTTCGGGGCTTGTGCCTATAGGCGTAGGCCTTCCCCTCGGCCGAGGGGGAAGTAAAAATATACCTCGGCACGCGGATTTCAGCCGACTTTAGCCAAGCCTCTCCCAGGGATGCCCACCCACTCAAGTCTAGCCGTAAGGCTAGGCGAGGGTGGGACAGGGCGTGGGCGGGGCGACCCAAAGGGCCAACCCCTTTGGAGGTCTCCACCTGCCTGACTATGACGGCCTAGGGGGATGGATGGGTAACCATCCTGAAACCATAGGCCTGAGGAGAGGTTTAACCGCCCGTCTCTGGGAGAGGCTCGCCGACGCTCCCGCCAGTCTCCGAACCGCCGAGGCTAAGCAAAAGTAGTGGCCGATGCCCCCCTTCCCGACAGACGTCGGGGAGGAGCCTCGCCACCTTGAGGCTAAAGCCTAGGGGGATGACCCTAGGCGTGGGGCTTGGGGCAGGAGACACCTGCCCACTAGGGGAGGTAAGCTCTCATGCGAACCTCTCCATCGGCCCCCGTTTAGGCCCCCGCAGGGTAGGGGCTAAGCTCGGCCTCTGAACAGGGGATAAGGGGGCTGGGGCTGGCGGGAGCAACGCCGAAAGGTGGGCTTATGCCCGCAGAATTAGGAGAAAAAATTGAAAAGTTTATGGAAGAGACGAAGCTTGTTCTGCATTCAGAGTCTCTACACCCACTTAATATCGTTTCTCGCTACCAGATCAGATTCAGAGGGGAAACTGTGGATATGACTATATCTAGGACTCCAATAAACCTGATAGTTGGTTTGAGGAATGGTAGTATTGGCTTGATTTCTGCGGTAATCTACGCCTTTGCTCGCAAATTTAACAAGAAACCGTTCATGATATACATGGCTAGAGATTCCTTTCACTCGGAAATTACAACGCATTTCTTGTTTGATGAAACTTTTGAAGTTGAAAGAGCGAGGGCAGTAGTCTTGCTCACTGAAATGCTTGCAGGCGTTAGGGACATCACCGAAATTAACTTTGAAGAAATAGAAAAAGAAGCCGAGAGATTCCTGTCCGAGCATTTCTAAACCCCCAATTTTTTATGTTAGGTGGGCTATGTTCAAGTGTGTTTGCGGCTACCAACTCACCAAAACACAGTACCATGCACCAAACGGAAACGTCTACGATAATTATGTCTGCCCAGCATGCCACAGATACTTCAAGTCAGCAAAAATAAAGCATCTAAGGTTGTTCTCCAGTTTTTCGGTAAAAATAAAAAACTCAGTCGCACTATTCAATGGAAACATGGTCTACTTCCCACGTGAGGGCATTTTGATAAAAAAGCTTGACGAAAAGTATTTCATATTCACGTTTGTTTCCAAAACTGTCATAGTTACAAGCAACAACCGAATTAAAGTTAGAACGGATATGGACGAATTCTTTCTCTACCCGTTCAAGACGTCCCCGCCTTTCCCACTATCCCAGCTAAAGTAACCTTCTTAACCTCCCCTCTTTTTTATGTTAGGTGGGTTTTGTATGCCCAAAGTAGTTTATCCAACCGTGATTAGAGTTGAGTCAAAAATCTATAATGTATTGCGGAGCTTTCTAGAATCGTCGCTTAAAGACGAATACCAATGGAATACGGGTGTATTGTTACCTAGTACACATACCGCTTTATTCGTAAAACGTGGCAAATGGATTCTAAATGTTAACCATTCGTCGATAATACTGTTTTCCAAAAATTACGAACAAGTCCTTCTCGTAGAGAAAGGTCGAGCAACTTTAACAATAAAGATAAAGCCAAGTGTTTACGAGGATATTGAAAACCCAGACATCACATATATACTGCCAGACCCTCCAGTCCCCTACTACATCCCGCTGTGTCTCAGAGATGTAATGGAAAAAGTAGAGATTTACAGGCAAGCCTACATCGAAGTAGTAAAACCAGATACAATAGTTTGCACTAGAGACTGCCGCACAGCATTTTCTCCCATAGTCGTCCACGATTGCTAACTCTCCCATTATTTTTTCATAGGTGGGTTTTTATGAGTGAGAAGCCCAAGCCCATAATAGTAAGCTTCAGCGGTCGCTTTACGGGTAAGGGCGCCTACACGCAGTACCGCATTTTTTCTTTGCGGAAATGCCAAGAGATAAAGCCTCATAGGACTGAGAGTTCAAAGTCTGGAAACCATTGGACGGACTACTGGCATTTGTTGCCTGGAAAGTACTTTGTCTGTTGGCAAGATGTATCTAACACGGGTAAACATAGATGCGGGTACGGGCTACTCGTAGTTGGCTCAAAGTTTATCCAGCTCGACAATGGCGAGGTAAAGCCTGTAAGCGACGTTCACTCCGAAGCCTATGGCTCGATTATAGTAGCCGATGGAACAGAGTATCATTGGAGCAAGATAAAAGCGTGGTCTGACAAGGAGTACGGCATAGCAGAGTGGGTCGGCGACGTCCCAGAGTTCGCTAAAAAAGCTCTCTGCGAATGCATCAGCCCAAGAGAGTACGGCTTCTAGGCTTCTTCTTTTTCATAGGTGGTTCGAATGGCTAGACGTTTTTGGTTCTGCATGACTCTCTACGATTTTTATTGGGATAGCGGGAGGGAAGGTTTCTTGGCGTACATAGACGCCGACGTTGAGACAATCAAACGCTTGTTAGAGGAGTACAGGAAGAGCGATGAGTGGTACGACAACGTAGGCTTCCTAGAATTTCTAGCAGGCAGAGGCGTCAAGGCGGAGCTTGTAGCAACATATTCCAGCAACAGCCCCGTGGATATAGACGCAGACGAGCACATACCATTCTAGCCTTCTTTTTCCTTAGGTGGGTTCATGATTAAAGCTTGTAGGCATTTCAAGGCGATGTATGGACTGGGGGGAGAGTTTGAGACGACGATTACTCCCAAGGAGAACTTTGTGGACGGATGTGTTGAGGTGTATGACAAGCGTGGCAACCTAGTAATGAAGAAATGCTTTGCCGAGCTATACCTGAAGTATCTCTACTACTTGTCGACGTACTGGGGATGCTTGGATGAAATAGAGGCTAGCAGGGAATGGCTTGAATCACAACTATTCAGGATTTGGCTTCGCCACCGACGCGAGAAGGCAGACCAGTAAAACCTCCTTTTTCCCTATAGGTGGGTTTCATGGATGGCTGGGTCTCAATCGGCGATAGCGATGTTTCTGTCGAGCGTGGCGGGCACAAGATTCGTGTCCACTGGTACGGATACAGTAGCTGGATCGGCCTATGGGTTGACAACGCATATCTACATGTACGTGGAAGCCAGAAAGTCTACAAGAACGTCGTCGAGCCTCTGGTGAACGGGGTGCTAAGCGAGGACGCCGTAAGATGCCTCAAGCTGATCTCCATGACGTACAGGGACTGCCGAACCCGAGACAAGTACGTCTACGCCTTAGCCTGCCTCGGGCCGTCAGTCGTCACGAAGTGGATAGGGAGGAAGCCAGGGCTCCACCTCAGAAACAAGGCTGACCTCTCATACAGGCGGGAGAAGGAGAAGTGGGATGACCCGCCGAGCATAGACATCCTCGTGTTCTTCTGCAACAACGGCTGGATGGTTCTGGACATGAAGCGTTGCGACGTCTACGCATACGTCCGAGACGAAGACGGCGGGCTACTAGCGTACGGCGGGATACGTGACTACTTCTCCATGGTAATGGCTGAGATGCTCCCCCTCCTGAAGAGAGACATTAGAAACGTCAAGCGATTGGGAGACTGCGGATTCAGCAACTATCATCCCGCTAACTATCCCTGGTGGGTCAAGCACCTGCTGGAGATCGTTCCGAGGGAGTGGTGGAAACTATTAGACATCGAGGCGTTGCTCGTCGAGCAGGAGCTTAGACGCTTATCCTAGCACAAACTTTTTCCTTAGGTGGGCTTATGTATTCAGCTTTCATAGACGGCTTGGTAACATTCAAGGAGAACACCAACATTGCCGAAAAGAAGAAAGTGGTAAACGTTGTTCGGCAGTTTTTCAGAAACGTCCAGACCATGTTCTTCAAGGAGTTCTTCGACTTTGACGACTCGTACAGGTTTAGGGCGCTGATGGAAGGGCCTGTAGACCCGGAGCTTGGCATAAAGTTCAAGGAGTCGATAGGAGAGGAAGTCGAGAAGCTCCTAGAGAAAACCAGGAAGTGTGTGGAGTCTTTCTCCTGCGACGTGTACATATACGTCTTGGCTTCGATGTCCGAGGTATGGTACTCCAAGCACCAGCGGGACTTTAGAGCAAACCCGTAAAGCCTCCTTCTTCCCTTTTTCTGTAGGTGGGCTTATGAGGATTCCAGAGCTTAAAGAGTATCTTAGGACTATCAGGAAGGAAGTGAGCGTCCTGATAATCGGGCCGCCAGGCATTGGAAAGTCGGTGTGTATTCGAGAGTTTGCCGAGGAAGAAGCGAGAGAGATGGGTTTGCGATTCATAGACTACGATGACAGCTACTTCGGCGAGATCATGCAGAACCCGAAGAGCTACTACGTCTTCATGGATATAAGGCTCTCGGAGCATGAGCCTACAGACTTGTCGGGGATTCCGAGGGACATGGACTCCTGCGTAGCATACAAACCATTGACCTGGGCTATGGTCTTGAGCAAAGCTGGCGGAGGGCTACTATTACTCGATGAAATTACGAATATACAGAGGCTGGATATTTTGTCGGCGGCCTATAAAATCGTCTTGGACAGGCGTGCAGGCTTCACGAAGTTCTCAGACAACGTGAGAATAATAGCTCTCGGGAACTCCCCTGAACACTCCGTCATAGCTAGGAAGCTACCCGCCCCATTGGTTTCAAGATTCCATGAGATCGATATAGAGCCTCCAACTATTGAAGAGTGGGCTAACTGGATGGACACCCATTATCCCAATTGGGATAAACGCATCCTAGCCTACCTTATGAGGTTCGACGAGGATTTCATCGTTCTGCCGAACGATGCTGAGACGCTCGAAAACTATCCCGTGCCGAGAACATGGACTAACTTGGCACTGGAGTTGGGGGATACGCCGCACAAGTTCTTGAGGGACAAGATAAACGGCTATGTCGGCAAGGCGGTCGGAGGAAAATTGTATGCATTTATTACAAGCCCAATCCCAGAGCCAGAAGAACTTTTGAGCAATCCAGAGATGTTCAGAGACCTGGGCATGGACTCGAAGTATCTCTCAATTGTCCTGATAGCGGAATACTACAAGAAGAACGGGGCGAAGAAGGAGCTAGCCAAAAAAGTCTTAGACTTCTTAGACGTTGTCGCAGATGTGCAGCAAGACTTCATAGTGCTGTTCTTCATAGCGTTGGGGGACAAGAAGATGAAGTTCTACTACTACGTGCTGGAGAACAGGCAGTCGAGGACGTGGAAGGCTCTAAAGGAGGTCGGGAGCTTCCTAGCGTTGAGCAGGGTAGAAAGCTAGACCGTCTTTTTTCTAGGTGGGGTTATGGAGAACATAAATGAGCAAGTCTCATCTGCAAGAGCTGCACTTATGCTTACACATCCATTCATCGGAAGCCTGCTCATGCGGTGCGAAGTCAAGCTAACCGAGACGGTGCCGACGGCTGCGGTGGACAAGGGCAAGACCATTTACATCAATCCAGAGTGGGCTAGCGGTCTCGGGAAGAAGGGTCTTTTGACGGTCATGGCCCACGAAGCATTGCACCTAGCGTTCAGGCATGGGCAGAGAGCCGAGGCGGTCGAGGACAAGTTCATATACAATCTCGCAGCGGATGCGGTTGTAAACTATGTTCTAGAGCAGCATGGGATTGCGCTTCTGCCTGGCTCTGTAACGATGGGGGACGTTGGACGGGTAGTCGGCATATACTACAGGGACTTGGAGAAGCTGAGCACGGAGGCACTGTACAAGCTTCTCCTAGACAAGCTACCGAAGGGAAAGCCTAGGCCAGGCGGTATAGGCGAAGACTTGAAGCCTGAGCTTGGCGGGGAAGCCGAGGAAGGCGGGGGGAAGGCAGGCGAAGAAGACTGGGACAGCTACTGGAGAGATGCGATCAACAGGGCTTACGTTACGGCTAGGATGGCTGGGAAGGCGCCCGTAGGCTTGGAGAGGTTCTTCGAGGTGCTGAAGCCGAAGGTTGACTGGCGTAGCGTCCTCCGAGAAACGTTGATAACTGGCATGGGGATGAAGGCGGTCTCGACGTATCTCAGGCCTTCTAGGAAGCATCCAGAGCTTCCAGGCCTGAGGCGGTTCGCCATACCGACTATATGGGTTCTTGCCGACTTGAGTGGAAGCATAGGAGACGAGGAGGCAAGCCAGTTCGCAGGCGAGGTCTTCGCAGTAGCCAAGACCTTCAACACGACCGTCAAGGTGATTCCATGGGACACGCAACCATACGAGATGACGGTTCTAAGGTCTCCGTCGGAGATAAGAAAGCTCAAGTTCCGAGGCGGCGGAGGAACAGAGATTAGAAGCACGCTTGAGAAAGTCTTGAAGGAGATGAGCTTATACGACTCCGTGATAATTCTGACGGACGGCTTCATAGGGGACATAGAGAGAGCGGAGGTGCAGGGCATGCTGGACAAGATAGCGTACAAGGCTTCCTCGACGGTCTTTGTTACGACGGCGAACAAGCCGAAGCTACCGGGCAAGTGGGTTGTCGTCGAGATGGTTTGACAGCTTTTTTCATAGGTGGGTTTTATGCAGCCGAAGAAGATTGTAGTCTATAAGGTTGTCTACGAGCCTATCGCGGAGCTTCCATTCGAGGAAGCTGAGAAGCTGTACGACTTGGCGAAGGAGTACTTCACCGTGCTCCTAGACTATGAGAACGTCTTCGTGCCAGAGGATTTCGAGAGGGAGCTTGGGAGACTCGCAGAGGAAGGAGAAATATCAGTGGAAGAGAAAGAGTTTCTGCTAAAGCATTTGGGGAACCTCAAGGGATGCGAGCTGCACTTCGGATTCTACTAAACACTCCACATTTTTTGTAGGTGGAAGTATGAGTAAAAAAGAACCTGAACGAATTGAAGTAATACATAGTTGTTTGGTAGAAGCGGATAACGGCAAACTAACACATTACTATATGGCAACAACATGTACAATTGAAAGTGAAGAAAAACTTTTAGAACCTGATGATCCAGAAGTAAAGAAACTAGAGAATAAAGTGATAAAATTACTTCAAAAAATCAGCAAGATTTATAATGATTACAAATTTTACTATGGCTGGGAAGCAAAATAAATTCCCTTTATTTTTGGGTGGGGATATGACCAAGTATGATGTTCATATATATGCGGTAGTTAGGGTGTGTGTTAAGGGAGTCGACGCCCAAGACCCTCTGGATGCGATAAAGAGAGCTGAGGAAAGCATAGACTTGCATGAGGTACTAGACCGAGATTGTCAGGGATGCTATACTGAGTATGCTGAAGATGTAGAGAGCTATCTTGTGGACGAGTATGATGTTGAAGGCGAGGTCAGAGATACGAAAGTGTTTGACAAGAACTACAATCCAGTAAGCTAGAATTCCTCCTATTTTTTATAGGTGGGCTTATGAGTTGGGAGACGCTTATTGTTGGAAGCATGACCTTCAGGAACGCCGAGGACATGGACGACCTCCTAGACGTGATAAGGGAGAGGCTCGAGCTCTCAGAAACACAGTATGGCTTCTTCGAGGAGAAGATTGAGGGCAACACGTACCGCTTCAAGCACCTGAACTGGGTTAGCCACGTCGATGAAGAAACCGTTGAAAAGCTTCTCAGAGACATAGAAGGGTACCTGGAAGCATACGAGGTAAGCCTCTACTACCTAGACCACGGAGCAGTATTCTACAAGCGTGGAGACGAAGCGGTGAAGCATGAGATAGGGCCGTGGTAAGCCATCCAACATTTTTCTAGGTGGGTTTATGGGTGTGCGGACTTGGGACTTGGGCGACTACTTCTGGAGCAGGAGAAACAAGAAGTATGGATACCTTGGGAAATACTGGGAACGTAGCCCCTACAGGGATGAGGTTTGGGTTAATTGTGCGGAAGATGCTGTGTTCTACTGCTTGCACGGGCATGCCATTGCTGTCTGGCGCTTCAAGGAGGGCAAGCTGGAGGTCTCGGACTGCGGCTACGTGACGCAGACGACGTACTCTAGGCTCGACATGATCCTCAGCAAGATAGGCTTCCACGCCTTCAGACACCACGGCCTAGGCTTCATCAAGGACTTGGAGAGAGACCTCTACTACCCGATGTTCGGTAGACGTGTGATAGACCTAAACACCAGAGCCGTCATGAACGAGGACGGCGGCATGGCGTACGTTCTCGACTCGGACACCTTCTGGCTCGCCGAAGACCTGTACCATACTCTGCATAGATACGGCGTCCTGTTCGGCTCGATTGTAGGCGGGAACATACGGCTCTCTGAAAAGGAAGAAAAGAAGCTTAGGAGGAGGACGAGGGAGAGGATAGCAGACCTAACGCTAAGGCTCATATTCCTCCGCCAGTCTTTTTCTAGGTGGGGCTCGTTGGGCAACTGGGCTAGGATAATCGCAGAGTGCTTCTGGAAGGGCAGAAACATCAAGCTTGAGTGGAATGACTGTCTGAGGTTTCCACCAGAGCGGGTAGTAGTTTATTTCGGCGACTCGAAAGACATCTACAATGCTTGGTACTACGTTGACGGCAGTGAAAAAGCCGTGTTATTCAAGGAGAGAGGGATGCTCCACGTCTTCCACGACGACACGGAGACTAGGAGGGTGACGTACAGCAGGCTGGACAGGATACTGAGGCCTCTCGGCTTCTCCGCAATCCTCAAGCCATACGCAGGCTTCCTCGTAGACCAGAATAGAAAGCTGTACTACGTGCTCTCATACCTCGGGCACATCAAGATAGACGTGGAGAGGAAGGCGGTCGCCTCGGTGGCGGGAGGCCTGCCGCCCTATTACCTGCCGCTGGCCGTTTATATTCTCGATGCAGAGTGCTACAGGCTTGTGACAAGGCTCTACGAGTCAGTCTCGAAGAGGCTTCGGTTCCTCCGCGTCTACTTCATAGAACTCCTCGAGGGAAAGCTGTCGAAGGCAGTCTACGAGGAGCTGGACGAGGAGGAGAAGGACATGCTGGCGGACTTCATGCTGAGGAGGGAGCTCCTACGCATGGAGGACTAGTTTTTCCGTAGGTGGGTTTTCGTGATGCTGTTTTTCCGCGAGGAGGACGGTGACGCCAAGCTCGTGGACACTAGAGACGGCATAGAAGCTATAAAGGCGAAGAGGAGCCTCCTGAAGCAGGGCTACAGGCACATTCTAACTGTTTCGTCGAAATATCACTCCGTAAAGTATCTCACGTATAGGTGCAGGTCATGCGGCAAGTTCGAGGTCTTCTACGTCATATACTCCACAGACAGCGGATTGCCAGTTTACAAGGAGCTACAGCTTAGGCTGATGGAAATGCTACAGGATTGCAGGTACAAGAAATTTCTGCCGACCGACAGGCACTCCTTCAATCTCTCCAAACCGGGATACAAGGGGTTCTTCCTAGAGCTGGTCAGGAAGCTGGATGAGGCTGGCATGGTGGATGAGGCGAAGGCTCTGATGGCAGATGCGAAGCTGGCTGGAAAAGTCGTAGCGAAGATGTATGATAAAGAAAACTTCACGGCTGAGGACATAGCCGACGCGATAGCCTCCGTAACGCTTGAGGATGAATTCAAAAACAAGAAGGTCTGAGGGTTTTTCCTAGGTGGGAAAATGTTGGGTTTTGAGAAGGTTGTGGATAGCTGGCCAGAGTACGGCATAAAGGAGTACTACCTGACGTGGAACGATGAGCCCATCCCGTGGAAGGTGATCGTCCAGCGTGGAAGGGTCGTCCACATAGCCAGCAGGAGGTACACGGTTCTGCCCCTCGAGGTAAGCGTCAAGGCCTCGGAGGTTGCGGCTTCGGAGGTTGGAGCGGTCAAGATAGCCGACTACTACAACGACGAGGGGACAAGGGTCTACAGCCTCTACGACCTGCAGACCGAGGCCGAGGT
>Ga0272445_1003193_pt1 | contig 10392 bp, 15 predicted proteins | sample YNPCB0031_FD_194404 | JGI IMG/M metagenome (GOLD analysis project Ga0272445, IMG submission 194404) | Hot spring sediment microbial communities from Yellowstone National Park, WY, United States - YNP-CB-003-1 | ecosystem: Environmental > Aquatic > Thermal springs > Hot (42-90C) > Sediment... | reverse complement strand
GGCCAAAGCCATGGCCTATCCCGCGAATCGCCGTCGGGTTACCCGCGGCGAGGAATTGGTCTCGGCACTGGCCCGCCTCGGCTTTTCCCACCGACCTTGGGTGGAGGCGCAAAAGCCCGCGCGCCAAGTGGTGGAGGTCTTTCCTCATCCGGCCATGGTGGAACTCTTCGGCCTTCCCGAGATCCTCCGGTATAAGGCCCGGCCGGGCCGTTCCCTTGAATTTCGTTGGCAAGAGCTTTCGCGCTACCAAGAGCTTTTGCGTTCCCTGAAAAAGTCTGAACCGGCGATGGAAGCGGAGGAGATTCTCTCCCTCGCAGCTCACGGGCTGAGGGGTAAAAGCCTAAAAGCGCTGGAGGACTTGCTCGATGCCCTTTTTTGTGCGTATATCGCCCTCCACGTTTGGTATTGGGGCCCAAGGGGCTACCGCCTCTTTGGGGACGAAAAGAGTGGGTATATCCTCGTTCCCCTTCGGCCGAGTTGATCCCCATGCGCAAAATCCCCAACGAAGAGAAAGTCCAGCGCTGGCGGGCATTCCGGCCCGCGGAGCGCTTTCCCATTGTTGCCGTTTTGGACAACCTCCGCAGCGCCTACAACGTGGGCTCCATCTTCCGCACGGCGGAATGCGCCTACATTTCCGAGGTCATCCTCTGCGGGATTACTGCCTGTCCTCCCCACAAGGAAGTGGAAAAGACCGCCCTGGGTGCGACGAAGATGATTCCCTGGCGGTACTTTCCCGAAACCCTGGAAGCGATCCGGGCCTTAAGAGCGGAAGGCTGGCACATCGCCTCTTTGGAGATCACCGATGCCAGCGTTCCCGTCCAGGCTGTGGACCCCAAGCTTTTCCCCTTGGCCTTAGTTGTGGGAAACGAGCTAACGGGCGTGGATGAAAGGGTTTTGGCGGAATCCGAGGCCATCTTAGAGGTGCCCCAATACGGGGAGAAGGAATCGCTGAACGTGGCCGTGGCCTTTGGGGTGGCCGTGTTTTTCCTCGTGGAAAAGTGGCGAGCTATTCGAGGCCCAAGTAGTTCTTCTGGGCCGGGGTGAGGGCATCTATTTTTGCGCCCCGGCTCTTTAGGAAAAGTCTTGCCACCTCTTCGTCGATCTCCCGGGGCACAGGATAGACCCGCGGGGCAAGCCTCTTCCCTTCCCGGGAAAGCCAAATCAGGGAAAGAAGCTGCAGGGAAAAGGAGAGGTCCATGATTTCCGCGGGGTGGCCATCGCCGGCCACGAGGTTCACGAGCCGCCCCCTGGCCAAAAGGTACACGCGTTTTCCGTTGGGCAAGGGGAACTCCTCCACGTGCTCCCGCACCCTTCTTCCCTGGGCCCGGGCGTAGAGGGACCGAACATCGATTTCCACATCGAAATGCCCAGCATTTGCCAAAATACAGCCATCTTTAGCTTCGAGGATGTCTTCGTACGTGACGGCATCTATACATCCGGTGGCGGTAACCACGAAATCCGCTTCCTTGATGGCTTCCCTTACGGGAGCCACTTGGAAACCCTCAAGAAGCGCTTCGGAAGCCTTCACAGGGTCCACTTCCGCGACGATCACGCGGGCGCCCAAGCCCCGGGCGCGCTGGGCAATGCCTTTCCCGCACCAGCCAAAACCTACCACAAGGACCGTTTTTCCCGCTACGAGCAAGTTCGTGGCCCGCATGATGGCGTCCCAAACGGACTGCCCTGTTCCATAGCGGTTATCGAAAAGGGATTTCATTTGCGCGTCGTTCACGGCTACCGCGGGAAAACGCAATTTCCCCTCGCGCTCGAGTTTCCGCAGGCGTACTACCCCTGTGGTGGTCTCCTCGCACACGCCCAGGGTTTCCTGCCCAAGATCCCAGGCCTCGCCGTGGAGGAGGTAGGAGAGGTCGCCGCCGTCATCCAAAACGAGGTGCGGCCTTATGGAGAGAACCTTCCGGAGGAACGCGTGATATTCCTCTTCGGTGGCCTCTCCGCGGGCGAAGACGGGCATCTCCTCGGAGAGGGCCTGGACCACATCGTCCTTCGCGGAAAGGGGGTTGGAGCTCGTGACCGCGACCTCCGCGCCCAAGGCCTTGAGGGCCAAGGCGAGCCTGGCCGTCTTGGCCTCGAGGTGAATGGCCATGGCCACCCTTTTTCCCAAAAGGGGTTTCTCCTTGGCGTAGCGTTCCTCCAAAAGCGCCAAGATCGGCATATGGTCCCGCACCCACCGGATCTTCTCCCATCCCCGCTCCTTAAGATCGCCCATGGCAAGGAGGATCTTAGCCTAGCGGGAGAAGGCGCGCAGACCCCAAAATATTCCGAAAAGGAGAAGGACGATTCCGATCCCCTGAACTGTCCCAATCCGCTCGCCAAAGAGGAGGAAAGCCCAAAGGGAAGCGCCGATAGGCTCGCCGAGAATGCTTATGGCCACGGCCGAAGCGGGGAAACGCCGCAAAGCCCAGTTCACGGACGTATGCCCCAAAACCTGGGGAACAAGGCCCAAGAGGAAAAGCCAAATCCAGTCACCTTTCGGTGGGAGGATATGGCCAAAGGCTAAAGCCAAAGGGAAAAGGGAAAAAGCGGCCACGAGGTAGGTAAGGGAAACGTAGGGGATGAACGGGATCCTTTCCCGGGCGTGGCGGCCCAAAACAAGGTACCCGGAGGCGGCCACCGCGCCCAAGAGGGCAAGGAAATCGCCCCACAGGGCTTCCTTTCCCAGGCGCAGGTCCCCAAGCCCAATGAGGCCTACGCCCAGGAGGGCCAGTCCCACTCCCACCCAAAAGGCTTTGGGGGCGCGTTCGCCCAAAAGCCAGGAGAACAAGCCCACAAAAAGGGGGTTCGTGTTCACAAGGACCACGGAGCTTGCCACGGAGGTGAGGCGCAAAGACTGGATCCAAAAAGCGAAATGTGCGGCGAGAAAAATCCCCGCTACCCCCGCGTAAAGGGCCTCCTTACCCTTCCAGCCTCTCCCACCGAAAGGAAGGAGGAGCAAGGCTGCGATTCCCATGCGCCAAGCGGCCACGGTCAAGGCGGGAGCGGAGGTGAAGCGGACCAAGGGGCCGCCCCAGGAGATGGCAAGGACGCCCAAGGCCAAGATGCCCCAATCCTTGAGCTTCCCCACGGGCTTCCTCCTAAAAGAAAAAGCCCCGGCCACACAGCAAAGATGGACCGGAGCTTTTCAGAACAGAAAACGATGCTAGCGGCTTATCGCCCCCACCGGGCACTGGTCAATGGCCTCATCCACACAGGGGAGGGTTTCGTCCGCGCCCTTGATCACATGGGAATACCCATCGTCCCCGATCTCGAAGACCTCCGGACAAATTTGGGCGCAGAGCCCGCAACCCGTACACAAATCGTGATCCACTTTCAGGGCCATGACACCTCCTTTGGCGTGGCCTGACTATAGCACGGCTTTTCCTCCCAGTCCACGGTGGCCAAGGGAAGGGAAACCGGCTAAAGTTGCAGGACCTAAGGGAGGTGCACATGAAAAGGCTTGGGTTAATCGCGGTTCTTGTGGTCGGCCTTTGGGGATTTGCTCAGGTGACGGAGTTGGTGAGCCAAGCGGACGCCCTTTTCCAGGAGGTCTGGCTTTCTCCCTATACTTCTACCGGGGCCGCGGAGCTTAGGGGAAAACTCGAGCAGGCCATCGAGCTTTACCTTAAAGCCCTGACGCTGGATCCCCAAAACACCCACATCCTCAACATGCTTGCCCGCTCGTACTACACGTTAGCGGACATCTTCCTTCCTGAACGGGAAAAGCAGGAAACCCACGAGAAGGGTCAGCAGTACGGCGAGCGCTCCTTGCGCGCCCACGAAGAGTTCGTGAAGGTGGAAAAGGAAAGAGGGTTTGTGGAGGCGGTGTACACCTCCACGGACATCGAGGCCCTCTACTGGACTTACGCGAACTGGGCGAGGAAAGTGGAGTTGGGCGGGGCATTGGGGCTCATCGCTGCCGCCCTTCGCGGGGATGACAAAAAGCTTAACGCCCTCATGAGCCGGTGCATGGAGCTCGATCGGGATTTCCTTGCGGGCGGGCCGCTCAGGGCCCTCGCGGGCTATCACGCGAAACACCCATTCAACAAGGACTACGAAAGGGCCCGGGAGCTCCTCCAGGAGGCCATGGAAAAACACGGCGATTACCTGGAAAACGCCCTTTTTTACGTGCAGTACTACCTTATCCCCAAAGAGCTTTGGGCGGAGGCCAAGGCCGTGCTCGAGAAGATCCTCGTTTCGCCGATTGAGCCCTATCCCCTCATGAATAGCTATTGCCAAGTAAAGGCAGCCCAACTTCTCTCGGAGGTGCGGTCGAAACTTTGAGGGAGGGGACATGCCCGCCATCCTTGTGATCCTCGACGGGTTGGGCGGCCGCCCCACGGATTTTCCCCAAGGGGTTACGTGTCTTGAGCGCGCGGCGCATCCCAATTTGGATGAGCTTGCGGCCCAAGGGGCCCTTGGCCTCATGGACCCCATCGCTCCGGGGATCCGGCCCGGCTCGGACACCGCGCACCTTTCCATTTTCGGCTACGACCCTTTTAAGGTTTACACCGGCCGGGGGGCCTTCGAGGTCCTGGGGATCGGCATGGAGGTCCGCGGCGGCGATATCTGTTTCCGCGCTAACTTCGCCACCGTCGAGGAACGCAATGGCCAACTCATCGTTTTGGACCGCCGCGCCGGAAGGCTTGAGGAGGGGAAACTCCTGGAGGAGGCGGTGAACTCCGTATCCCTCCGGGACTTCGGGGTGGAATTCTTCTTTCGCGCCTCCACGGAGCACCGGGGTGCGCTGGTCCTCCGGGGAGAAAATCTTTCCCCTGCCGTCTCCGATACCGATCCCCACGAAATCGGGGTTCCCGTGGCCGAAGCCAAACCCTTAGAGGAAACCCCTGCCGCAAGGAGGACCGCGGAAATTTTGAACGCCTTTAGTCGCCGCGTCTATGAGGCCCTGCGGGACCATCCCGTAAACAAGAAGCGAAAGGAAGAGGGAAAGCTTCCGGGAAATGCTCTCCTCCTTCGGGGCGCGGCGGTGATGCCCTACCTGGAACCCGTAACCGAGGTTTATGGGATCCGCGCGGCCTGTATCGCGGGCGGCGCCCTCTATAAGGGCGTGGCAAGGCTTGCCGGAATGGAAGTGCTTTCGGTTCCCGGTGCTACCGGTGATCTCCGCACGGACTTGCGCGCCAAGGCCCGGGCCGCCCTAGAGGCTCTCTCCTCCTTCGATCTTGTGTTCGTGCATATCAAGGGCACGGATAACGCCGGCCACGATGGCGATGCTGAAGCAAAAAGGAAGTTCATCGAGCGGGTGGACCGCGAGTTCTTCGGGACCCTCCTTGCGGATCTCCCCAAGGACCTGCACCTCTGCGTTTCCGGGGACCACACGACCCCTCCGGCGGTGCGGGAGCACACGGCGGATCCTGTTCCCGCGCTCTTTTGGGGGCCGGCGGTGCGGCCGGACCGCGTCCGAACCTTCACCGAGCGGGCCGCAGCGGAAGGGGGTCTTGGCCGCTTCTCCGGAAGGCTCCTCCCCCAGCTCCTGGGGTATTGCGATTTCGGGGCCAAATTCGGGGCATAACATGACCCTCAAGGAGATCGCCCGGGTGGTGGAGGCGAGGTTCCTCACCGGCGCGGATCTGGCCGATCGGGAGGTGCGCGCCGCTTTCGCCGCGGATCTCCTCTCCGATGTCCTGGCCATGGTGAGGGAGGAAGGCGTCCTCCTCATCACGGGAACGGTCACGACCCAGGTGGTAAGGGTGGCGGAAGTGATGAATCTGGCGGGAGTCTTGTTCGTGCGCGGGAAAATCCCGGCCAAGGCTACCGTGGACTACGCGGCCGCCGCGGGCATCCCCCTTTTGGCCACGGACCACCTCATGTACGAGACCTGCGGCCTTCTTTTTGCCCATGGCCTTCCTCCGGCCAAACGCAAGCATCTTCCCGGGGAACATGACGGTTCCCACCCCACCCCTCCATAAGGAAGTCTTCACCGTGGTGGGCCTGGATCTGGAACGGGCGGGCACGGTCTCCACGGAGGTGCAGCGGGTCCTGAGGAGGCTCGGGGTGGAGCCGGAGGTGGTGCGCCGGGCAGGGATTGTGTGCTTCGAGGGCGAGATGAACATCGTCCTCTACACGCCCGGAGGCCGCATCATCCTCCTCGTTTACGACGACCGCGTCGAGCTCATCTTTTCCGACTTCGGGCCGGGTATTCCCGATGTGGAGCTTGCCCGCCAGCCCGGCTACTCCACCGCCCCGGAGTGGGCCAGGGAAATGGGGTTCGGCTCGGGAATGGGGATCCCCAACATGGAAGCCAATTCCGATCGCCTGGAGATCCGCTCTCGGGTGGGCGAAGGAACGGTAATCCGCGCCACAATTCTGAGGAGGAAACGTGAAGCTGCGGGAGGTCGCGGAGAAACTGGGGCTTGAGTTCTTTGTGGCCGCCGCTCCGGAAGCCGAAGTGGAGGGAGGCTACGTCTCCGACCTTCTTTCCGACGTCCTCGCCCATGCTCAACCCAAACAGCTTTGGATTACCCACCAGCGTCACCTCAACGTGGTGGCCGTGGCGAAACTCCGGGAGCTGAGCGGGGTGGTGTTCGCGCGGGGAATCCGGCCCGGCCCGGAGACGTTGCAGAGGGCCAAGGAAGAGGGGGTAAACCTCCTGGGCTCCAAACTGGATGCCTTCCACACCGCGGGAAAACTCCATCGCTTGCTCTTTCCATGAGGTGGTACCGGGCCGACTTGCACATCCACTCCGTCCTCTCCCCTTGCGCTTCCCTGGCCATGTCCCCGCGGAGAATCGTGGAGGAAGCGCGCAGGGCTCGCTTGGATCTCATTGCCGTTTGCGACCACAACGCCGCGGAAAATGGGAAATTCGTGCGCAAAATCGCCCAAGATCATCCCGTGGTCCTCGTGGGCATGGAAATTCAAACCGCAGAGGAAGTGGAAATCCTCGCCCTTTTCCCCGAAGAAGGGCCCTGTCTTTCTTTGCAGGAGGAGCTTTATCCGTTTCTCCCCCCTTTGCCCAACGATCCTGAGGTTTTCGGCGACCAGCTTGTGGTGGATGAAAACGAGGAGATCGTTCGGGCCGAGGAGAGGCTCCTCCTCTCTCCCCTTTCGCTTCCCCTTGAGGAGGTGGTGAGGCGGGTGAGGGAAAAGGAGGGTTTGGTGATTCCCGCCCATGTGGATCGCGTTCCCGGCGGGCTTTTGGGCGTTTTGGGCCTTTTTCCGCCGGGAGAGTGGCCGGCGGTGGAAATCGCGCCCTGGACGGACGTGGAAGAAGCCCAACGGCGCTGGCCGGAGCTTCGGGACCGCCACCTCTTCCGCTCCTCCGACGCCCATTACCCCGAGGAGATCGGCCGCGCCTGGACCGAACTTTATCTTCCATCCCCGACGTTTTCGGAGCTTTGGCGGGCCATTTACCAGGGTGGGGGCCGTATAATCCGGCCCGGCCCACCTCTAAAGGAGGTCGGATGGAACGCGTAAGAGAACGGGTTTTGGAACTTGTGCGACCCTATGCGGGAAAGCCCACGGAGCTCATCCAAGCCCTTCACCGGGTGCAAAACGCCCTGGGCTACCTTCCTCGGGAAGCCCAGGAGACCGTGGCCGAGGCGCTGGGTGCTCCCCTTTCCCAAGTGCGGGGCGTGGTCACCTTTTACCACTTTTTCCGCACCAAACCCGCGGGAAAGCACACGATCCGCGTATGTCTGGGTACGGCTTGCCACGTGCGCGGGGCCGAGCGCGTCCTTTCGAGCCTAAAGGAGGAGCTCGGGGTGGAGGTGGGCGAAACCTCAGCGGACGGGAAATTCACCCTGGAGGTCGCCCGGTGCTTGGGCTGCTGCGGGCTTGCGCCGGTGATGATGATCGACGAGGACGTCTACGGCCGCCTCGATCCCAAAAAGGCCCGGGAGATCGTGCGGAAGTTCTGATGGTGGAGGATTTGGCGTTTCACCTGGCGGATTTGGTGGAGAATGCGGTGCGCGCCGGAGCACGGAATGTGACGATTGAGCTCATCCGGGAAGGCCGGGATTTCCTCATCCGCGTTGTGGATGATGGGGTGGGCATGGACGGGGCGACGCGAAAGCGGGCGGCGGACCCGTTTTTCACCACCAAACCTGGCCGAAGGATCGGTTTGGGGCTTGCGTTTTTGCGGCAAACCGCGGAGGAGCTCGGCGGGTCCTTTCGGCTTGAGTCCGCCTTTGGGAAAGGGACGCGGGTGGAAGCCCGGATCCCCTGGGACCATCCGGACCGACCGCCCTTGGGCGATCTTCCTGGAACCCTCGTTCCCCTCATCGCCACTTCGCCCGTTGAATTCCGCCTTCTCTTCCGCGATGATCGGAAGGAGTGGACCCTGGATACTCAGGAGATCAAACGGGCTTTGGGAGAAGTGCCGCTTGTGACTCCTGAGGTTCTTTCTTTTTTGGAGCGGGAGATCCGGGAGGGGATTCGGGCCTTGGGTTGGAAGGAGGAGGGATGAAGCTTGAGGAGCTCCGGAAGATCCGGGAGCGGGCGGAGGCGGAAATGCGCCTTCGGGCCGGCCAGGCCCGGGTGAAAATCGTGGTGGGCATGGGCACTTCCGGCATTGCCGCCGGCGCCCGCCAGGTCCTCCGCGCCATCCTCGATGAGGTGGCCCGGCGGAACCTAAAGGACGTCTTGGTCACCCAAACCGGCGAAAAGGGCCTCTCCGCAAAAGAACCCCTCGTGGAGGTCCATGAGCCCGGAAGGATCACGATCTACGGCGACGTGGACGAGGCCACCGCCCGGAGGATCGTGGTGGAGCACGTCATCCACGGCCGGATCGTGGAGGACCATCTCGTGGAGCTGCGGGAGGTGCCGAAGTGATCACCCTCACCATCGACGGGATAAAAGTTCAGGCGGAGCCCGGGGAGACGATCCTTCAGGCGGCAAAGCGCGCGGGAATCCGCATCCCCACCCTCTGTTACCTCGAAGGCCTTTCCCCAAGAGGCGCCTGCCGCCTTTGCCTTGTGGAAATACGGAATTGGGGCGGAAGATTGGTCCCCTCCTGCGCCACCCCAGTCCAAGAAGGCCTTGAGGTCGTGGCCAATTCCGAGCGGCTGCGCGAGCTTCGCCGCACGATCCTCGAGATGATCTTCGCCGAGCGGAACCACATCTGCGCCTTCTGCGTCTCCAACGGACATTGTGAGCTACAGAACCTCGCCATGGAGCTCGGGATGGATCACGTGCGCCTTCCCTACCGTTGGCCCCTTTTGCCGGTGGACCTGAGCCACGCGAAATACGGGATTGACCACAACCGCTGCGTACTCTGCGGCCGATGTGTGCGGGCCTGCGCGGAGGTGGAAGGCGCCATGACCTGGGGCTTCTCCGGCCGCGGGATTTTCACCCTGGTGGAGGCGGATTTGGGCGATCCCTGGGGGAAGTCCAAGACCTGCACCGGCTGCGGGAAATGCGTGCAGGCCTGCCCTACGGGCGCCCTCTTTGAGAAGGGCAAAGCCACAAGCGAACAGGTGAAGCGGCCGGAGATCCTCGTGGAGGTCACGGAAAGGAGGCCCCGTGCCTAAGCTTCGCGTGGCCACCGTCTGGTTTTCCGGATGCTCCGGATGCCACATGTCCTTTTTGGATCTGGACGAGCGGCTCTTGGAATTCGCCGAGCGCGCGGAGCTCGTGTTCTCGCCCATTGTGGACATAAAGGAATTCCCAGAAAACGTGGACGTGGTGCTGATTGAGGGCGCGGTAGGGAACACCGAGCACCTCCGGATGCTTTTGGAGATCCGGAAAAAAGCCAAAATCCTTGTGGCCTTTGGCGATTGCGCCGTGACCGGGAACGTGCCGAGCCTGCGCAATCCCCTTCCCCGCGAGGAGGTCTTGCACGCGGTCTATGGCAAGAACGATCCGCCGGGCTTGGAGGAAGGGGAGGTCCCCAAATTCCTTCCCCAGGCCCTTCCCTTGCACGCGGTGGTTCCGGTGGACTATTTCTTGCCCGGCTGCCCTCCTCCGGCGGACCGAATTTGGGCGTTCCTCCGGCCCGTTCTTCTTGGGCAGAAGCCCGAACTTTCCGGGCCGGATCTGAAGTTTGGGTGAAGGAGGCGGCGTGCGCGCGTATCACATTCCCGTGACCCGCATTGAAGGGCATGGCCTCATCACTGTCCACCTCGATCCGGCTGGACGGGTGAAGGAGGCCCGCTTCCACGTGACTGAGGTGCGGGGCTTTGAGCGGTTCTGCGTGGGCCGGATGCTCTGGGAGATGCCGGCCCTCACCGCCCGCATCTGCGGGATTTGCCCGGTTTCCCACCTCCTTTGCTCGGCCAAGGCCTGCGACGCGATCTTGGCCGTAAGAATCCCCCGGCCCGCGGAAAAGCTCCGCCGGCTCATGAACCTCGGGCAGATCGTGCAATCCCACGCCCTTTCCTTCTTCCACCTCTCCTCGCCCGACCTCCTTTTGGGCTGGGATGCGGATCCCGGAAAGCGCCACAT
>Ga0272445_1003192_pt1 | contig 10393 bp, 7 predicted proteins | sample YNPCB0031_FD_194404 | JGI IMG/M metagenome (GOLD analysis project Ga0272445, IMG submission 194404) | Hot spring sediment microbial communities from Yellowstone National Park, WY, United States - YNP-CB-003-1 | ecosystem: Environmental > Aquatic > Thermal springs > Hot (42-90C) > Sediment... | reverse complement strand
CTGAGGGTTGTGGTAAGAGTGCGTGGCTTAGACAAGTCGCTGAGTTGCTGAGAGAACTGGGCTTTGAAGTACTATACCTCGACTTATTACACAGGGATCTCGTAGCTTACAGCGATGTTAAAGAGCTTGTTGAGAAGCTCTACGCTGCTTTAACTGATGTTACAGGTTTTCCTGAGCTCAAATTAGCTATGTTACTCGTTGATGTTGCTAAGCAACTCATTGGTAAGTGGAGGAAGAAGAGATTAGCACTACTATTAGATGAGGTTTTTCAGGCTATTGGACTTGAGAGGGCAGAGCTCTACGTTAAATCCTTGTTAAGCCTCATAGAGTATCCTCCTGGAGAATACGAGAAAATACTAGTACTAGTAGCTACTAGTGAGGGTTTAACTAGGAGTAGAATTGGGAGGCATATGTGGGCTGATGTCTTAGCAATGTGGAATATGTCTCGAAGTGGCTTTATAGAACTCTACGAGAAGATCCCTGGGTCAAAGCCCACCGTAGACTACGCGTGGAGACTTAGTGGTGGTAATCCGAGAATTCTCGGGCAGTTCTACAGGTTACAGTGGAGTCTAGACGCAGTAGTTGAGTGGTTTCTGAGGACAACTAAGCTTGAATACTTTATTCGCTCACTAAGTAGTACTGAGAGAGAGTGGCTTTTAGAAGCCATTGGAGACCCCGACTCACTTTTCCACAGAGATAAACTACCACTACTCAGTAAACTAGTCGAATTAAACCTAGTAGTTGACACATTGCCACCTAGAACTCCCGCTAACTGGGTTGACGAGCCACCACCAGAGAGAGATCTTGACATAGGTGTAGGAGTAGGTGTAGCTTGGCAAACCCCTATACATAGAGAGGCTGTTAAGAGGATTCTATATAAATATGGTTAAATTATGATATCCATGTAGAGTTAACTAATTACTAGGTTAATATGAGTAAGGGTGTTTTTGGGTATGTTAGTTTATCTTGAATATACTCCATAGGTATATCCATAGGCAATTACGTGTCCTTTAATGTCACTTAAAACTCTCTCTGGTGTTAAGCCATTTGGCCAATTACTTGTATCTATGTCTAGTGCTAGTGCTAAGAATACATATCTATGTTCTCCGCCACCTTGTGGTGGACATGGACCACTATAACCTATAAATCCATAGCTATTTAAACCCTGGAGTAAACTAGTGTTCTTTGAAGCGTTTTCAGATAATTCTATTTTAACTCCTCTAAGACCATAAATAATCCAGTGGTAGAAGACTCCGCTAGGTGCATCTGGATCATAGACAATTAACACGACACTCATAGCATTTGCCGGAACATCCTCGATCACTAGACTAGGTGAAATGTTTTCACCACCACAATATACATATTTAACTGGGATCTTAGAACCATTTGAAAAAGAATTACTATATACGTGGATTAATGCAGATACACCACTAACAACATCTTCAATAGGCCCGGGAATTATAGGTTTAAGTGCTGGATAACCTCTCCAAGTATAATGAACAATGATAAACACAGCAACAAAAACCACCAGTATAGTGAACACAGCTAAAACAAAATACTTTAATCGCATAAAAACAACCTCTCACTCACCATGAAACCAGTAGAAGAAACAGGACTATATCTTTTTCTAAACCTAATACTCCTAGCCATGGACTAATTACTTAAGCTTCTACTCTATTATCAAGCAGTTTAAAGTTTCACTAAATACTAGAAATCAACACATCTTTAACCTTATTTAAAATTCTCACAAACAATGCCGACTCCTACCTCTAATTAAGTTGACATCAACACCATCAATTAACACTTATCCTTCCTTGAAATAGTAGCAATAGACTTCTAAAGCCTAGTGGTGATGAGTTTGTATTGTCTATTCTCCTACCATATATTAGTGTAGAAATTGATGGACTTGGCAATGGCGCTAGAATAGCCGTGTTTTATGCGTTTATACTAGCCCTTCTTAGCGATATTGGTGTCTTCATAGAGGATCCTGAGATCCATCAACATCTAGGTGGACTAGTGACTCTATTAAAGTTCACGCTGAAAATGGCTAAGGAGAAAAAAGCTACAATTGTTTATTACTACTCATAGCTTAGAGCTAGTTAAGATCGCGAGAGAGCTTAGTAGTAAGTATGGGCTCGACCTTAGAGTACTCTACGTTGAGAGAGACCATGAGACTGGACTTGTTGATGTGCTTGTCGATGATCGCATTTAATTAGTCACCAAGATTGTGATGTATGTGAGCTAGCTCATCCTAAAGGGCAAGACTCCCAGCTGTGATCACGAATATTGAAGGGTGTGTCTGCACTAGTCACTCATCCAATGTTCTCTCTGGTACATTTAGCACGGTGCGCTTGTGCGGCTATCACACGCCTGTTTAGTTCTTGATTCACCTTTCTCCGGTCTCCGGTTTACTTATCCACTAGTGCGTTCACATGACTGTATCACGGTTCACTTATTACCGATTCGTGGTTCTCTTGTTGCGAGGTTTTAGGGGCTGGAAACTCCGTAGCCCCGATCGCGAAGAAGCCCGATGCGCTGTGCACCCACCTCTGGTTAACGCGTTGAGCTGAGGGCTTATAAGTGCTTGGAAAACGAATTAGAAAAAGAATCGGGGGAAGTCGATCGCCCTACCAAGCCCGTTGGTGATGCACAGATCACCAAGACTTTTTGATTAAGGCTTGACGAGGCTTCGCTGACTAGACTCTCAAAACGTTGAGAGATCCGCCGCAGGATCCATGAGCCCGGTCTCTGTAGCTTGCGTGACTTGCTCGTTGAATTTCAACCCGCACCAATCTGGGAGAGCGCGAAAAAGACATCTTTAAGCAATAAACCTGTAATAAAGGAGTAGAGAACACGTGGAGAGAGACTCATATCTCCCACGGCACCTCTTAAGGCCTTCTCCACGGGGCACGCCCTCTCTAGAATCCTCCTAGAGAATACTCACCTCTAAATGGTATTGTAGCTACTTTGCAGTTTATTTTCCTTAGAGACGTTTACAATGACAACGTCGCAGCTCTTCTAGCTTTTTAGGTCTTCGTCATGTTCCAAATTTGAGGGGCGTCAATAATAAACATAGTAAAGGAGTTACCTACGCGTGTCTCTATGAGTTCATGGCGTCGAACATAGCGCCATCGTCAGCACCGGGTTTCAAACATTGTGCTCGGGTTTTGTGATGCAATAGGGGATTTAACACGCTGACACACGGCCTCAGACTCTAACCCCACACTAATCAGTGCTTCACAAGCTTGTAGCGCGCTAATCGCAAGTAGCTAGGCGGGGTTTCGAGGAGAGGTCAAGGCTAGCTCGCAGACCCCGAATTCGGGGTCAACGCGCTTGGCAAAGAGCCCGCGCAAAAGCCGGCACCGCGCATGACACGTGTGGGGCTTCTTCTTCGCTCGCTCTGCGAGCCCGCGTATCCCGAATTCGGGGACTGCGCAATAGCTCTGAGCTAGTGCTGTTGAAGCGACGATTTAAAGCTCTTACTAAGCTGGTTAATGCTCCCTCTCAACTTTCTTTTTACCCCATATTACTACTAGTTGAGAAAGGTATCTAAGAGTCGCCAAGAGCGCTGTATATACATATTCAGCGTCCTCTCTCATAGGCGTGGCGATCTGCTTGCCTGTTTCTTCGTGTATGAATTTATGAACGTGTCGTAGATTGGATATCAAGGTGGCTTCGATCCCATCAACAATTTCTTCATAAATATCCTTAAGCCTCTCAGGTATGTTGCTCAATATATGCTCTCTTAACTCTCTCCTAAGAACGCGCTTTCCTTCCTCCTTTTTTGTCAAATAATTCATTATTACGTTTCTCACGACGTTCAAGGTCTTTAGATAGTCGCCTTTAGTAAGGGCCTCTTCAGCGCTCTTCAACTCCGAGGCGCACTTACTCATAATTTCGATGGGGACTTCAGGGATTGTTGGGATAGGGACTTCGAACCTTACGAACTCTGCGTAACCTAGCTTTTTCATTAAATCGTCTATCTCCTCCGTGGAGAACGTCATAATGTGACTTCTCTCTCCACTCGGCAACATTTTCTCCAAACACCTTGTTTCGTACAAAAATTCGCCATAACCTAGTTTTGTTACACCAAGCACATAGGTAATGATGAGGGCTACGACTTTCTTTCTCCTCCTAATCTCGCTAATGTAGTCTGTCAACTTAACACTCACAGGTATTTCAAACTCCAGCGAAAGACCTGAGCTAGTTCTACTGAATCCAGCATAGCCTCTTAGATTTCTTATCTCGAATTCTTTAAGATCTCTCGAACATGCTCTAGCCTCAATGCTTTCAGCGGGGCATAATGTGACGCTATATCTGTCAAGGATGAATAGGACATCGTAATCTCCTTTTAGTAAGGTTCGAAGCTCTTCAGGCCTCATCTCAGCCTTTATTACTATGGCAAATCCTATACCAGGTCTTTCAATTACATCAAAACCTCTGTAGATGAGAGACATTATCACCACACTCGTAACAAATCTTCGCCCATCTTTATTAACGTTGAATTCAGCTCGTTGCCTCTGAATTCGGGGTACGCGACATGATAGCCTCTCTCGTCTTTGTTAACATCAAATCCCCTTAGACCCTGCCCTGCTTCTCGGCTGGTAGAAGGGGCACCCCTAGGCATAGCCACGGGTGTTCTTTGACGTTCACCCTGTATACTGCTCCACCGTCTACTTCTCTCCTCACAACTCAGTTCGTGCCGCGGACCTCCCCACTCTTCTAGGTGTCTCAGCGTGCAGTATCCCTCCTCATCGATCCACTTGCAGGGCTCGTCGAACACCTTGTAAAGAGCGCTGAACCGCGTAATGACTAGGTCGTCCTCTATCATGTCCGTCACTCTCTCGAGATACTCGATTCTAGAGACTAGCTCGGCTAGGCTCTCCAAGCCCTCAATCCTAGAGATCTTCCCCTCGATCTCGCTAATCCTCTTGCTCAGCCCGCCTAGCTTCTGAGCCAGCTCGGCTACCTGCTTAATCCTCGACTGCACGCTCTTGTGTGGCGATATCAGCTCCCACATCTTGTATGTGCTACACCCAAGCCTTCTAGCGATCTCCCTGTAGCTCAAGCCCTCGTTAGAGTGCAGAGCTTCAAACCCGGTTCCTACATAGAGCGTCGCTTTCTAGACGCGACCTACTTACATGATTTCACCACGCAGTTTACTGCAATCCTAGACACCAAGAGTGGAGTGCATGGTCTGTAGCAACGCTCTCTGCTCCGCGGTCACTATAGCAACTTGCCGTAGAGGATTCACTATAGTAAACTTACTGTAGCGACTCACCATGGTGAATCCCTGTGGCTAGTCATTATAGTGATTCGCTATGGTGACTATACAGTCGCGTGATGTTTGAAAAAATTTGCCACGGCGCGGTGACGCAGACGCCAGACAAGTAGCGTAGCTCAGCCACGTCATAGGCCCGGGTCGGCTGAGCATTGCGAACATCAGCCCCCAAATTCGGGGTGTTAGGGTGACCCTAACCCAGAGAGATGCGTGAATAGTGGTGACCTACACTCGGAGTGAAGAAGTATCGAATCTCCGCCCACTTAGCGGGGTCTCTGTCAGCCTCACTTGCTCGCAAACCCCTGTTAAGATCAAGGTAAAGAGTAGGCTTAAAAGCTCTCGACGCTATAACAACCATCTGAGGCGAGGAAGTAGTGGTTTACGTACTCATCATGGATGTCGAGATCAGCCATGCCGATGTTTACAAGTTCTACTGCTGGCTCGATGTGGCGGGCTTCTTGCCCAAGGACTTTAGGGACGTCATGGACTTTATTACTAGGCTATTTAACGCTATGAAGTTCAACTATATGGAAGCTACTAGGAGGTTTCTGCATGATTTTGGATACTTCGCGTGGGAGCTCTCAAGAGACAAAGTACACTTGGCCACCATGCCTCTGAATATGTATTATATCAATGCCGACTGGAGGAGTATGGGGGTGGAGCCCGTAGATTTATTTGTAGACATAGGCTCGCCGTTCAAACACATCTACTATGTCATTAGAGAGGCCGTTCAAAACGCCTACAGCATTGTGGGGCTCAGCAGGACTGAGCATGTAGAGGTCTATGCCAAGTTCTTCGCGGACGAAAGGGGCTTCTGCCGAAATGTGTGGCATCCGTGCGATCCGCAGGCCGTAGCAGAAAAGGTTAAGGACGACGCTGTTCATGTCGATATTAACCCGTATCTCAACGAGTACAAGCGCGAACTCCTCGCAGAGGCACTAAAGCTGGCTAGGGAGCTTAGAGAAGCAGGGACTTAAAGGTAAAAACTTCTCACATTATAGACGCCCACCTTAGAAGGCTCGTAGAGTAAGCAAAGAGGAGGATTTGCAGAGAATCTTCAGGCAACTTGTAGACCTCAAATTCGGGGTTTGCGGTGTTCACTGTTAGTTGTAAGCCCTGAGAGCGTGGATGCCACAAGTACGCTTGATAGTTGCATATGCACGTAAAACACCTCTCCCTATACACTACAACCCCTTGAAACACACCCTCCAAGATTACGCCGCATGCCCCTTCGGATGTTCAAGCGCTCATACTTATAGGGGTTACCCTAAATTTGGGGTCTGCGTTAAGTACCTTAAGGCTACTTTCTAGTACTCGAGCTGGGTTTTACGTGGTGATAACGTGGAAATGGCTATCACCTAGTCCTCTACTTGGTGCACTCGATATTGCTTGATCTGCTTCATATTTAAGGATCTCTTTGCGCTGTTACTGGTCGTTACATATTCTTAATTTTTATTACTATCACATTCACATTTCATTATATTTACACTTTTTTATGTACTCTGTCTTGGTGGTAATATGGTGGTTTTTGGGGAGTTTGAGAAGGGCATTAAAGGCGTTGCCAAGTACATCGCTGATAGGGTGAAAGAGCAACACTCGTTCTACCTAGGACTTTCAATCTCACTAACAGCGAGCGTGATGGTCAGTAAGGTTATGGACATTATGCTCAAGGGGTTTAAGATAGCGGATTTGACTACGCTTCTCTTCGCCCTCACTTTATTCATAGTTATAGCCGTTATTGGAGGCTATGCCGCTAACGTCACGCTCATCCTTGATGCCAAAGGGCTCACTAGCGTGGAGGTTGACCGGAAAGATGTTGACTGGAAAGATATCGTTAAAAGTATCCTAAACCTTAAAGGGGCTAGATTAAGTGGAAAAGCGCGCGCATATAATTTCTACCTGAAAGAACTGTGTCGAACTGGATACTCGCGTGCTGGAGAAGAGTTTATTGAGTGCAAACACAGGTATAAGGGGTCTATACCTTTAACCTTAAAATACCTGGCATTCAAGCTCGATCCAGGAGAAGTCGTGGTGTTGACAGTTACAGCTAGCGGTAGATTACTTACTACATTAGTCGCATACCTCGTCGACTCAATAAGAAGTGCGTGGTTACGGTTGAAGGTGAAATTAGGTAGGGAGAAGGGACCACTAGTAGAAACAGACCCTTGGTATGAATTATTTGAGGATCTCCTATTGTTTCTCGACGACTTAGTTAAAGACTTTAAGGAACACCATGTAGAACTAAAAGAGACTTCGCCATAAGCGCGTCAAGTACGCTCTAACTCATATTTCTCAGACTCAGCGTCATGGTTCTAACTTAGTTTTTCTTGTTGCAAGGATCTATGATCTCAACCTCTCAGAGCCCGGCTTAAGAGTGTTAGTAACCCCCAGTATGCGACCCCTGATAGTGTCTTTTTGTCTCGAGAATAGCGTTTAGCTACAAGGCTTTTGACTACTTTTTCACGTACTTGAAGAGAGTCCCTGATCCCGCGTCTTTGCTTGCACCCTCCTTGAATATCTCTATGACTAGATCATCTATTTGCTGTATAACGTCCCTTAGTCTTTCTCTAATATCTCTCCTAAGAATACCAACCTCCTGAGGCGTTAGAACAACTCTCTCCTTAAGCCTCTTATCATAGCCGCGTGCACTCAGAAGCTGAGGCAACGTACACTGAGCAATTTCGCTAGCCTTCTTACCTAACTCGGCAAGCCTCCTATGAACCTTATCATCAGACTTATACCTAGGTATCGGAAACTCTAAGGGCTTCTTATGAATGTGTCGTGCTCCAAATTCACCTCTAGCTTGCATCGGCTTTATAAGTTCGTCGAGGACAGATGAATTAAGGATCGCTACAAGGTAGTAAGCTTCCTCATCGTTATCCGTATCATAATGGTATAGCGTACTCTCTATTACAACGCCATTTATTAATTGATTTTCTTTAAGAACATCTTCTACATTTATTACAGTAGCGGTTAGATTAGTGCCTGATGTGAGGTAGACAACTCTGTATTTAGCTCTCGGATCCTGTGTTAAAAGTCCTCGTTGATAATCGAGACGTTCATATATAGTCATCTTTTTCTCCTTTTCACCTCTGACCTCACTCCATATCTTCTCGGTTTCTTCAAGCCATTGAGCAAGTTTTGTGTAGCCCATTCTTAATGCTTCTTCTCTCTTTATTACTCTGTATCTAGAGCCTTCAGGTACTATTGGTAATACAGCTATGTTTGATGGTAGGTGGCAGAAGGGTAATACCTCGGCACTTGTGAATACTCCATAAATAAACTTCCTCTCCACTGGTAGTACAGGCATTTTACGTTCTACCTTACCTCTGATCTCAACTCTTCTACTTGTTTGAACAACTACAAAGTCTTGCTGAACGTCTACTATATCTACAAACCAGCATGCTTGAGGAACTATTGTCGCTCCCTGCCTAAAGTAATTGTAATAATAGCTTCGTGAAGTTCGTATAGCTTGTATATCTACTTGCTTGTAGTCTAGCCACGTTCTAGCACCAATTGAGTTAAGGTACAGACTCCCTGTCTCAATCTTAAGAAGATTCTTCGCTTCGGCTAGTGGTAATATCTTGTGTTTATCTTCAGGCAGTTTGCCGCTTACAATCAATGCCTTCACAGGATATGTTGTCTCGCCACCCTTTACTGCGATAATGGCGCATGTAGGTACGTAGAAGAGCGGTTCAACATTTTCGCAATCTACAATCTCAGTAATCTTATACTTAACCTTTGCAACTTTTCCAGTTCTAAAGCTGCTGTGTTGATCAGCACTAAATATCGCTCTTGGCATTACGAATCCTATTAAACCTCCATCCTTTAGGTACAAGTCTAAGGCTCTCACAAAGAATAGTGTTGCCATCTCCATATGAGTCATTAAATGCTCGTCTAAAACAAGACCATAGATACCTGCAATCAAGTTCTTGATAATGTTCTGATACTCAAGATTTGCAATATACCTGTAGGCTATCCATGGCGGGTTACCTACAACATAGTCAAATACTTTCTCAAACGTTGTTGATGTGATGTGGCTCTTGATTATAGGTATCCAGATAGTATCCAAACCTTTGTTTTTAAGCTTCAATAGCTTGCTATAGAACTCTGTTAAGAGCTTTATCCAAGCCTTCCTCTCCTCCTCACTCTCACAAATCATAGTGTACTTCTTTAGCGTGTTTAGAACCTCAGATGTGTTTTCTGATAGGTTGCGCTCAAGTAGCGAACTTACATCTGATAGGAATGCTGTGAGCTCGGCTGATTTAACTAGTCTTAGTGGTAATAGGAACTCCTTTACCTCTTCGACTGCTATAGGTATCTTGAAGACCTCGACTACTACAGGTTTAGAGTCCACGATTACCATCGCTTTATCTCTCCTCTCTTCAGCTGTGACGACGGAGTTTGTCATGTATATTGATATCTCTATCTCCTCATCCTCTTTATGAGCTAGAAGATCTGAAGCAGCTAATGCTATTAGATAGTTTGTCTTCGCCGTCAAAATCGCTAAAGCATCTATATCAAATCCAATAATATTCCTAGTTATTGCTAGCAAAGCCTTTTTAGCCACATCCCTAGGTATTTCACCACCATGTTTCTGCTTTAAGTATGTAACTAGCCTCTGTATAACTAGCGACAGGAACGTGCCTGTACCTACACCTGGGTCAAGAACCTTAATACTCAGCGGATCCTTACCCTGAGCTTCAAGCTTCTCAAAGCCCTCAACGCTCAACTCAAGCTCATCGAGTATTAGCTCAGCTAGCCAATCAGGTGTCGTGTAAATGCCTAAATACTTCCTGACTTCTTTCCTAGGCACAAGCTCTTCATAAAGCAATTTAAACAAGTCTCTAGCGCTTGAGAGATCCTGCGTCAAGACCTCTATATCGTAATCATCTAATCTCCTAATGATCTCCTTAATGACCTCGCATATCTCATTACACCACTCATCAATGTACCAGCTAAACATTTCGCCCTCTAAGAAGTTTCTAATGCCATACCACCTATAGACATAGCCCTTCTCTAGAAGATCAAGCCTTCTTCTAAGCTCTTCACAACCCCCAATCCTTAACAAGCCCTTGAGAAACTCGCTAGCTGCATTATCATAGAATCTAG
>Ga0272445_1003191_pt1 | contig 10393 bp, 5 predicted proteins | sample YNPCB0031_FD_194404 | JGI IMG/M metagenome (GOLD analysis project Ga0272445, IMG submission 194404) | Hot spring sediment microbial communities from Yellowstone National Park, WY, United States - YNP-CB-003-1 | ecosystem: Environmental > Aquatic > Thermal springs > Hot (42-90C) > Sediment... | reverse complement strand
GCCCTAATAACTTCTATAAGGTATGGTGTATCTCTAGGCCACACTACAGCCCCATGATATTCTAGATCGCCTAAATAAGGCTTCTCATCAACTTTTCTAACGAGTAACCCAAAGATCTCATAATTGTTGCCTAGCTCCACAAGCTTCCTTTTAACGAGTAGTTGCTCCACATCACTCCATATATTTTCAAGTCTCCTTCTATCGTACAAAATGCCTTTTAATGATGTTAGAGCTATGACACCGAGCGAACTCTTAGTATCATCTCTTAAACCACCCATCGGATCAATAGTTATGGGTGGCAGATTATTATCGAGCAAAAACCATTTTTTATAGCTGTAAAGGAGTTCACTTATGAAATCATGAAACTCTTTCGGAGGTTTATTGCCAGCTTTCTCAATAGACTTTACTAAATTATGTAGACATTCAAGAAAGAGCGAGTTAACTTCGATTAGGGCGAATTTATCATCTGGTGGCACTTTACCCATCCAATCTAAGGGCAGTCTAGTAGGCCACTTCACCCCATTAAAAGGATATAAAACATCGATCCACGAAGAATTCGCTCTGCAAACTATTAACCCATCATGTAGGTTGCACCCTGAAAAATCTTTTCCAGATCTTAGCATTTCACAAGCTTTAAGCATTAACTTTATTGATTCCCTTAGTAGGATTTCTTCATGCGTCATGTCATATAATAGCGTTACAACATTGATTAATTGTGGAATAGCATCACTCACATAATCACCGCCCTCTAGAAAAACTCTCAACCCATTATTTTCGTAGGCAATTTTTATCAAGTCTCTCATTAAGCTAATTAGCCACTTAGATAAACCAAAGAGCCCTACGTATGTTAGCATATTCCACCTTAAACCCTCAAGCATATCTCTCACCCAAACCCTCTTAAACCACATAGCTCCAGCTTCCGGCGCGAATAATGCGTCTAACGTTATACCGAAGCTCATCAATCTATCTATTCTTAGGAGAATAGCATCTATGATTTGAGGGGAAAGTTTAGGATTAAGCTTCCTTAAAACCCAATGCAATCTTCTAATATTCTCCCTAATCCCAAATTTCACTTCAACAATCCCAGCTTTAGGTGTAGGTAGAGGAATACTGGCAGCAAAAATCCCCTTCCTTGAGATTAAAGCGACTGGAGCCTGTATTCTCCGCCTATATTTAACAAATACAACTTTTCCATCCACAATCTTTCTAAAGCCATCATCAAGTTTATACACCCAATCCAAGGTTAAATCCATTTTTCGTATTTCATCGAAGCCGGTTATCTCAAGCTTTAGGGGGGTCGCCGTTGACTCCACAATCAACATGTTTCCCTCCATACATCGTATGATGTAATTTGGCTCCATATCTGATTCAGCATTACGCGTATCAAATATTGGGAGAAAAATTGAGGGTCTCGGTGAATAAGCATAGAAGACGCATCGTTCTCTTCCCGTCTCGACGGATATATGCATCCTATAATGTTCCCCTTCCTCATCAACATAAATATAGTCGGCTGAGCTGCGCCCAGAAACTACGAGTGCGGGCTTAAGGTTCTCCGCATCTAACGTTCTATAATATAATGCGTCTAGAACCTTATATAGCGCATTATTCACTGGTCCAAGTAAGAGACCTTGCCAAGGAAAATCTCTATTCCCACCATGCATTAACCCTAAACTGGTCAATATTGGCGCATCAAAACTTGAAGTTGAATATTCAAGCAGATTATCCCGTACTAAAATGTGCTTATTGCGGGCGTAATCCCAATCTGAATTCTCAGCAACCTCAACTTCACAACATACATCATAATTATCTGTAACCTTAACTTTAACCATACTTCTCCACTAAAAATAAGAAGTTAGATTGCTAAAAACCCATTATTTTTAAATTTTCTCATCCAATTTAGCTGATTTAAATTTCCAGCAAGAATCTCTTATATTACTGAGTATGGAAATGAAAGCCCCGTTCTATGAAATTTTCCTTTTATGGCTATTTGTTGACCACATTTGGGACATCGCATGTCAGCCGTTAAGTTCCACCTTATAATGTCAAACCCATATCTTTTTATTACTAGCTCTTGGCAGCTAGGGCAATATGTATTCTCATATCTATGGCCCGGAACATTCCCTAGGTAAACGTAATTTAATCCAGCATTTTTAGCAACTTCATAGGCTTTTTCAAGGGCTCTAATTTCTGTTGAAGGTATGTCGGTTAACTTATAATCTGGGTGAAATCTTAATAGGTGAAATGGAGTATCCTCGCCTAAATTCTCTCTAATCCATGATGCAAGCTCCCCTATTCTCTCAAGAGAATCCCCTATTTTTGGCACAACAAGGTTCGTAACTTCTATATGTATATTTCTCCTCTTCATTTCTTTTAGGACTTCAAAAATTGGCTCAACTGATGGAACCATAGAGAACTTCCTATAAAACTCCGGATCCCCGCCGCCCTTGAAATCAACCGTCGCAGCATCTAAGTATGGTGCAATCTTTTCAACGGCTTCAGGCGTCATATAACCATTTGTAACAAACGTGTTAAATAAACCCTGCCCATGGGCTAAAATGGCGGTATCATACGCGTACTCAAAGAAAATTGTCGGTTCAGTGTAAGTGTAGCTTATCCCATGACACCCATAATCAATCGTAGCCTTAACAACATCCTCAGGCGGGAAATCCCTGCCAACAATATCCTTTTCCTGGCTTATGCTCCAATTATCGCAGAATTGACACCTAAAGTTGCATCCAACGGTTGCTATTGACATTACAAGGGCCCCTGGATGGAAATGTGACAGAGGTTTCTTACCTATCGGGTCAACATTGGCTGCGCACGCTCTAGCATAATTAAGCGAATAAAGCTTGCCGCCCTCATTCTTTCTAACGCCGCAGAAGCCGATTCCACCATCAGATATTACACATCTACGTGCACATAGATTACACCTAACTTTATTATCTTGAAGTGATTCGTAGAGCATTGCTTCACGCCTAAACATTGGACTATCCCCTTTAGTCATATTTAATCATGTCTAACGCTTAATTTAATTGTTTCCTTAGTTTTTCATCAAGCATTTTATAGGTTTCAACAACTTCTTTAAAGTTACTACAGGCTGAATTACACCATCCGCTTTTAATTGCTTCCGTTTAAAGATCCCTATAACTGTTTCATGCTTAGGTATAAAAAAGCCTAAATTAGGATTAAAGGATTTTTTAGAGAACAACGATAAACCTCTACAAATTAACAGCTTTGCTTCATGCTTTTCCACTGAAAAACGCTTTTTATGCGCACTTGATTTGATTTTAGAGAGGGGTTATCATAGTCAATTAAAGTTAGTTTTCGTGGCGTAATAGCCACTAACTCTTTTAGCATAAAACTCACCAAACAATATAAAATGTTCTTCCTAAAAATGGTGATTTCTCTAATCTTTTATTCCCTCAAGTAAGCTTATGACGTTCCATAATCTTACTCGGGTGTATGGCGGCATATTAGGATCCTGTAGGATTTCATCTATAGCGGATATTGCGTTTGATGCTCTAACTCCAAGCGTATATTGTGTTGATTGCAGAATCTCCATGGCTTCTTTGGCGGTTCTCCTAATATTTCTTGGCGTTGTAGTGTCCTCTGAGACTTGGCTAAGTATCATCAAAGCTTGCTTAACTTTCTCCTCATATTCTTGGAGCTTCTTTTTACTAACCAATTCCGATTCCCTCCAATCTAATCTTTCCACAGCCAGCTACATAAACGTAAGCTAAACTTCACTCAACTGAAAATATTAATATTTATAGAAATTAAATTATTACGCTTTTTGCTTATAAAACCCTAATAGCCCATACACATCTTTACTTTACAGGCCGATTTTTCGTTGGCGCCCTCCACAGCTTAAGCTGGAGGATTCCTGCTTCTAAGGCGTTCATTGGTTGCTCATTGTCCCTTTAGTAGTCATCCACCTTAGGAGCATGGGGTGCGCCATCACCCAGTTAACGCCGCCTCCATGGAGACAGCTCATATTTAGGACGCCTACAGCATCCCTATTCGCCTCTAATTCGCAGGCCAAGCATTTAAATAGCCTCCCCCCATTGTTACGTTTTCGGAGTTGCAGCGCGGGCATTTACTCAAAATCTTATATTCGCTTACCTCTCTAACCTCTATCCCGTATTCTTCAGCTTCTCCCTAAACCTCCTAACTTTGAAGCCCCAGAAGTTGTTTATTATGGTGTTTGCCTTGCCATTGTGGCTATTTCCTCTTATTCCCCCTCAATCTTCCAAGAACTATTCTTGAGGCGCCAAAATGATAAGCTTCTTCAAAAATCTGCTTTATCATGGCTTTCACGGCATGCCTAAACCTTTCTCCGCCTAATCCTATACAGTTTTCTGATCTTTTTGGTTTTTAGTCTTATTCGCTTTTGCTAGTCTACTCTCCCGCCCCTGTCTAGTACCGCTAATCTGATAGAGCACGTTTGCCTAAATAAGCTATGGGCTGCCTTAAACTCTCAAACCATAATGTTGTGAGATTTTACTGCGCCAAGGTCTATGTAAAGGTAGATAAATATACTACATCAAGCTACAATAGCAGCAAATATTTAACTCATCGACAATTCATCCCAGAACTGAAGCTCTGGGCTTTCTTGTAGAGCCTTTTATGCAACTTTTTATTCTATGAGAGAAGAATGGCGCCGCTTGGCTTATACTTCCCCCTAATCTCATAACCAGTTAAATTCGCCAGTTTAACTGAGAATCCCTCCACATCCTCCATATAAGGCATGGCTTCCCTTGGCAGTCTCTCCCTGCTCTGCCCAACCCACTCATATGCTTTAACCTCAATAAAGTCTGGTTTAGCCCTCTCCACAATCTTTGCATATTCCTCAATATTCACTATATTCCATCCTCTAATCACAGTGAACCTTAAAACTCTACGCGTCTCTAGACTTGGAAGCAGATCTAATGTTCTGTTTAAGCGTTCCCATGCATCCTTAATGAGGGGTCTGACAACCTTAATGTAGGTGTTTTTGTCTGGTGCCGGAACACTAATATAGAGCTGGAATGGTAGAGGATTCATCTTTTCCAGCACCTCTGGTAGCGTTCCATTTGTCACCAGGAAAGTTATCATCCCCCTCTTACCAGCCTCAACTATGAGCTCTGATATTCTTGGGTAGAGTGTGGGCTCGCCAGTTAGGCTCATGGTCATCATTGTCGGTTTTAGAGCCTCTTCAAATTTCCTTTTGTCAACTTTTGGATTTCCCTTCCATCCTGAAAGCAGCTCCCTCCTCTTCTCAATTAATTCATCTATTATCTCGGATGGTTCATCGAACTCCTCAAGAGTTAATGGAAACTCTTTCCAAACTAATCCCTCCCTATCACCTGAGTGTATTCTCCAGCAGTATAGGCAGTGGCAGTTGCATCCTAAGTATGGTGTCATCTGCATGCATCTATGACTCTGAACTGGGGGATACCATAGCTCCTTATAGCAGACTCTATTAGACCTTAAACTCTCCTTAGTCCATTGGCATATCTTAACAGCGCTATGAAGATGCTTTCCTACAAGCCTATAGCCCTGCCTATAGTATAGGCTCCTTACCTCTGGTGCAAGCGAATGTGTAAGCGCGTTTTCCATCTTCCCGGTTCCCACCATCTGACTTAAAAGTTAAATGCAGAATATTAAATTGTCCCCTAAAAGTATGATAAAGTTTCTTCTGCGCTTTGTGGCTTAATTATTTTCTCTGTTTAGCTTTATGGATTTAAATGCAAGGAATATGATAAACGGATCTGACAACTTAACATATAAGGCTTTACATGTTGAGTTGTCACGTCCCATCAAACCTACAAAACTAAGATAATGAAGAGCGGCTAAAAACTAGAGGGTGAACCCAAACCAAAAGAATTAAGCTATCTTATTGAAAATTCTTAATTTCTTCCTCTAAATCCTTAATTCTTCTATTGACGTTTAATATGAGTCTATCTATAACTTTATTTATCTGCTCAAGCCTCTCCCTAAAATTTCTTAAGAACTCAATTTTATCCTCTATCTTCGCATTATTGCCCAGTGCAATTATTTTTATCGCTTGCTCTATTAATGTTGGTGTTGTCAAAAATTCATATTCGATTTGATGGATTGGTGCGAGCTGACTTAGTAGCCATCTTCTTATTGCTGAAGCCAACTCGAAATGTTTCTCAACAACCTCTTTAAAGGTTTCTTTTCCCTTATCTGTTATCGTATAAACCTTTATCGGTCTGTTTCTCTGGCGGAGCCATTCACCCTTAATGAACCCATCCATTTCTAACTCTTTTAGCGCCGGATATAGGGAGCCTGGTGTAGGAGTTAATAGGTTAAATGTGTTTTCCTTTATTCGCTTAATCATTTCATATCCATGTGATGGCCCCTGTAACAGCGTATATAATATTGACAATTTAAGATAGCCCTTTTTAAGCTGCTCCTTCATTATCTCGATGCTTTTCTCCGCCATATTTAGCACAACGTTTATATATGTTTTCAAAATATTAATATTTTGCTTTCCAATATATAGATTTCCAATATATTTCCCAAAGCATTTCAGTGATTGAATTATGGAAAACTCTGGAAAACCCCTAATTGAACTAGTGGATGTTAGTAAGGAGTATAGAGTTGGCGAAATATTCACCATGGCCCTTAAGAAGGTTAATTTTAAGGTTTGTGAGGGCGATTTGGTTGCGATAATGGGGCCCTCTGGTTCTGGGAAAACAACTTTACTTAATATGCTTGGGCTTCTTGACAGGCCTACGGAGGGGAAGATAATTTTTGAGGGTAAGGATATTTCAAGACTCAGCGATAAGGAATTAGCTGACTTAAGAAACAGGAAACTCGGATTTGTCTTCCAGACTTTTAATCTAATCAATAGGTTATCTATCTTCGAGAATGTGGAGATGCCGCTGATACCTAGAGGCATCCCCCGGAATATTAGGGCTGAAATGGTTAAGGATGCAATATTGAGGGTTGGTGGTGACCTCGAGTGGCTCAGGAAGAAACCTAATCAGCTCTCGGGTGGACAGCAGCAAAGGGTTGCAATCGCTAGGGCAATTGTTGGAAAACCGCCTATAATTTTAGCTGATGAGCCTACTGGAAATCTTGATAGAGCTTCAGCTAAGATTATTGTTGAAACGTTTCTGAACCTAAATAAGGAGGGGCATTCTATAGTTATTGTAACCCATGATCCCGAGGTTGCAAACTGTACTGAAAAAATCTACTTAATTAGGGATGGCAGCATAATTGGCGAGCATAGAGCCGATTTAAGCAAGTCCCTTATAAATAAAAGGGTGTAGAAAAATCGTGATAAAAACGTTTAAAGGTGGTTTATATGACTGAAAATAGGAAAAGAAAAGCTGGCTTAACGTTAATTATTCTAATGATTTTAGCGGAGTTTTTGTTTTCTCTTCCAAAAAGGATTTCATGCAATCAAGATAACTTTAGCATAGTTGGAGTTGTAGTTAGATCTTCTTCAGGGTCAGAAAAAATTTACCCTGGAAGCAGAAGAGTAAGCCTAAGAATTGAAGCCGCTTACATGGGAAGCACAACTGCCAGATCGGTTACTGGACACTTAAAAACGGTTGAAGGAATAGACTTTAGCGCAGGAAGCGGACCATCCGCACCAGCACGTTCACTTAACGGATCCGTTCTCTTTAAGGTTGAAGTGGGCGACCATGTAACATTCGATTACTACTTAGATATCTCTAAATCTATTAGCCCTGGAACCTATACTTTAACCCTAAACATAACCTATCGCTTAGAAGGCAATGTAACCTTACTCTCCGAGGCACATAGTATATTAATAAACGTTTCAATTTATCCTGAAATTCAGTTAAGGGTTATCGACGCATACTTGTCACCATCATCATCTCCAGGCTCAGTGAATACAAACCTATACGTTTTGATGGAGAATGTTGGCGAATCTAGTATGAGATCAGCAGACTTCGAATTATATATGCCCAGCGGCTTCACTGTTAATAACCCTAGAGCAAGGGTTGGCGCCATTAACATTGGCGACAGGTTCACGATAACGTTTTCCGGAATATCTGTGCCATTAGATGCTGAATTAGGCCAGTATTATGCAAGCATTCATATAGATGCTACAATGGTGACTGAGGATAATGTAATTTATGATGCTGCTGAAACGCTTAGTAACGTAAGTTTTTATGTTGCAAACCCGCCTAAAGAGGATCCAATAATAATTTCATCAGTTTCAGTATTGTATCAGGGCTCGCCAGCGCCGCTGCTTCCTTCAGCAAATGGTTTAACAATTAGGGTGGTAATGATTAATAGGCTTCCGGAAGCCGTGAGCAGCGTAGTTGTAAGATTGCTGCCTCCAAGCGATATAACTGTGCGATCCATCTCCGGAACATATGTTAATGGGATGGCTCCAGGCGGCTCATGCTATCTTGACATGACTGTTGATGTTAGCTCTAAAGCTCAAGTTGGAAGGAAAATAATTCCATTAAATATTTCATATGTGAGGATAGTTTCCGGCTCCTCCTATATGGCTGAGCAAAGCCTAAATGTTACGGTGATGGTTGAGAGCCATCACAGCTATGTGCCTGAAATATCACTTATCTCAGCGTATTGGGGCTCGCCGAACCCAACTCCAGTTTATGGTGGTTCACAGTATGTTCCGCTAACACTGCGCTTCATTAATGATGGGCGATATGATATTATTGGGGCAAGGATTAAAGCGGAATCAATTTTCTTAGATCCAGTGAAGAATTTAGAGGCCTTAGCAGCTAGGCTTACACCTGGATCCTATGCATCGGCCACCCTATACTTTAATGTTAACGCTGATGGGGGAAGGATTCCACTTAGAGTTCTCGTGAATTATTTCTTTGAAGAGTTTGGTGTTCACTTAAATGTTACCAGAGTTTTCGAAGTTTATCTACTCGTTGAAAAATATTCGGCTTCAGCGAGCAATCTTGCCGTGGTTAGTTCAGGATGGCAAAACAATTATAATGTTTTTCCAAGAACCGAGAATGCAACCTACCAGGTGACTCTAGCGAATAGAGCCCCCTTCTCTATAGGGGGAATATTTCTCTCACTTAGACTACCAGAGAATATTTCCTCAAAAGGAGATGCATATATTGAAGGGCCTATTAGAAGCCTCGGAACTTTCACAGCCTCCTTCATGATTTCAGTTGGATGTCTCCAGCCTGGAAAATATAATGCAACTTTGATAGCCGACTTTATACTTCTGTCGGGTGGTCCTGGAATTAGGTGTATTGAGAAGTTTAATTTGACGATCGCTATTAACGACGATAGTCAAGCTGTGGAATTTATTAGCGCAGGATGGTATGAGGGTTCTGTTGGACCAAACACTTATGGAGCGCACTTAATAATATCCTTAAGAAATAATTTCGTGGATAACATGAGGGGAGCTATTCTAGAGTTAAATCTCCCAGAAGGCTTAGTTAATGCCTTAGATAACACTTCACGTATCAAATTATTCCCCGTATCCACTACTATACTAGGAATATCTCAACCCATGCAGACTCAAGACTTAAGCAGGCTTATAAGCGCCTATTCAGGAGCAACTCAAGCGGCAGCTCAAACGTTTAGTAGAGGCGACGTATTGACGTTTGTCGCAAATATTCATGTTTTAAATATGAGCCTTGGCATTCATAATCTTATGGGTGATCTCTCATATATTGATCAGTGGGGTACAAAGCGGTCCATAAAGGTATTGATTCCCATAGCTATATTGGGGAGAACAGAGTACATTGATGTTTCTACAGGTGGAAGCTTAAGCGTTAGGAGCAGGTTCACGAATATCTCTCTATCACTATGGAACCGTGGAAGTTCACCAGTATATAACGTTTACCTTGTTATTTCACCTTATCGAAACATGCCAATTTTAATGGCTTCGCCAGCAGTTACCTATATTAGGATGATCGGTGCTGGTGAAAGGGTTGATGTCCCAGTTAATTTAGCCTATAACCCACTAGGCTTTACGTCCCAAATCGGCGGGACAACAACGATCACTTACGGACCAGTTCCGCTGATGATATCCTTAATTTATAGGGATGCGAGCGGTGCGCTTAAGAGCTTTAATAATACTTTAACAGTTGTCGTTGAACCGTTTATAGATCTCTTAATAAAGGATGTTAGGGCAATCGGTAAATCCTCTACATCAACGGTTTCCGGGACTATCATTAACTATGGTTCGGCAACAGCATATAGGGTTAAAGCCATCTTCCAGATTGAGAATGAAAGTCGGTCAACGCTTGTAGGTGACGTTGCGCCTGGCGATGAGTTGGCCTTTAGAATTGACTTGCCAAAGTATGGGGAGAGAGGAATGCTTAGAATAGAGTACTACAATATCTTTAATGAATTAGCGTATAGAGAAATATTGGTTAGCATAGAATTTCAGCCTGAAAAGCCCATTACATCCGCC
>Ga0272445_1003189_pt1 | contig 10405 bp, 9 predicted proteins | sample YNPCB0031_FD_194404 | JGI IMG/M metagenome (GOLD analysis project Ga0272445, IMG submission 194404) | Hot spring sediment microbial communities from Yellowstone National Park, WY, United States - YNP-CB-003-1 | ecosystem: Environmental > Aquatic > Thermal springs > Hot (42-90C) > Sediment... | reverse complement strand
CCCATGCCTTAAAGAGAGGCATGGGATGGGGGAGATGTGAGCCCCCCGAACCAGCAGATGAGGAGATAGGCGCAAAGCCTACTCTAAACGCTGGAAGCTCCCGACTTTAGTCGTGGAGTAGCTCACATCTCCATCCGCTTGCGCAATTTTATTTGGCAAACAGCATCGATTTTCATACAAAAGGAAACAGTAGTTTTAGACGAAATAGATAAAAAGTTAAGCCATAATAGTGGTGCAAAAAGCCGAGTTGGGAATGATGACTTCCAGCGACAAAATATTGGAGGTGCTGGAATTCACCATAAAATACTTGGACGGTTGTATATCCGCTTTAAAAGGCGGTTATGAAAATGCTTTTTCAGACAATGTTTGGCATGTTGCCGCGCAGCTTGAATACGCATTATTCATGCTTTCTCTAAACCTTGGAAATGGGCACACCGCCTCTTCCGTAAAACTTAATCCCGAACCTAAGGGCCTTCCAATAGACCAAACCATGTTAAAAGTCAAGGAACTAGTTAATGCAGCGCAGAGTTTCCTCGAAGCCGGAGACTTAGTGAACGCTTACAGGAATGCTTATCTGGCGAGACACTACATTTTCAAAGTTCAAGAAAGCTTGGTTAAAAAGAAGCATAAAGCGGTTAAAAGGGAAAAATAGTGGCTTTTACTCCTTCAGCTCATAGATTTTTCGTTCTTTGATTATCAAAGCGTTCTCTTTGCCGCCTATAACTCTAAAGTAATCCTTGAGCTCAGCTCTGTGGAGGTATTTCCGCAAAAGCGCCCGCAAGTGCTTTTTTGAAAGGCTGCTTTCCTCGCCTTTTAAGACTATTTCGTTTGCCGTTGTTTCAATTTCGACACCGGTTTTTTCCCGTAGAAAATCTACTAATTCTTTTATTATGTCGTCGCCTTCCGCTTTCAATTCAGATATGTCAACTCGAATTTCAGCCATTTTAACCACCACGGTTTTTATCTTCTAACCATTATGACTCTCACTTGATCGCACGCGTCTTCACATGAGTCTGCAATCATTTCCAAGGCTTCAAAAAGCTGTCCGACTAGAACCGCTACCCCCGCTTTCGGCAAGTTCTCTTTTCCAAGGAGCATTCTCACTTTTTCGTGTAGATCATCCACTTTCTCCTCTTCCCTTTCAACAGCGTCTGCGGCTTGCAGCGCCTCTTCAGGCTCGGTCAAAAGTTTGTTCACACATTTCTGTAGAAGAATCGCACGTTCCTTAATGCCCTTGGCCGTTTCCATAATTCCTCCCCGAATAGATTTTGGCAAATCTTCCATGGGCAGCACGCTTAAAACTCTTGTGGATTCTCTACTCCAGTCTACAACCATATCCACCCTTTTAACTAAATGCATAATGTCTTCCCTCGCTGTGGGCGAAAGCTCACCCCTTGAAACTTCGTCCATCACTTTTCTCCGCAACATGTCTGCCTCTCTTCGTTGCTGGCTACTCTCTCGATACATGTACGCATGTCCTCCATTTTATTGTTTACAGCCGCTGCAACAGCTTTTTCCAAGTCTTCAACTATGCTTGTTGTTAGGGCTGAATGCTGCTGTATCGTGGCTAGGGCTTTTGTTTCTCGCCTTTTCTCGAACCATTTTATTAGTTCACTCAACAGCCAACTCCTCCCGTAATCCCGTTTCCGGATAAGCGAACAAGTGGGCGTTTTCCGGCTGGAAGCTTACAGTGATTTTTTCTCCTATACTAAACCATTCACATGAAAGCGAGGGCATCACAACCACAATCAAGTCTTGATTTTCAAGCCTAACCTCATACCGCAGATTTGTTCCTTCAAAGGCAACCCTCTCAACCACGCCGAAAATGGAGTTTTCGCCCCGACTTTTCTCCCTTTTAATGGTAAAGACTTCTGGTCTCACAGCCAAAACCACTCTTTCACCTTTACCTAAGCCCTTGTTTACCGCTTGAACCTTCACTCCGCCCCGAAGCTCAACAATCGCCATCTTATCTGTGGCTTCTGCGATAAACCCCTCAAGAAAGTTTGCCCCTCCGATAAAGTTGGCTACAAAAATGCTTTTAGGGTTCATGTAAAGCTCTTGGGGCGTACCCACCTGCAAAACTTTCCCCTTTTTCATTACTGCTATTCTATCCGATATTGCCATGGCCTCTGACTGATCATGGGTCACATGTATAGCTGTTAACTCCAAATCTTTCACCATACGTCTAATCTCGTATCTAAGCTCGTTTCTGACTTTAGCGTCCAAATGTCCCAAAGGCTCGTCTAACAACAGCAGTTTCGCACCAGCAGCCAGCGCCCTTGCAACGGCAACTCGCTGCATCATGCCCCCGCTTAACTCATGGGGGAAAGCGTCCAACCGTTCATGAAGCCTAACCATCTCCAAAACTTCATGGCCTATTCTCTCAGCCTTTTTCATGTCGAAGCCCTTCACTCGTGGACCGTAGGTGACGTTTTCCCAAGCATTCATGTGTGGAAACAAGGCGAAGGTTTGGAAAACAAACCCTATGTCACGGTCTTCAGGTGGCACATCATTCACAAGCCTATCGCCAATATATATTTCGCCCTCGTCCGGCGCAATCAAGCCAGCAATAAGCCTAAGCAATGTTGTTTTTCCACAGCCGCTTGGTCCCAAAATGGAGAAGTATTCCTTATCTTTAATGTGGAGGTTAACCCTATCCACAGCCACAATTTTGCCGAACCTTTTTGTAACATTGACCAAACGCACATCCGGCATTTCAATACCTTCCCTTACCTCTAACGATAAGCCTTAACGCTAGTAAGATTATGAAGGAGATTAATATTAAGAAACCGCAACCCAAACCAATTTCTAGAGGTGAAACGGCGATTTTCTCCTTAACCCAGCCCACCAAAACAACCGGAGCGGTTTTAAGCTCGGTTACAGCCATCGTGGCGCCAGTTTCGCTTACACTTCTTGTGAAAACCATTATGGCGCCAGAAAACATGGAATATTTAGTTAACGGAAAAACTATGGTTCTAAACACACATAGCGGCTTAGCTCCTAGAGTTCTTGAGGCTTCCTCTAGTTCTATGCTGATTCTTTCAATAGCTGCCGCCATAGACCTAACAAAATATGGGTATGTGATGGCCAGATGCGCAAAAATTAGAAGCCAAACATCTGGTATAAAGGCTAAAAGTTCCTTCCAGAAAAGTCGCAAGGACACGCCAAGCGCTACTGATGGAACAATTATTGGAATGTCGACAAGCGTGTTTAGCATAGACGAAAAGTTTCCAAAACGTTTTCTTGCAACAATTATAGCCATGGGCAAACCTATAAGAATGTTTAAGACCGTTACAGTCGCTCCAAGGGAGTATGATAATATAAGGCTCCGCCAGTAATCATCCCAAGGATAAACACGAGACAAAGCTTTCGAAAAGACGTCTGTTGGAATAGCTTCAAAAGCCGGGAGAGCAGCAAAAAGCGAAGGAATCAAAACAACCATAAAAAAGATCAGAAGCGTGACGCTGTTTCTAGCTAACATCGCCCCTGAATAGCTTAACTTTCTTTCCACAGTTGGCCAAGCGCCTTTTACTGGCAGCTTCAATCGCTCCCCAAGGACACGAACCGCTGCAAAAATTAGGCATGAAAAAACTATGAGGATAAGGCTCACAAAAACAGTGGCTCCTACAAAAGTTTCCTTTGTGTTCTGTATGAATATTGGACCGTTCTCGAAGGCTCCGGCCACCATCATGGTTGCTCCGGTTTCGGAGATGGACCTTGCAAAGGCTAAGATAAAAGCCGCAATCAATGAAGGCTTTATAATTCCAAACGTGACCGTTCTAGCTGTTGTAAGTGGTGGGGCGCCCAACGTTCTCGCGGCTTGCTCATACTCGATTTTATAGTCTAGCAGCGCACCTACAATGACCCTCACGACAACGGGATAAGAAAATGTAAAGTGAAGCAAAGCCACAAGAATGGCGCCCGGCGGAATCAATGAGTCCCAGAAAAATTCTGAAACCGTTTTAGGGTTGTGCCAAAAAAGTAATAGCGAATAGCCAAGCACAGCCGTTGGCACTATGAAGGGGACATCGGCAAGGGTATCCAGAATGTTTATCCATTTAGATTTGCTGCGGGCTATAAGCCAAGCCATTGGAACTCCAGCTGCAACGTCCAAAACTGACACGAACACTGCTATAACAAACGAGTTTCGCACAGCGTTCAAAGCACGAGCTAAAAGGTCAACATCGCCAAAAATTTCTCCCATAGTTCCCCATTTTATTATTATGCCCAAAATGGGCGGAATTAAAATCAAAGCGAAAAATAATACGACAGCAGCCAGATAGACTCCATATTTAACCGTAGGCTTTGAGGAAAGCCTGTCCAGTTTTTCCACGAGTTTTTTTGGCAAGTCTATCAGCCTAAACCAACCAAATCAGCCAGACGTGTTTCTTTTCCAATTCGCAGAATTTACTGATAAGTTTTTGGTTTTCTTCTCAATTAAAGATTATCATAACCATAATTTAACAAAAGGAAGGGAACCCTTTATGGTTATGTTGTAGAATTTAAGATTTTAGCTGGCTTTTTCTAAATATTTTATTGCCTCTTCAACGCTGTTAAAGCCATATTTTATGGTGTTGAATTGCCCCCTTAGAGCGATGACTTCTTCACGGACTTCGGCTGGTTTGCGTTTACCTTTTATGATGCTTAGCATTAGATCGCAGAGATGTTTGATGTCGCTTTCCCTAAACCCTCTTCTGGTCACATCTTGGAAGCCCAGCCTAATGCCAGAGGGGTTTTCACGGTTGTTTTGGTCATCGTATGGTAGAAGGTTTTTGTTAACTATTATGTTGGCTTCCTCTAAGTCTTTGGCAACTTTTTTCCCGCCGCCGTATTCGCGGACATCTATGGCGAGTTGATGGGACATGGTGAAGCCCTTTTTCTCCCCAAGCACCTTAATCCCATGCTCATGTAAGTATTGCCCAGCAACCTGCGCGTTTCTAACGGTTTGCTTCGCCAAATCTTCACCAAACAACTTTAACTCTAGGGCTGCTACGCCAACGGCCGGCAGCCTCGCCAAATGCACGTTGGAAGTGCTCAGTGGGAAAACTGCATGTTGAACGCCTTTTATCGCCTTTTCCATGCGGTCATCAGTCAAGTTCGCCAGTATAAGCCCTCCCTGCGGTCCTGGAAAAGTCTTATGAGTTGAAGCCGTCAAAAAGTCAGCGCCTTCCCTTAACGGGTCTTGAAAAGCTCCGCCAGCTATCAATCCCAAAACGTGAGCCCCATCATAAACCATGTAGGCTCCAACTTCCTCTATAACGCTTTTAAGCTCACGAACCGGATGGGGAAACAGGAAGAGGCTTGCGCCTAAAGTCACTAGGCCTGGACGCGCAGCCCTAATTATTTCAGACGACTTATCTACGTCTATGTTTAACTCCTCCACGTCGTAGGCAAGGTTTATTATTTCAAGCCCTAAAACCTGCCCCGCCAACCCTGTGTAATCGTGGGAGATGTGGGCACCACAGCTTAAAGGCGCCACAACCATCTTCCTGTTCCTAGTCACGTTTGAAATTCCCTTAAATGTTGCAAGGTTTGCATGGGTGCCGGAAACGACCCGGATGTCCGTCCAATTACAGTTAAAGAGTTTCTTAACAAGGTCAGCCGTGCAATTTTCAATCATTGTTATGTATTTCTGTCCTTGATAGTATCTTTCCTTAACATGTCCTTGAAGGTCGTTTTCACCCTCAGAATATCGTGACTCAAGGTCCATGCATAGTTTGAGCATTTCTCTAACTGCTGGAGACTTTAAACCCTCGCTTGCAATTAGATTTATACACTCTTGATCACGGTATTTTTCGTGGGCTCGGCATGCTTCTACGAGCTCAAAGAAAAGCTTTGCAAACTCGTCCATTCCAACCATCCCAAATATTCATAGACTTTTGAGCAAACGCGTTTCTTCCTAATAACCGTTTTGACAGTTTCGTAAAGACGTGGACAAAACTTAAACTTTTTTATGTCAGTTCGCCCGTCGAGTCATATCACAGCCTAAAAGGCTCTATTGACTCTCCAGCTCATCATCCAGGTAATATAGAGCAAAATGTATCTTTTAGGATTTTCCTTTAAACCAATTGGCTCCAACAGCACGAGCAATAAAATAAGTTTTATCTGGATTTTCCTCCATAATTCTGATTTAGGAGCGCAGAGCAAATGGATGTTTTTGAAGCAATTAAAGGACGGCGCAGTATTCGAGCTTATCGAGATATGGATGTGTCTCAAGAAATTGTTGAAAAACTTATCGAAGCAGCCAGATGGGCACCGTCTGCTGGGAACATCCAGCCGTGGGAATTCATAATTGTACGGAACCCTGAAACGAAAAGGAGGCTTGCTGAAGCCGCTTTAAGGCAATCTTTCATTGAAGAGGCTCCAGTTGTCATTGTTGTATGTGCAGATGAAGAACGTTCAGCCCGGGGCTACGGAACGAGGGGCAGAACCCTTTATTGTATACAAGATACAGCTGCAGCCATACAAAACATTCATTTGGCGGCATACGCCCTAGGCTTGGGCACATGCTGGGTCGGCGCCTTCAGAGAAGACGAGGCGAGAAAAATCTTAAACATTCCAGAAGGCGTTAGACCTGTAGCCATTATACCGGTCGGCTATCCAGCTGAGTCTCCGTCTCCAAGGAGTAGACGACCTTTAAAAGAGATAATCCACTACGAGAGGTTTTAGAGAAGGCGAAATTTTTCACAAGGCAAAGGGCAGCCAGCGGTTAAATTAATATACTTCGCTGGTTTCTATCCCCCTTTGAGGAGTAGTTTTGCTGTACTCTGAAATTGCTGTTGTTTACGAGAAGATTGAGGCCACCACTAAAAGGCTTGAAATGACCGACTTATTAGTGGGTTTGCTGAAAAAGACGCCTAAAGAAATAATCGACAAGGTTGTTTACCTAACGCAGGGCAAGATTTACCCAGACTTTGTAAAGCTTGAGATTGGCGTGGCTGAAAGGCTTGCTTTAAAGGCTCTTGCCCACGCTTCCGGATGGCCGGAAAGCGAAATTGAAGAGGACATTAAAAAGACCGGTGATATTGGCGAGACTGCCCAAAACTTTATAGCTCGGAAAAAGCAAGTAACGTTTTTCCAAAAACCATTAACCGTCCAGAGAGTCTACGAAACCTTCGATAAGATGGCGAAAGCTTCTGGTCCCGGAGCAATCGACACCAAAGTAACGCTTTTAGCTGGGCTTTTGGCTGACGCCACACCGAAAGAAGCTAAATACATAATGCGCACCGTCACCGGAAACCTTCGCTTGGGTATTGCGGACATGACTGTGCTAGACGCCTTGGCAATAGCCTACGGCGGCGGCAAAGAAACCCGCGAACTCGTGGAACGCGCCTACAATATATCCTCCGATCTTGGAAAGGTTGCCAGAGTCCTAGCCGAAGAGGGCCTCGAAGGCATTAAGAAGTTCAGGGTTATTGTTGGCAACCCAATAAGACCTATGCTGGCTGAAAGGCTTTCCTCACCGGAGGAAATTCTTGAAAAATTGGGCGGAAAATGCATAGCCGAATATAAATATGATGGCGAACGCATTCAAGCCCACAAGAAAGGGGACGAAGTAACCTTATTCTCAAGAAGGCTTGAGGATATTTCCGACCAGTATCCAGACGCCATAGAGCTTTTGAGGAAGCATGTTCTGGCAAAGGAAGCCATTGTTGAGGGTGAATGTGTGGCCGTGGATCCGAACAGCGGCGACATGATGCCTTTCCAGGAGCTTATGCACCGCAGACGTAAATACGGCATAGAAAAAGCCATGGAAGAATACCCCGTTTCGCTTTTCATGTTTGACGCCTTGTATGTGGACGGAAAGGATTTGACGCTTGAACCTTACCCGGTTCGGCGGAAAACCCTCGAAAGCATAATTCAAGAAGGCGAAAGAATGAAGCTTGCCAAATCCATAACCACCAGCGATGTTAAAGAACTTGAAACCTTTTTCCTTGAAGCTGTAGAAAAAGGCTGCGAAGGCCTCGTTTGCAAGTCGATAACTCCAGACTCCATATATCAGGCGGGTGCACGGGGCTGGCTCTGGATAAAGTATAAGCGGGACTATAAGAGCGAAATGACAGACACGGTAGACCTAGTTGTTGTCGGAGCCTTTCACGGGCGTGGAAAACGTGCAGGAGCTTACGGCGCACTATTGCTGGCTGCCTACAACCCAGAAAACGACACATTCGAAACCGTATGCAAATGTGGAACGGGCTTTACAGATGAGGATTTAGCAAAACTGCCGGAAATTATGAAAAAACATGTTGTGCCGCATAAGCATCCAAGAGTGAACTCGCTCGTCGAGGCGGATGTGTGGTTTGAACCAAAAGTGGTCATAGAAGTGTTGGGCGCGGAGATAACCCTAAGCCCCATCCACACATGCGCCATGAACAAAATACGCCAAGGAAGTGGCCTAGCCATACGCTTTCCACGATTTACTGGCAACTATAGGGTGGATAAGGCTGCGGAGGATGCAACAACGGTGGAGGAAATAGTTGAAATGTACCAAAAACAATTAAAGAAAATTGCCGAAAGCTAGATTTCACGAAATTTTATCACAATCTAAAACTGTTTTTTCATAACATCATTACATGTCTGGACACCCATTTAAATTATGATTTTTAAGCTTGAAGGGTTTCAAGCCTAGAAGTTTGTTCTAGCAAGGCTTATATGTTTTAAAAGACGTATTAATTTTCGCCGAAGAGGAGGGAGGGCTTGCACCTAAAGTTTAAGCATTTGTTATCCCTAAATTTTTTTCTAAACCTTCTGACGGCCTGCGTTATTTTTGTTTATCCCGTTAGTGCTACGCCTTGCGCCGTTCTTAAGGTTTCGCTGCTTGAAGGTGCTTATCGCGGGTATAATGTGGACCCTTGGCTTTGTGAGTGTTGGTTTTTGAATTTGACTGGGGCTTCTCAGACTTTTACTGTTAGGATTAATAATACAAGTAGCAGTCTGAAGTCCTATGATACCCGTTTGGTTATTGCCCTTAACGATGCAGCCTATAATAAGCTTGTTTCTTTAGTTATTAATGGTGTAAGCGTGCCGAAATCCGCTTTTAAATGGGGTACACCTAAGCCTTATAAGCTTTGGACATGGCCTTCCGGTGATGTTTATCTAACATGGTTTAACGACACAAAGATTAATGTGGGTTTGATTCCCACAAAAAGCTACAAGGACCTGGTGGTTTCCGTAACATTTTCAGACCCTGACGGGGTTAGGATGCACTTTGACGCTTATGGAAAGACAACTTCTAGAACCCCAACCTTCGATTGGCAAATAACGCATAATTCGCTCAGCCAAGACTCCACAGTGTTTTTGAACCCAGGCGCCCCTCCACTTCAACCTCCAATTGCAAGTTTCACTTTCAATCCAGTGTATCCAGAAGTAAACCAGATTGTGACTTTTGATGCTTCTGCAAGCTATGACCCAGACGGTAGCATTGTAAGTTATACTTGGGATTTTGGCGACGGCACCCCACCAGTAACTGAGAATGACCCTATAACCTATCATGCCTACACCTCTTATGGAGACTATATTGTTAAGTTGACAGTCACAGATAATAGCGGCTTAACAGATGATGAAACAGCGTCAATCCATGTTAGCCAGCACCCGGTAGCATCCTTCACTTTTACGCCTCCAGACCCGTTAGTGCATGAACTTGTAACTTTTGATGCTTCCGCTTCTACTCCCGATGGGGGAACAATAGTTAGCTACGCTTGGGACTTTGGCGACGGCAACATAACAACCACGAGCAATCCCATAATCACCCATGCATATGAAACATATGGCACGTTCACGGTCACGTTAAATGTTACCGACAGCGAAGGAAAATGGGCCACAACATCCCAACAGATAACGGTCGAAAAAGTGCCGATAGCTGATTTCTGGTGGGACCCTTACTATCCACAGAGGGGCGAAACGGTAACCTTCGACGCTTCTTCCTCTTCGCCGGATGGTGGCGAAATAGTCTGTTACACTTGGGACTTTGGCGACGGCAACATAACAACCACAGACGAGCCTATAATAACTCATGTTTATGCTGAAACAGGCAACTACGTTGTTACGTTAAACGTTACTGACAGCGAGGGCAGATGGGACACAGAAACACGCATCATAACAGTTGTTCCAAAAAGATATTACCTGACAGTTAAAACAGACCCGCCCGGTGTAACAACAATCCCTGGAGAAAACTGGTACAGCGAAGGCACACAAGTCAACTTAAACGCTCCGGACCCCGTCCAAGTTTCAGCGGGTGTACGCTACAAGTTCCTATGTTGGGATGTTGACGGAACACGAGTAGATGGAAACCCAATAACCGTTGTTATGGACGCTAACCATACAGCCACCGCCCACTATAGCCTAGAGTATTATTTGACAGTCCTCTCCCCCTTCGGCACCGTGGGCGGAGAAGGCTGGTATCCAA
>Ga0272445_1003188_pt1 | contig 10407 bp, 8 predicted proteins | sample YNPCB0031_FD_194404 | JGI IMG/M metagenome (GOLD analysis project Ga0272445, IMG submission 194404) | Hot spring sediment microbial communities from Yellowstone National Park, WY, United States - YNP-CB-003-1 | ecosystem: Environmental > Aquatic > Thermal springs > Hot (42-90C) > Sediment... | reverse complement strand
AAAACCCAACAGAGAAGCTATAAAGTGAAAGTCAAATTAAAGGTGTATTTTAGAAGGAGAGATAAAATATATAGCGGAAAGCATACTTTATGAAGATGCTTTGTCATGGTGTGCTACTTAGAGGTTTAAATTTTTATAAAATTCCTGGAATCGTGACCACTTAAGTATCTAATGCTACAAAAACGGTAATATTACTTATGACATAATTTGGATTAAAAGTAAAAGATACACTATTTCTTATTACAAATGATAGCATTATGAGTTCTTAGACGTAGTGTCCATTAAACAAAAATTAATCTTATTGCTTAATGTAATTTTATGCTGTTAAACTATATTAGTCAAAGAGAAATAAAAATTATATATAATATGACTGTACTATGGAACTTTATTTTATATTTTTCTCTCCTTTAATGGTGGTTTTGGGTATGCTAACTTACTAATAGAGAGTTTTAGATCAATTAAAGATTCAGCTAATTTTAATGCAGCTGGAGCAGGATCAACCACAGGGATATGTAAAGTTTCTTGCATTTTTCTGGCCATACCTATAAATCCAGTACACCCTAAGATAATTACATCGGCGCCATCTTCTTCTATAGCTTTTTTTGATTCATTAATTAACTTAGTTTCTACCTCAACTTTTTTCTTTTCAATCTCTAATACAGGTACTTCAACATATCTGACTGAAGAAAGCTTTGATTCAAAACCATATTTTCTTGCAGATCTCCAAAATAAGGGAACAACATTTTTTAATACAGTTACTATTGAAAATCTCTCACCAAGCATAGATGCAAGTAACATTGATGCTTGAGCAGGTCCTATAACTGGAATACTAACCAACTCTCTTGCTGCATCTAAAGCTGGATCACCCATACAATCGATTATAATTGCATCAAATTTTCTTTCTTCAGCCTCTTTTACTTTTTCTAAAATCCACGGTGCGGCTATTTCTTCATCATATGCTGATTCTATAGACGCAGGACCTTTTTCAAGACTCACAATACTTATTTCAGTATCTTTCCGTTTATAATTATCTAACTCCTTATACGTGATCTCTTCAAGTACTTCATTTTTTAAAATTGGAACTATAACGCAAATTTTCATTAATCCTCCACCTCAAACCTTATACAAAGCTTAAGAAATAAAAACTTAATGATTGAGATCATTCTTGATCATTTAATTCTGAAACAAATAATTTAAAGGAGGATAACTTATATAAGAATTAAACTTTAAATTAACATTAGAACAATTACAACATAAAAAGATCAGAAATGCAAAACTTACTGAATGGGAACTACCATTAACATTAAAACGTAGTTACTAATTCTTTATACAAACAATTTTCTAAAAATCTGTGGAATTCTTTAAATGTCAAATATAAGCTTATAAATACTCATGATACATTCAAGAGAAAATTTTTAAAACTTAACAAACTATTAAAATATAAAAAATTCATAATTAAAATTAAATAAAATTAGCTGGATACTGCTCATTTTCTGATGATATGACCAATTATATGTATCAGCCCTGCCACTATCATGCCTATAAGTGTTGGTATGAAATAAGGTGCGTATGTTGATAAGTAATATGATGTTAAGCCACCTAAGAACCACCCAATAATACCCTCAATTCTAATTTTAGGTATTTTATCAGTTATTACTGTTGTTGGAGCTTTTCTTATTAAATAAAACTCTACTAATAATATTGATGCTATGGGGCCAACCCAGTTTGCTAATGTATTTAAGTAAGGTACCCAATACCATACAATACCTATAACAGCTATTATTGAACCAACTATAGCTCCACCCATTGTGAACCAAGCCCTTAACTGAGGTTTCCCAACAGAGACTGTCCAAGCTAAACCTCCTGAATAAGCATTTATCATGTTAGTTGTAAATTGTAATAAGAATGCCATAACAAGTAAAGGCCAGAGAGGTCCTGTAGCAACTCCTAACGATTTAAGAACAAGTACTATATTCCATGATAAAGAGGGATCTAGACCTGCTTTTATAGCTGCTACAGCAAAGAATGTGCCAATGATCTCCATAAATATTGCCGTAGCTAGAAAACCTAAAACACATGCTAGTACTACTTCTTTTTTATTTGGTCTTATCCATCTTGCAGTATCAGAACCAATGGTCGCTCCAACAATTATTAGTCCAATAACAACATTCATAGCTATCATAAAGTTTGGTAGTAAAGTTTCAGGAGTAGCGCCTGGTGGAGAATATGTGAATAAACCACCAGTGATTCCTACACTAATACCCAGGTATAGACCATATGCTACTAATATTATCATTATGGGAATACTTATATAATCTATTAATGCAATTGATGTTATTCCAAGAACTGGTGGAATAGCCATTAAAATTCCTGAAATAATAGTGAAGATTGCCGTAGGGAGGTCCATTAATCTTCCAGGTCCTCCTATATCCCAGCCAAGAAGCACACTTATAGCGGCTGCTGCTAACCATGTTTCAATACCATACCAAGCAAAAGCGGGAATGCCTGATGATGCAATATTTATTAAAATTCTTGAACCGTAATCACCAAACGCACTTTTAGCTATCATATAAGTATTAAGCCCTGTTTTAGCTCCCATATAACTTGTTAAAGTAAATATTGAGAAAAGTATTAAATTTCCAATTAAAATAGTTACCACTGCATAACCATAGGGTAAAAAGGCGATAGGTGTGGCTCCTCCCATGAAAGCGGCTAGAACAAAAACAACACCTGCCCATGCTGCTGCATGATACGTCCAAGGCTTTTTCTCTTCTAGAGCTATAGGCTTTAAAGCACTTACATCTTCTATAGATTTGGAGGATTTAGATTCTGAGGTGCTCATAATAAAGTTATATTATTATTTCATTAATAAATTTAACCGTTAGATTTTTATAGACAATTTCATGTAATTTAACTAATGAGGTGAAATAAATGATCCTTAACGTCAATGATGTTAAAGATCTTGCAATAGGAGCAGCAATACTTGGAACAGGCGGAGGTGGTGATCCTTACATTGGCATGTTAATGGCTCTTCAGGCTATAGAAAAAGGTAAAAAAATAGTTTTAGTAGATAGTAATGAAGTTGATGATAATGATCTAGTAATACCTGTAGCTATGATGGGGACACCTACAGTATTAATTGAAAAAGTTCCGGGTGGAGAAGAAATACTGGGCGTATTAAGAATGTTAGAAAAGTATTATAATAAAGAGGCTGACTATTTGACTCAGATTGAAGCTGGTGGAATAAACTCGATGATGCCTCTCGTTGCTGCTGCAAAAACTGGTAAACCTGTTCTTGATGGAGATGGTATGGGAAGAGCTTTCCCAGAATTACAAATGGTAACATTTCACATTCATGGAGTTAAAGCAACGCCTATGGCTATGTCTGATGAAAGAGGCAATGCTGTTTTATTGGACACTATTGATAATTACTGGGCTGAAAAAGTAGCCAGGGTTGTTACAGTAAGATTTGGTGGAACTGCATATATAGCCATTTATGCTATGAATGGAGAAAAATATAAGAAAGGAGCAGTAAGAGGAACACCCTCATTAGCTATAGAGCTGGGTAGAACAATAAGAGAAGCCAAAAGTCGTGGACTTAATGTTATTGATGCAATTCTTAATATAACTAAAGGTTTTCTTTTATTTAAAGGAAAAATTATTGACGTATCTAGAATGAATATTGGAGGGTTTGCTAGAGGAGAAGCCACTATAGAGGGATTAGATGAATTCAAAGGTTCAAAATTAATTATAAGATTTCAAAACGAAAATTTAGTAGCCATTAGAGATGGTGAGATAGTAGCAACTGTACCGGATTTAATAACAGTATTAGACAGCGAGACAGCAAAGCCCATAACTACTGAAAGACTTAAGTATGGACTAAGAGTAATTGTAATAGGAATACCATGTGATTCTAAATGGAGAACCCCCGAGGGACTAAAAGTTGTTGGTCCAAAATATTTTGGTTATGAAGTAGACTATATACCTATAGAAAAGAGAATAAAAAGATGGTGATAAGAAATGGCAAAATACAGATTAGGCGTTGATGTTGGCAGTACCCACACTGATGCGGTCATTATTGATGAAAAATCTGAGCTAATAGGAGCAGCTAAGACAGCAACTACACCAGATGTCACCACAGGAATACTCAAAGCTATGCAATTAGTTTTAGAGAGAACTAAAGTACATAGTGATGATATTGTCGCAGTAATGTTCGGAACAACGCATGTGATAAATGCAATAGTACAAAGAAAAGGTTTAGGAAAAGTAGGTGTTATTAGAATTGGGGCTCCAGCTACAAGATCCATTGAACCAATGCTTGATTGGCCTGAAGATCTACGACTAGCTGTCTTATCAGATTCTAAAGTTATTAGAGGAGGACATGAATATACAGGAGAACCAATTGTAGAATTAGATAAAGAAGAAATTAAGAAAACCCTTTATCTCTTTAAGGAAAAAAAGGTTGATGCCATTGCGGTTACCTCAGTTTTTTCTATGGTTAATCCTGATCATGAACTATATGTTAAAGAACAGGCTAAAATTATAATGCCTGAGATTCCTGTAATTCTTTCTCATGAGATAGGTACAGTAGGACTTTTAGAACGTGAAAATGCTACAATATTAAATGCTTCAGTACTTGGAGTTATGAAAAAAGCTATTGATGCTTTAAGAAACGCTTTAAGAAGTCTAGGACTCGGTCATGTAAAAATGTTTTTTGCTCAAAATGATGGAACCACAGCCATGGAAGAATATATAATGCGATTCCCAATTTTTACAGTAGTAGCTCCAATATCTAATAGTATGAGAGGAGCATATGTATTAACTGGTATTCCTAATGCGATCGTAGCTGATACTGGTGGAACAACAACTAACATCGGCGTATTAAATAAAGGATACCCTAGAGAAGCTTTAGAAATTGAAATTGGAGGGGTTAGAACAAATATTAGAGCTCCAGATGTTATAGCTATAGGTTTAGCAGGAGGTAGTATAGTAAGTGTTAATAATAATGAAATAAAAATAGGACCTGTAAGTGTAGGTTATAGACTTATTGAAGAAGGAATAGCATGGGGTGGAAATACAATAACTGCTACTGATATAGCTTTAGGTAAAGGTGTTATGTTTATAGATGATCCTAAATGTAATCCTAAGTTAGTATCTCAGAAAATATCAAAGGACCTAATCGAGAAAGTATATAAGAAAATGGTTGAAATGCTTGAAGATGCGCTTGATAGGATAAAAACAAAACCTGAACCAGAAACTGTAATACTAGTAGGTGGGGGATCTGCAATGTGGCCTAAAAACTTAATGGGCGCTAAAGAAGTAATAAGACCTGAATACGCACAATATGCTAACGCAATTGGTGCTGCAACTGCATTGGTAGGAGCTACCGTTGAGAAAGCATTTTCATATGAGCAAATTACTAGGGAAAAAGCAATAGCATTAACCATCGAAGATGCCAAAACTAGAGCAATTAGCGCTGGAGCTGACCCACAAACTTTAGAAACTGCTGATTTGGAGGAAATAGCAATGCCTTATTTACCTGGAAATGCAGTAAAGATTAGAGCAAAAGTTGTTGGCAAATTAAAATTCTAATAATTCAATTACAAATCTATTCTTATCTTTTAAATTATTGGGAGTATTGCACATAAAGACCCTAATAAACTACAAAGCAATTATTTTTTCTTTTCATTATAAATGTAACATGCAACTGTTCTATTATTAATAATTATTGGTTGTGGTTTTTCTTTTTTACATATCTCCATTACAAACGGACATCTAGTATGAAATCTACATCCACGTGGGGGGTTTCTATAATCTGGTGGATTACCTTTTATTCCTTCACCAATACCTTTGCCAGATATTCTTGGGGCATTCTGTAATAATAGTTGTGTATATGGGTGAAGAGGTTCTTTAAAAAGATCCTTTGTGGGTGCTTCTTCAACTATATCACCGGCATATATGACATATGTTCGATCAGTCATTCTAGAAATCATACCTAGAGCATGTGATACTAAAATAAGACTTAAATTTCTTTTTCGTACTAAATTATTTATGAGTCTAAGTATTTGATCTTGAATAGTTACATCAAGATTCGTAGTAGGTTCATCTGCTAAAAGAAGCTCTTTTGCTGAAGCTAGAGCCATAGCTATTATCACTCTTTGCCTCATACCACCACTTAGCTGAAAAGGATATGATTCAAGTACTCTTTCAGGCTCTGGAAGAGCAACTTCTTTAAGTAATCCTGTAGCTCTCTCAATTAATTCCTTCTTATCAAAAGTTTCTGACGAATTTTCTGAATGCTTAAGAATCTCAATTATCTGATCTTTAATTTTAAAAACTGGGTTTAGAGCTGCCAAAGGATCTTGGAATATCATTCCTACATAATTTCGTCTAATATGATCCAATTCTTCTTTTTTCATTTTTATAATATTTTTTTCCTTGTAAAAGATATCCCCAGCTACAATCTTACCTTGGGGTGGAAGGATTTTTAATATTGATTTTAGTAAAGTAGTCTTACCACTACCAGACTCTCCTATCAAACCTATCTTTTCTCCAGATGTGATGCTGAGCGTGACACCGTTAAGAACATGATAAGTATACCAATAACTTTTATAATTTACAAAAAGATTTCTTACTTTAAGAAGTTCCATTTTACTCACCAGCAAAGGCATCTCTAATTCCATCACCAAGTAAATTAAATGATAATATTAAAAGTACAATTCCAAATGCTGGACCAAGTGTCATCCACCAATAATCAGGTAAATACTGACTATATTCAGATACCATTGTGCCGAGATCAGGCGTAGGAGGTTGTGCTCCAAGACCTACAAAACTTATAGCCGCACCTATAATTATAACCCAACCTGCATCCAATGTAATTTTAGTAAGTATAGAACCTAACATATTTGGTAGTAATTCTCTAAAGAGAATCTTATATGTTGGCATTCCGATTGCTTTAGCTGCAAGAACATATGGCTCATTACGTAAAGATGATGTCATTGAGTAAACTAACCTTACATACCAGGGCCACCACATAAGTGACACAGCCATCATAGCATTAAACACGTTTGGTTCAAGAACTGATGCTATTGATAATGCCAGGACAAGTGGTGGCAGTGCTATAAATACTTCAGAGATTCTTACAATTAAGGTTTCAATCCATGTTCCTCTATAATAGCCAGCTATTAAACCCAAAATTACTCCCGGTGGTACTACTAATCCCAATACTATGGCTACCATCATTAATGCATAACGAAATCCAAAGATAGTCCTAGTTAATATATCTCTTCCATACATATCAGTTCCAAATAGATGTGTTAAACTAGGAGGGAGATATTTTTCTTTAAAGTTAATGTAAAGTCCTGCATGCTTTGGATAAGGTGTAAGATGTTCAGCAAATACTGCTAAAATTGCTATGATAATAAGTGTAGTTAATCCTAGTACTGAGAGTTTATTTCTTGAGAATCTGTACCACATTCGTCTCAAATCCTCTTTTCTCATTTCTTTTTCTTTTTTTACCAGCATATCATAATATGGATCTGGTAACATTTTTCTTCACCTTTCACGATATTTTATTCTAGGATCTAAACTGTAGATTATTAAATCTACTATAAGATTTGCTATAATAAATATGACACCAACAACCAAAGTAACACCAACAATAGCGTTTAAATCCTTTCTTAGCATGGCTGTAATTCCATATCTAGATAGACCAGGCCAGTTAAAAATCACTTCAACAAGAAACGCATTACCTATAAGAGATGCTATATCAAGGCCCATAACTGTTATGACCGGAATCATAGAGGGTTTCAGTGCGTATTTAAAATAAATGATTCTTTCAGAAATCCCATGAGATTTCAGGTTTAGAACATAATCTTTACCTATATTTTCAACAAGATTTGCTCTTAGAATCCTAGCATCTTGAGCTATAGGTCCTATAGCTAAAGCTAATGCTGGAAGAATAAGGTGTTTAATAGAATCAATAAAAGCAAGAATATTACCTGAAAGCATAGAATCCACTGTCATTAAACCAGTTATTCTTGGCGGAGGTGTGATGTTATCACTAATTCTTCCAACGGCTGGAAATATATTAAACCAGTAAGCAAAGATAAGTTGAAATATTATAGCCCATACAAAAGCAGGAATTGATATACCTATATAAGCAAACATTCTCATAAAATTATCAACAATAGACCCAGGCTTTCTCCCACTAATAACACCTAATATAAAGGCTCCAATAACTAAAATTATCCCAGCGAGTAGTATTAGTTCTATTGTAGCTGGAAGAAACTCAGCGATATCGTCAGAAACATCTCTGAATGTTACAAGCGATTGTCCTAAACTTAAATGAAAAACATCATTTAACCAATAAAAATATTGAATATAAATAGGTTTATCTAAATGAAGCATTTCTCTGTATTTTTGAACCACCTCTTCAGGTGCTCTTGGGCCTAAAGCTAATCTAGCTGGATCTCCTGGGAGGAGTCTAGCTAATGTAAATATAAGCATTGAAAGACCAATAAGAACAAGTATTGAATAGAGAACCCTTCTTAATAATATATTATTTAAGATATTTCTTATCTTTATCATGATAATCGCTAATAAAAATAAAAAAGTATTATATATTTTTTATCCTAGTAATTCGGCTCGCTTCTCAGGATACACTTGAATCCATCTGAAATCAAATTCATAACCTAGTATAGGTGGCACGTTCCCTTTAGCTGCTGGAAAATCAACATAATAAGCTTGATATGCTCTGACTATTACATGTTCGTAAACATATATTGATGGATAAAGGTTAAATATGTACTTCTCTACATCCTGATACTTTTTAATTCTTGTATTTAAATCTAATGTAGAAAGAGCATCTTCAATCATAGTATCAAGTTTTGTATCATTAAGCCACTCATTTTGTTGCCATGTCCCCTGAACTCTAGAATGATACCTATTAGAAAGCATTGAGCCAGCTTCTGGATAATCTGTAGCAACAAATATAGAAACAATGTGCGGAGATGTATCTAATTTTGATAAGCTCTCAACAACAGACAACCATGGTTTCTTAACAACATTAACCTTAAGTCCTATCTCCTCCATATTAACTTTAAATAACAATCCAACTCTCTCCTCCCAAGGAACTTCAGCAACCCACCAATATTCAATTGGATATTTATCTAACTGGCCCCAATATTTAGATTTTTTAAGCTCCTCAATAGCTGCAGTAACATTTCGAGTTATAGGTTTATCTGGTTGCCAATAGCCTATTAATGTACTTGGCACAGGTCCTAGAGCACGTCTTTCATATGGGTTTATATCTTTAATAGCAGAATCATAGTCAAAAGCCAATGCCATTGCTTTTCTTACATGTAGATCATCTGTTGGTGGCTTTTTATTATTTATCATTAAATAAAATTCATAAGGCATCGCCACTTTAGCAATGGCAACACCTTTAATCTTGGACATGGCATCTATATTCTCGAGCGGTTGCCATTGATCAGTAATTTCAAGTTCTCTTCTAGATATTAATGTTCGAATTGTAGAGGGCTCAGTAGTTCCTAGCATTACAACTTTATCAGGAGCATTAGGAGCATACTGACCCCAGTATTGAGCAAATCTTCTTAATGTGACAGATTCACCTCTCTTATATTCAGCAAGCATGTAAGGACCTGATCCTGCATCAATCTCTCCAGACATTAACCAATCTTTGCCAAAATCTCCCCACTCTCCATAAGGACCTGGCTTTTTAATATGCGACTTAACAAGTTCACTATCAACTATATAAAGTCTTAATGGAGCGTATATAAAAGGTCCAAATGCTTTTTTCAATACTATTTGTATCGTATAATTATCTACGACTTTTGTTTTATTAAGATCTACATAAGGCGTTAATAAATATGCATAACCTTCTCCTATAGTTATTAATCTTCTTAGTGAAAAATCAACATCATATGCTGTTAATTCTCTTCCACTATGGAATTTGACACCTTTTCTTAAATAAAATGTCCATATCAAACCATCATTCGAAACTATCCATTTTTCAGCTACATTTGGAATTACTGTGCCATTTGAAAGTGGGTATACGAGCGTATCATAGACATTAACAAGATAAACAGTACTAGCCTCATCAGAGCCTACAGCAGGATCCAGATAAGGAACATTAGCAAAAGATACTCTTAGCAATCGCTCCATAGGAGTAGTTGTAGTTAATGTAGGGGTTGTTGCTGTAGTTGTTGTAATTGTTGTAGGTGTAGTTTTTGTAGTTATAGTCGTGGTGGTTGTTGGTGATGGTGTTGTCGTAATAATATACGCTGCTATACCTCCTATAACCACTATTATTATAATTATTATAGTAATCATGGTTTTTGAAACGGAACGTATATCTAGCATGGCAACTCACTTTTAATACGAAAA
>Ga0272445_1003186_pt1 | contig 10420 bp, 13 predicted proteins | sample YNPCB0031_FD_194404 | JGI IMG/M metagenome (GOLD analysis project Ga0272445, IMG submission 194404) | Hot spring sediment microbial communities from Yellowstone National Park, WY, United States - YNP-CB-003-1 | ecosystem: Environmental > Aquatic > Thermal springs > Hot (42-90C) > Sediment... | reverse complement strand
CTGTAGGTAGTTTCTTTTCAGGCATCTCATTTCACCAATAGGTTTAACATGCTAACAAAAACTGTGAGAGGTAAGAACAGGGTTTAAAAATTTTTTCCTTTTAATACAATAAAAACATATTTATTCTATATAAACATGTTTATATTTTAATTAATAAACAGCAATGTTAGTATCAAAGAACATGAAAATAAACTTTAACAACGTATGCTAAGCTGTATTAAGATATAGGTAATATCTGATGATATACCATGTTGTGGAGCATTTAAAGATTGGATATACATAGCTTTGGTTTTGAAATGAAACTATAAGAGCTTAGTGAAGCTGATGGTCTATGCCGAGGATTCGGTTCTTGCTAACAGATTTTCAGATGTTCATAGATTTTCATGGACATTAAAATGCCGAGAACTCATTATAATTTAATTAATAAACATAGTGGTTAGTATATATAGATTTAAAAGGTAAAGAAAAGAATTGGCTATGGTTTAGCTATATGGTGGTGTGTATGAGGTGTCCTATGTTTATAAAGAGAATTATCTTAGAATTCAGCAAGGTTGTTTTCTATATCTATGCTTCTCTATGGCTTATTAAACCAAGAAGGGTTAAATCTATTGAAGATATCTATAGGCTTTTCTATATAGATTTTCTAAAACTGGATCCAAAAGATGTTGAGATTGTAGAGATGAATAGATATAGACTTGTAACAAGGTGTAGAAATAAATGTCCAATTCTAGCACTAGCACAGAATCTAGGTCTAGATACAAGATATGTATGTCGCATTGTTTCTGAACCTGTATGTAGATATGTGTTAAGAAGACTGGATTCAAAGATAGTTTTTAACAGAAACTACAGCTATATTAGACCATATAAGGATGGCTGTGAAGAACATATATATATCGCATTGAACTAGACAACCATCTCTAGCAGTTATTACAAATACTTTAAGATTTATAGATGAGAGCATTGATTTAGAGCTAAAGAGCTCGGTATATCAGTTTTTTCAAGGATACAAAAATGTTTATAAATCTCTAAACTTATTAAATATGTTGGTAATCCCAGTTTTTGAGGGCTGTGGCTGAATTGTGGTGGGGGGCTTGGGGAACAGGGGATTTGAGGATAGTTTAAAAACATTGAACTACTTTGAATTACTGCTCTTGGGTGAGCTGTTTAGATGGATCTAGAGAAGCTAGGATTTGTTTTCATCTTAATAGGTTTTTTCATAGTGTTTATAGCTGTTCTAATACCTCTATTCACTATAGCATTTTCTGATGGTATTAAAATATCTGGTGGTGGTTGTATAGTATTATTGTTTATACCAATATGTTTTGGTTATGGTGAATTTGCATTACAGTTAATAGTAATAGCTATTGTTCTTGCCATGGCTTTAATTCTAATAAGCTTTATAGTCTATAGGCAGCTTTTTAAGCAGCTAGAAATGAAAAGAGCTTCATATGTATAACGGAGCATTTTAATATTGTTTTTAAATGCTATATACTCTTAGTTTCTGTGATGTAGGGCAAGTAATGAAGCTATAAAAAGGGCTGGAACTATCATAGCCATATAGAGTAGTAGAGTATTAGAACCAGTATAGTGTTTGATATATTGAATAGAAGAGCTATTTTTATAAAGTCTATAAATTTGGTTTTGATATTTCTACTGTTTAGTATATGTATAGCTACAACATTTGCTCCGCTACCTATATATGTAAATCCCCCTCCAGCTGTTAAACCTGATAAAGTGCCCCATGCAAGTATTAAAGCATCTACATTTATTTTTATAGCTATGGAGTCTATTATTGGTAGAAGTGTTAGTGTTACTGGTATGTTTTCTATAAAGGCTGATAATATTGCAGAGATAGCAAATATCGCCATACCTAAAATAGGTATGTTTTCACCTACATTTCCTATTATAAAACCTGCTATAGCATCTGTAACACCATATTTTTTCAGGGAGTTGCTCAATAAGAAGATTGCTATTAGAAATAAAGGAAGCTTATAATTCAATCCATCTTCAACAGACTTCTTAATACATTTGAAATCTCTATGTATAGCCAGCCTTGTTATATATAGTCCCGCTAAGGCTACTATAGCTGATAATGTTAGTGGTATTCCAAGCTCTTTTCTAAAGCTTAAGAGAGTTACTTTAACGAATAGAAATATTGTTGCCTCTAAAACAAACTTTCTATCTATATGGTCTTCATCTATCTTAGCCGCATCTATGTATTTTTTCTTTAAACTTCTATAGTTTTGAAGAACATATATAGCTGTTGCTATAATCATTGAAATAAATATTATGAAGAACATCGATGGCTTAGATCTATAGATAATAAAGTCTGTAAATGCAAGATTGTAGTGTCCAGCAACAATAATAGCTGGAGGGTCACCTACCATTGTGGCTGAGCCAGCCATCCCGGCTGTAAGTGCCATTCCTATAAGAATCCTCTCTATATCTATGCCAAGAATAGACCCTATTTCAAAGGCTATAGGTGCAAATATAAACACAGTAACAGAGTTTTCAAGGACAAGACTAACAATACCGCTAAGTAAAATTATTGTGAAGAGCAATAGCAAGGGTCTTCTAACCCTAGTTACAGCCCCATATGCAATCCATTTACCAAAACCAGAAACCTCCAATATGACACTATATATACTCATACATATAATTAAGCCTATAACGTCCCAGTCAACAAATGTTACAAAGTCTTCAAAAGAAATAGCGCGAATAGCCAATAAAACCGCTATTACAATAGCAGCTATCTTATGTCTTTCAATTTTTTCCAAAGCTATTAAAGCTATAGATGCAACGAACAATAATGTGACGATAACTTGGTAGAGATTGAAGATGCTAAAATTCACCTCTTACCAAGATAGCTCATGTAGCTATAGAAATAAAAGCTTAACTGGCTGATTCATTAGTATAGATATTAGCTGGGATGAATTAGCTATATAGATGGCTAAGAGAAGTCTCTAGTGCGGTATTAAAATAGATATTGTTTTTAAAGGATAATATTATATTTTTAGATGGTTTATGAGGTGTGTGTTGTGAATAGATGCATCTCTTTGAAAGGTAGGGTTTTTTCAGGTGTTGGCGAAGGTAGAATATATGTTAGTTTGTATAGAGATGTGATAAGAAGGGTTCTTGGCATAGAGCCTTATCCAGGGACATTAAATATAGCTTTAGATAACGCCTATATTGGTGTAGCAGCTAGGCTGTTTAAGTCAAAGCCTCATTTTATTATAGAGGCTCCAGCTCCGTCACTTGCAAAGGGGTTTGTTTGGAAGGCATATATAGATAGTGTAGATTGTTTTATTGTTAGACCATCTATAACTGTATATAGCTTCGACGTTGTTGAGGTTATATCAGATGTTATGTTGAGGGATTGTCTAGGTCTTGTTGACGGGTCTATTGTTATTGTTAAAGTGCCTTTAGATGTTAATAATAGATGCTAAGGAAGTTATGTTTTTATTTTAGATCGATGCCACCTTAGTATAGGAGTGTAGTTTGTTAAGGGTTAGGAAATGAGGAGTGTTGTTGATCTCATTGGTAATACACCTATTGTTGAGCTTCAAAAGATTAGACCATCTTTAGATAGTGTAAGGATTTTTGTTAAGCTAGAGTTTTTTAATCCTACAGGTAGTCATAAGGATAGAATAGCGCTTTATATGATTAGAGATGCAATTCAGAGACATGGTCTAAAGCCAGGTGATGTTGTTGTCGAGGCCTCTAGCGGTAACACAGCTATATCTGTTGCGTTTATTGCCCAAAGACTCGGTTTAAAGCCTTTGATAGTTATTCCTAGAGGTACGAGTAGAAATAAGGTAGCTATTTTAAGGATGTTGGGTGCAGAAATTGTTGAGGGTAGCGATAATCCATCATCAGATGATTACTATATAAAACTTGCTGAGAAACTTGCAAAGGAGTATAGAGGTGTTTTTCTAAATCAATATGCGAATCCTGTAAATGCTTTTGCCCACTATGAAACTACAGCTAGAGAGATATGGAGTTCTCTAAATGGCTATATAGATGTTTTTGTAATGGGTATTGGAACAGGTGGTACAATAACAGGTGTTGGGAGGTTTTTAAAGGAAATGAAAAGGGATATACTTATAGTTGCTGTAACACCAAGGGGTTCTCCACTTGCCGGTGGTTTTATAGGTGATAGGATAGAGGGCCTGCTTTACACAGATATACCACCGCTACTCGATAGAAGTGTTATAGATAAAGTTGTCGAGGTTTCATATAGAGAAGCTGTGGATATGGCTATAAAGCTTGTAAAAGATGAGGGTATTCTTGCAGGAATATCATCAGCTGCAAACATTGTTGCTGCCTTAAAGGTTGCTGAGGAGATGAGAAAGGGGAATATAGTGACTATTGCAGCTGATTCTATATTTAGATATATAGATGAGGTTATAAAGTATCTAGAGATGTGATTAGAAGCTGTTTATAAAATATATTACAAAAAGTTTTAAGGTTGTTGAATCTATAGATAGTTAAGCGACTCTATCAACATTAAATAGAGCTTTAGCTAATATAAATGTTGAAGGTGATGTATATAGATAAAGCTATCGTTGTCGAGAATATTGTTAAGAGATATAGAGTGAAGAAGAAGGTAGGGTTTTTAAGATCTGCCACAGAGGTTGTTGAGGCTTTAAGAGGTGTTAGCTTTTCTGTTAATTATGGTGAGGTTGTCGGGCTTTTAGGGCCAAATGGTGCTGGAAAAACAACAACTATAAAGGTTTTAGCAACGCTTTTGACTCCTGATAGTGGAGAGGCTTATGTTGCAGGGTATAACGTTGTTAAAGAGTCTGATAAAGTTAGAAAGAAAATAGGTATTATGTTGTCTGTTGAGAAGGGATTCTATGGCAAGCTAACTGGACGTGAAAATCTTGAATATTTTGCTGCTCTCTATGGATTAGATGGTAGGAGGTCTAGAGAGAGAATAGACTTTCTTATAAAACTTCTTGAGCTTGATAAGCTTGGAGCTGATTATAAGCTTTTAGAAGAGTTTAGCCTTGGTATGAAAGCTAGGTTGAGCTTGGCAAGAGCTCTTTTAAGTGATGCCCCTATACTGCTTCTTGATGAGCCTACACTTGGTCTTGACCCACCTAGTGCACGTAGAATAAGAGAGCTTGTTAGGGATCTAGCTCATAGAGATGGGAAAGCCATATTATATACAACGCATAATATGTTTGAAGCTGAGCTTGTATGCGATAGAATTCTATTGATAAATAGAGGTGTTATCGTTGCTAAGGGGACACCACAAGAGCTTAAGCAGCGGATTCCTAAGCTTAGGATAGTAACACTTAGTGTTAAAGGTAGAGATAATGTTGGTAGTGTTTTAAATAAATTTGGTACAAAATTTGATGTGAAAGCTGATGAAAATGATCTATATAGTGTTAGAATACATGTTCAGAACCCTGAAGATATATTTAACGATGTTGTGAAGAGATTTATAGAGAATGGTTTTGAGATTATATCAGCTAGAATAGAGGAGCCTACACTTGAAGATGTATTTATATACTTTAGTGAGGGGCAGCAATGAGCCTATATCCTTTATTGAAAGCAGAGTTTAGGCTTGTATATGGGGAGTTGTTTAGAAGGAAATCCGCATTTATAGCAATGATTATATATCCATATCTCTTTGCAGGTTTTACACTATTCTTTGGATACACTATAGGCTCTCCAAATCTTTTTATAGAAAGAGTTGGTATAGACCCTGTTATCTTTATGATTACAGCAAGCTATATAGTTATGTCTATAACTGCTGTGATAGATGATGTGCTTTGGAGGCCTTTAAGCGATACATATATAGGCACTATACCATATATATTAGCATCTCCTGTAAATAGAATTAAGCTGTTTATAGCTATACCAATACCAAGGCTTTTAGCTATGGTTTCAATGGGGTTTACAAGCATAACACCTATATATGTTTTATACCATGGGTTTAGAGGGGCTGTAACAGCTTTATTGATAATGGCTTTAGTAGCCCTTGGTGCTCTATCCATGGTATCTATAGCTATTGTTATTGCAGGTCTTGTTCATACAATTAGTGAGAGTTGGAGGATACTCAATATAGTTAGACCGTTGATGATGGTTCTTCTAGGTGCTTATTACCCAAGAATCTTTATGCCTTTTGCAGCATATGCTATAAGTTTCCTCATTCCATCTTCACATATTGTAGAGGTTATCCATAGGCTATTCATAGGCAGTTTGGATGGCATATACATTTCTCTAGCTATAGCTATAACCCTAGCTCTTCTATATATGCCTGGAGGTATGAAAAGCCTGATGTATTGGGAGAGAAGGAAGGTGGCTGAAGGTGTTAAAACTTATTAGAAGAGCCTATGCTATATTTAAAGCATATGCGCTTTCAGATTTGGTGAGAAGCAAGGGCTTTGTCTATGGACTTATAAGCTTCTCTATATGGATATTACTCTTCATGTCACCTTTGACGCTTTTTATGGATCCTCAACAAAGTCCTCAAACAATAGCGGCATACAGCTTTACAGCTATATTGATATTCATGTTCTATGGAGCAGCTACATGGGATTGGGCAGCAGAGTTGCGTTGGATGATCAATGATGGTAGACTTGAATACTATATAGCTAGTGGAAGTGGCTTTCTACCCCATTATCTAGGCATCTTACCCATATCTTTAATCTGGGTATTCTTTGCAATGATTGTAAACTATATTGTTTTATCTATTGTATGGGGACCTCCAGCTTTAGCAGTTATAGATATATCTATGTTTATATATGGCCTTGTATTACTAATTATTAATTTAATAGCCTATGCATTTATACTTGGGGGAACTATTATTGCCAGTGGTGTATCAGGTTTTGTTATGGAGATTATAAGCTTCATACTTCCGGTAGCAACAGGCGGTTTGACACCACTATCAAAACTTCCAAAACCTCTACAAACATTTGCGTTGCTAACACCATTTAGCTATCCAGCAGAGATTATAAGATATTCTATGCTTGGCTGGCTCCCAGTTATAGAGTTTCCACAGCTTATAGCTAGAGGGATGCTATTTGCCATAGCATTTCTAACGATATCTCTAACCTACTTTAGATATCAAATAAAGAAGATACTACGTGAAGGAACACGTGCAACAGCTCTATGGTGATGAAAAAGCTGGGTAATTGATTCAACTAGTTTAAAAATTTACTGGTTTGCTATAGATAGACTTTTCTACTAAACCTTCTGCTTATCTCTAGCCAATCTTCTTTAGATAACCTCCAGCCCATGGCCCCCACATTCTCCTCTAAATGCTTTACATTGCCAGCTTTTGGAATAGGAACAACGTTTTCTATTGATATTAGCCAGTTGAGAGCTACTTGTGTAGCTGTTTTCCCATATTTTTCCCCAATTTCTTTGAGATATGGATCTCTAGCCAGTGCTCCTCTTTCAAGCGGTGAATAAGCCATATACATCATACCTTCCCTTGCTGTATATGGAATAACGCTTTCCTCATCATCTCTATGAAGAAGGCTATAATGGTTTTGAATTACATGCACATCGTATTTTCTACAACAGCTTCTAGCCTCTTCAATACCCTTTACATTGAAGTTGCTTAAGCCGAAAAACCTTATAGCACCATCATCTACAAGCTTCTCAAAAGCTTTAATAGTTTCACATATAGGTACAGATTCGCTTGGCCAATGAAGAAGATATATATCTATATATGTACCAAGTCTATTCATACTTGCTTTAGCCGACTTTAAAACATTTTCATATGAGGCATTTGTAGGCCACACCTTTGTAACTATAACAACATCTTCTCTTTTAAAACCTTTAACAGCTATACCAACTATCTCTTCAGAATGTCCTCCACCATACATCTCAGCTGTATCAATCAAATTAACTCCAAGCTCAATAGCTCTTCTTATAACTTCTATCCAAAGCTTATCATTGCTATAGTCCTGTGTCCAGTACCCTCCACCAATACCCCATGTACCGATACCTATTGAGGAAATACATCCAATATCTTTGAAACACTTCACATCTCTTTCCATATATATCACCATCTATAGGATATAGCTAGAGATATAAATAAAGATATTCTCTATGAAATAATCGGTTAATAGTTTAAGGTGCAACCAATGCTTTAGAACATCAATGTTTCACAAAACATATACTAATAGCTTTAAGCAATCCATTATTTGCTATTTGATGTATAGCTCTATAATTTTCTGTATCCAGTTTCTTATACATATAGCCCCTTTCTCTCTCCTCTCTTCAACTATACCCATAAATCTGTAGTTCTCTATAACTTCTTCGCTTAATCCATATAGAGCTATAGCATCTCCTTTATCTATACATCTATCTTCTTTAAATATATCTATAACCTTCTTTATCTTATCCAAATCTATTTTTATTGGTATTATAGGTAGCTGTATTGGTTTATTAAAAGACTCATGGATATATATTGAAGGGGCTTCGATAAGTAGCGATGCTATTGACAGAAAAGATGTTTCTGCTTTAAAACCAGGTGTTGCTGATACAATGACTTTGTAACCCTTTCTACTCTTTTCAATAATATTTCTAGCAACTTTATCCAGAAGCTCTATAACACCTTCTTCAAATTCATCAACACTTCTAAGAGCTTTTACCAAGACAACATCTATATATGTATATCCCATACCCTTTAAAACATCTTTAATAATCTCAGAACATAGCATAGAGTTGCATGTTTGTGTGGCATAGAGTAGAATCTCTATATCGCTCCTCGGCTGTGGATATAGATCTAAAACAGCTTCAATGCCATTTATCTCTGCGGAGTATCTTCTAGGATTACTAGATAGAAACATCTTTAAAGAGTTTCTCAAAGATTCTTCTCTAGATATTTGGCATATATATCCATCTGGATAGATATTTCTCGGATCATCAACTCTAAGCCTATCCCAATCAGCCATCCTATATCTATCAACAACATCATATGTTTTACCATCTGTAACAAAGTTTCTAAGTAGAGATGTTCCAACAGCTGAAACTATAAACATCCTATTCATTAAAACCACAAAAATAAGTGGGTTACATTAGGTAAAAAGCTTTGATTAATATAATGAGTAATAGCTATATAGCGGTAGTTATCTTTTCTATATTCTCAGTCTTGGCTTTGCTATCTATTTGCAATATAAACATCAATTTCATGGACAATAATAAATAAAAATTGCTAGGATATTAATTCTATGGTGATAAACCTTGTGTTTTCTAGCAGTATTCAGGCTTAGAAGAGTTATCGATAGCTACAACTTTGCTAGGATTCTTCAAGAGCTTGGCTTCTTTATAGATGTTAGAGGTAGTGTTGTTGAAGCTCGTAGAGATAGAGCTATGGATAGAGTACTGATAGATAGAGATAGAGTTGAGGTTGAGACGAATAACTATGGAGAAGAATGTTTAAAAGACTATGGATATATTGTTAAATGGTTTATAGAACATGGTACAAAACCTGAAGTAGTTTATTTTGCAGATCCATATATCTATGGATATGAAAAGAAGCGTGGCAAACTTAAGAAGCTTCTTAAAGAGCTTAGCCTAGAAACTGAAGAGATATATAGTGGATTATGTGGATAGATCCAGTTTTCTAGGTGGTATAGCTTATAGCTTTAATATCTAGGTTTTAAACATTGTTTGATGGAATGGTTGGAAAATTCTCAAAAGGGTAGAAAGTTGTTGGTATGCGGGGAAGTTTGGGTTGAGAGATGCTGAGAATTGTCGATGTTCTGATAATGGTTTCTACATTATTTGTATCTCTATGGCTTTTCTATATATTTTTCCTAGGTAACTTCTAAATTCATCTTCTGTAATTATCTTGATATCTATTGGTGTGTCTATTGGGAGGCCAAGCTCTTCTGCTTTAAGTTTAATGTCTATAGCTATATCTATGTTTTTAAACTCTACGCTATTTACAACTATAGCTATATCTATATCGCTATAAACAGTTGCCTTGCCTTCAGCAATGCTTCCAACAACATATACAGCTTTTAAGCCATCTCTAAGTATCTCTTTAGCAGCTTTTGCAACTATTAAGCTAAACTCTCTCCACTTCTTTAATAGCTCAAGTCTTTCAACTGCTTGTTTCGGCCAGCTCATTCTCATTTTTTCAACACCTCTAAAGCTTTTTAGCTACTTCTACACATATTCTTCCTTGGCTCTCTAAATACTCTACCTCGCCATATCTACTCTCTATATAGCTTTCTTCAAGAAGTTCAAGCTATCTTCTACAGCTAGAAATCAAATCGCCAATAATGTTGGCCAGGCTATGTTTATTGGAATCATAAAGCATATTTCTTAACTGCGATAAGAGGGTTTTTGAGCTATGAACCCTTAGCGTTTCCCTGCTAACGGTGCTTGGTGATATCTGTAGATAGCTGTATTTTTGTTAGTGGGGCTGGGCCTCGTTGTGGGTTCATTA
>Ga0272445_1003185_pt1 | contig 10422 bp, 6 predicted proteins | sample YNPCB0031_FD_194404 | JGI IMG/M metagenome (GOLD analysis project Ga0272445, IMG submission 194404) | Hot spring sediment microbial communities from Yellowstone National Park, WY, United States - YNP-CB-003-1 | ecosystem: Environmental > Aquatic > Thermal springs > Hot (42-90C) > Sediment... | reverse complement strand
TGATATACCTTTTCTATATTCTTCAAATTCATCCCTTATTCTTGTTTTTTCGCTTACTTCCTTTTCCAACTTTTCCAACTTCTCTCTCCTTAAAACATCCAGCTCAGCTTGTGTTTTTGAGAGTTGAGCTTGTAACTTTTGGTAACCTTTGCTTTTCTCTAGAATTACATCTTCAGCCTCTTTAATGAAGCGAGTAACTTCCTTTAATCTTTTTTCTACTTCTTCGTATCTAACTCCTTTCAAACTATTTTCCAAATTTTGAAGACTCTTTTTAATTTCTTCGATTGCAGACGATAATCCTTTTTCTTCCCTTTTCAGAATTTCAAGCTGATTTTTTAAAGTTTTCAGTTCGCTAACTTCTTTTTCAAGTTTCACTTTTTCTACAGTAACACTTTCTAATTCCTTTCTCAACTTTTCTACTTCCTGCATTTGTAAAACTAGAGAATCCTTTATATCGTTGATAGACTTTTGCAGTTGTTGAATGTCTACTTGCTGAATTAAATTTTCCTTACCAATTTTTCTTTCTATTATTTTGTTTTCTAGCGTAACGCAGTTCGATCTAGCTTCTTCAAATTTGTCTATCATTAAAAGTTCGTCCATTTTTTTCATTCTTTGTCCTCTTGGTATGGTCAAGAAATAATCTAAAGCATTTTGTTCAGAGTATATGGCTTTCGAGAAGAGGTCAAAGTTTACTTTCAAAATTTTTTCAACTAGCTCTGTAACTCTTTGTGCATTTGGTGCTTCTATAAGTTTTCCTTCTTCTCTTAATTCAGAATAGGTTGTTCCCTTGTTCCTTTCTATAACACGCTTTACAGAATAAATTTTCTCAGCTACTTGAAAGCTCACTTCTACTTCTGCTCTGTTTTGAGCTACTGGTTTGTTCATCAGGAGATCGTTAAGCTTTAACTTCTTGCTTTGCAGAAGAGGAGTAGTTCCAAACAATCCAAAGCAAATTCCTTCTAAAACTGAAGTTTTCCCACTTCCTAAATGTCCTAATAAAGCATTTGTGCCTGTAGAAAAAACTAGCTCAGAATCTAAGTGAGATCTAAAGTTTTTCAGTCTTACTCTAGTTATCATTTTTTTCACTTTTCCACATGTCCAAGGTCTTTTGCTCACCCAATATTAAGTTTAAAGCATCTTCTATTTTCCCTTCGCTTAACAGCCAAAAGACTTTTTCATGGTCGAAAACTGGCTTGAAATTTAATTCCTCCAAATTTTTCTTTAAGATGTTTAGCCCTATTTCCTCTATTGACAACTTTTGATCCCTTAGATTTCTTAAAAATTCTATTTTTTGGCTAACTTCTTTTGATTCAAGCTCTTTTGAAAAGAAAATTATAGCTTTACCAGCAAACTTCTTTTCAATTTCCCTTAATTCTTTATCAGTAATTTTTCCTTCTTCACCCAATATTTTAATTCTAATGATAGGTTCCTTCTCAAAAGTTTGCAGGGAAATTATATCTGATATTTTCTTTTCTATTTGGGATCTTGGATGCTCACCTATCTCTATTTCCTCGTAAAAGAATTTCCTACACTTTTCCAACGGAACGAAATCCAGTTTTACCTTTTCTTTTATTTCTAACATAACAAAACCTTTTTGTGAATCAGCTTCACTCTTTTGTAGTTGTGTAAAGGTAGTGCTACCTACTACACAAAATGGTGTGCCATTACACTTATCTAGAGCATGAGTATGGACATGACCATCAACTATTAAATCAAATCCCTTTGGCAAGCTTTCTAAGCTTAGAGTAGGAGGCTCCAAAGGAGAATAAACGTAAGGATCTATGCTTTGATGCAAAAGTAAAATGTTGAAACAACCTTCTAAAGGCTTTGGGTTCCATCTTTCTAACACATCCTTTGCATACCTTTCTGGAACTGAAGACATACCATGGATTGCTACCTTAACACCGTCCTTCTCGAAAACTACAGTTTGTAAATGCAAATGAATTAGCATGCCTGCATTTTCCAGAGCTTCTACAGGGGTAACTTCACCTTTACTTCTCCTTTCATGATTCCCATGAATAGCAACAATTGGCAAATGGTTTAAAGCCTTCTTTGAAACATCTTTTAACTCCTTTGTGCATGAAACAAGTTTTACACCAGTACATTCTCTTAAAAGAGGTTGGCTAAATATCTTAAGAGCTTCGGCCCAAGTTTGTGTTTTTGGCGATCTAGAATCAAAGATGTCTCCAGCTATTATTATCAAGTCAGAATTGGAAGCTCTAGAAATGGCTTCTTCTGCATTTTCAAAACTATCTCTTTCAGTTTCAGGGCCAAAAGAGAATCCCAAATGAAAATCTGAGAGTATAGCAATTTTCATGATATTACCGATTATATTTACTTTATTTACACTAAAACTTTTAACTCTTTAACAACCTAAAATCTTTTATGGCTAAAGAAGAAGGTATTACTGTTAAAAAAGAGGAAAACTTCTCTGAATGGTACAGCCAAGTTATTCAAAAGGCTGAACTTGCTGATATAAGATATAATGTTAAAGGTTTTCTAGTTCACATGCCTTGGTCAGTTAGAATAATGAAGCTTATGTACAACTTTTTGGAGAAAGAGCTTGAAAAATATGGTCATGAACCAGTCTGGTTCCCTTCAGTTATTCCGGAATCTTTTCTTAAAAAGGAAAGGGAACATGCAGAATTTTCTGCAGAAGTTTTCTGGATAACGGAAGGAGGAAGCGACCACGAAAAGCTGGAAGAAAAATTGGCGCTTAGACCAACATCAGAAACTGCAATGTATACAATGTTTTCGCTCTGGATAAGAAGTTGGAGAGACTTGCCTTTAAAGACGTATCAAACTTGTCAGGTCTGGAGATATGAAAGCTATACAAGACCTTTTATAAGAGGTAGGGAATTTTACTGGATTGAAGCGCATGACGTTTTTGCATCTAAGGAGGAAGCTGAAAAGCAAGTTGAAGAAGATATGAGAATAACTAAGAACACTCTTTATAAACAGTTTGCCATCCCTTTCCTATTTTTTAAAAGACCTGATCATGATAAGTTTAAAGGAGCAGTTAGCACTTTTGCTGCTGATGCTATAATGCCAGACGGAAAAGTAATCCAACTACCTTCGACTCACTTCCTTGGCCAAAACTTTTCAAAAGCATTTGATATTAAGTTTGTAGACAAGGATGGAGAAGTAAAGTACGCTTGGCAAACTTGCTATGGTCCAGCCTTTTGGAGAATTTTGGGTGCTGTAATTGCTATTCATGGGGATGATAAAGGATTAATTTTACCCCCTCCTATTGCACCTTATCAAGCTGTCATAGTTCCAATTTATTACAAAGAGAAGGAAAAAAGAACTGTTTTTAAAAAAGCAGACGAAATACTGAAAAAATTGAAGGAATTTAGAATAAAGGTTGATAAAAGAACAGAGCATACACCTGGATGGAAGTTCAATTATTGGGAATTAAAAGGAGTTCCTGTGAGAATAGAGATTGGTCCGACTGATGTAAAAAAGAAGCAAGTAGTTCTAGTTAGAAGAGATACAGGAAAAAGAACAATAGTTAAGGAAAAGTTGTTGAGGGAAAGATTGAATAAATTGCTTAAGGATATTCAAAGAAGTTTGATCAGAAGAGCAAATAAGTTTTTTAAAGACCATTTAAGCGAAGCTAAAAATTTTAACGAACTGAAGAAAATTCTAGAAGAAAAAGGAGGAATAGTAAGAGTAAATTGGTGTGGAAGCGTTGAGTGTGCAAATTACATAAAAGCTGAGACTAATGGTGGAACAATCAGAGGGACTATATTTAAAAAAGAAGAAAGGCCTGAAGGTCCTTGTATATGGTGTGGAAAAGAGGCTAAACAAGTAGTATATGTAGCTAAGCAATATTAGCTTAAGAAGGCGTTAAATATTTAAACATGATTTCCTAATTATGATTATCTTTCTGGTGAAGCTCTCGTGAAACTATTAAAGGAAAGACCTGAAGTGAAAAGAACTGGAACCACTACTGTTGGTATTATTTGTAAGGATTGCGTAGTTTTAGCGGCAGAGAAAAAATCTACGATGGGCTATTTAGTAGCTAGTAAAGAATCAGAAAAGATAATACCAATAGCAGACCACATAGCCTTAACAATAGCAGGAGTTTCTGGTGATGCTCAGACTCTTGCAAGATATATGCAAGCTGAGCTAAAACTCTTTGAACTGGAAAATAAGAGGAGGCTATCAGTAAAAGGTGCTGCTACCCTTCTAGCAAACATTCTGCAAGGAAGCAAGTACCTTCCATATTTTGTTCAGTTAATAGTAGCTGGTTATGATGATGCACCCAGGATCTACGATTTGGATGCAATAGGTGGTGTAGAAGAAGAGAAGAAATTCTTTTCTTCAGGCTCAGGATCTCCTATAGCTTTAGGAGTCTTGGAGGATAATTTTAAAGAAGGTATGAGTGCAGAAGAAGGTATAGAGCTTGCTGTTCGTGCAATAAAAGCTGCAATAGAACGTGATATAGGGTCTGGTGGAAGGGCAATAGATATAGCAGTTATCTCGAAAGAAGGTATAAAGATTTCAAGCAGAGAATTGTCTAAATAAGGCTGGATAAGGATGGAAATTCTGGAAAGAGTAAAGACTTTACTACCTGCAAAAATAGATAAGATAGAATTAGAAGGATCTGAGATAGTTGTATATACAAAAGACAAGGAATTCTTCCAATCTTATGATCCTTTTGTAAGAGAAGCAGTAGATCAAATCAAGAAAAGAATAGAAGTGAGGGCAGACTTAAGCATAACAATGGATCAAGAGTATACAAAACAAAGGATAAAAGAATTGGTACCGGAAGAGGCGAACATAAGAAACATATACTTTGAGCCTGAAAGAAGCATTGTCGTTATAGTTGCAGAAAAACCCGGTTTAGTTATAGGTAAAGGTGGAGAAACTTTAAGACAGATCAAAAAAGAGACTTTTTGGACCCCTAGAGTTGAAAGGATACCTAGCATTAGATCTGATGTTGTAGAAGCGATAAGAAGAATGATGCATTCAGAAGTTAAGTTTAGGAAGGATTTCTTAAACAGAGTTGGCGAGAACATATTTAGCGAGAGAAAAGCGAGCAGAGACTGGATTAGACTAGTTTTTTTGGGTGGATGTAGAGAAGTTGGAAGAAGTTGTATGCTTGTAGAAACTCCAAAATCCAAAGTTTTAGTAGATTGTGGAATAAAGGCTGGGACTAACAATTCTGAAACATTTCCAATTTTTAACACAAAAGAGTTTGATTATGCTGAGCTTGATGCAATAGTAGTTTCTCATGCTCATCTAGATCATATAGGAGCAATTCCAATCCTTTATGAAAGAGGTTTTGACGGTCCACTTTACTTGACAACTCCAACTTTAGACTTAGCTACTTTACTTTGGTTAGATTATATAGATGTGATGCAAAGAAGCACAACAAATCCTTTGTTCACTGCTAAAGGTGTTAAAGAAGCAGTAAAGCATGCAATAACTTTAGATTATGGAGAAGTTTCTGATATTGCCCCTGATGTAAGGCTTGCACTTTACAATGCAGGCCATATACTTGGATCTGCAATAGTCCATTTGCACATAGGCGAAGGCCTGCACAACATAGTTTATGCTTTAGACCAAAAGTTCGGGAAGACAAACTTGTTAGACCAAGCTTTTACAGATTTTCAGCGAGTAGAAACTTTAATAATAGAAAGCACTTACGGAAGCCCAGAAGATGTTTTTCCACCTAGGCCTGAAGTTGAAAAGCAGCTTATGGATGTTGTAAATAAGACTATGGAAAGAGGAGGAATTTGTTTAGTTCCAAGCTTTTCAGTAGAAAGAGCTCAAGAGCTAATGACAATTCTTGTAGAAAATGGTTTTCAATACCCTGTTTATCTTGACGGAATGATATGGGATGCTAACGGCATTTTTACTGCTTACCCTGAATATTTTGGAAAAAGCATGCAAAGGAAAATATTTGCAGGAGAAAATCCTTTCTTAAGTCCTATATTTAAAAGAATAGCTTCTAAGGAAGAAAGAGAAAAGGCTTGGGAAGATAAGCCTTGCATGATAATTTCTACTTCAGGCATGCTTAATGGTGGCCCCATTCTAGAACATTTAGGAGCTTTGGCAGAAGATCCGAAGAATACGTTGATATTTGTGGGTTACCAGGCTGAAGGAACTCTTGGAAGGAGGATACAGAAAGGATGGAAGGAAGTTCCTGTTAAAACAGAAAATGGCAGGACTGTTTCTGTTGCTCTAAACATGGAAGTTTATACGGCAGAAGGACTTTCAGGCCATTCTGATTACAAGCAGCTGATAAACTACATAAGCAGACTTTCTGCCAGACCTGACAAGATAGTAGTAGTGCATGGCGAGCCTCAAAAGGCGGTAAGCTTTGCTAAGAGCGTTCATAAGCTTTTCAGGATAGAAGCAGTAACACCAAGAAACCTTGAAGCGATAAGGTTGAAATAGGTTTTAAAATTTTGAATTAAGATGCTGTTTTAAAGTAGTTTGCTTTTATCGATGATATGAATAAATTCCGCCTTACGGAGATATTGTTTCCTTAAAATTTAGATATTTTAAATAGAAAACTTTTTATAAAAGTATTCTAACACGACTATAAAGCAATTAATTCAAGTGACTTATGCTTCAAGCAAAGATGAAGTAGAAAAAAGAGAAATTAAAGCTTTGATAAAAGCAAGCGAATTGCTTAAATGCAAAAATTTGCTTTTAATAACTTGGGATTATGAAGATAAGATAAAAATTAAAAATAAAGAGATAATTTTCAAGCCTTTATGGAAATGGCTGTTAGAAAGCTAATAAAGTATATTTTTAAGGAAAAGAAAATAATTATTAGAAGCTTATGAAGAAAAAAGTTTGGATTGGAATTATTTTAATTATTTTGATTATAATTGTTGTATACTTTGGCTTATATTCTCCTCAACCTAAGGTTGAAACTTTTTCGAATGTTACAGAGCTTTATTCACTATTTCCACCTGAAACAAAAGATTTTGTCAATTTTTATTTATCAATTTCAGATTGTAAACCTACTCAATATTATTTTGAGAATAACATACTCTGCCTAAAGTGTTTAGACAAAGCAGTTTGCTTTAAATATATTAAAAATAGTCTTGGACAATTTAAGATGACTGGCTTAACCTTTTTAAAATATGATCGCGCAATAGACCAAAAAGATGCTAAGATAATAGGAAGTTTCTATACAGATGATTTAACAAACTTTATGAACTGTGACTCTGAACTTCTGAATAGAACCTTTTTGAAAAGCGATTGCTCCAACTTTTTTATACAAATCCAGTTAGAAGATAATGGAAAGTTAAAATTTATAGCCCTTTTCCTTAAGAACGCGACTGAATCAAATCTAAGATCTTTTGTAGAAAGCTATTACGATTTTTTAATTTATACGTTTAACAGAAAGAATGTTCCTTTCTATGAAGATAAGAACTTAACTTTATCCTGTGAAGAAATTACAACTGGTCCAATAAAATGGCAATGCAGAAAAGGTAGCGTAGTTTGTATGCTTAAGGAGAATAACGAAGTTAGATGCATAAGGGGTTAATATGATGAAAAAATCTCTAGTAACAATCCTTATATTTTTGATAACTTTAGTCTTGTTATCCTCATCTGTTTTTGCATGGTGTGGTTTTAAAGACTATAAGTGTTGTGGTTGTTTTGCTACTAATTGTAATCTAAATGATAATACGGGTTGTCCAAAATATGAAGCCTACGGTTATTGTTGTTGGGGAGATGTTTGCTGTGATTATTATAATCCTTCCACTAAGACTTGCTTCTATGCTCATAGTGATCCTAAACCTAATACGATACCCGATCCAAGCAAGTGCCCAAATTATTGGAAGAACAACGATCCTTCAACGCTTGTTTGTTATTATCACACTGACTATAAATGTACTGCAGCTGGGTGGGATTGTGTATATAGTTCTATGACATGCAGTGAATACGAAGTATCAGGAGATTGGTGCTTATGGGGACCAATCTGTCAAGGCGGTACAAATTGTCTGTTTTTTAGTCATGGTGATACGTGCACATGTTCGGGCTGTTCCGATCATTGCATAAGTGGTACCACATGTTATTATGGAGGGTGTACTAAAAATGGTCCTTCTTATACCTCTTGTTCTTTATGTTCTGGTAATAAAACAGCAGATTGTACTTCTTCTGGCTGTCAGAATTACAGATGTATAAAAGGTTCTTGTGGGGCACAGTGTGGTTCGGATAGCGATTGTCCTGCAGGATATAAATGTGATTCAGACTGCACTTGTAAGGTAGCTCAGGCTTCAATAACAATCAGTTCTTCCCCTCAAGGTTCAGGCTTTGTTTCTGTAGACGGAGTAGCAATAACAACTCCTCAAACATATTCTTGGACACCAGGCTCTACTCATACTCTATCAGCTTCTTCTACAGTCCAACCTCAGCCTGCTCTTAAGTACGTTTATTCAAGCTGGTCTGACGGAGGAGCACAAACTCATACTATAACTGTACCATCTTCATCAACAACCTATACTGCTTACTTTAAACCACAAATTTATCTTTCAGTAGTAGCAAATCCATCAGCAGGAGGTAGCGTATCAGGTTCTGGTTGGTATGATGTTGGAACAACAGCAACTATATCAGCTACAGCTAATTCAGGCTATACATTTTCTTCCTGGACTGCCAACTGGGGAGGAGGCTATTCTGGAACAGCAAACCCTGCTACTGTAAGCATTGATCCAAAAGCTCAAGCATTTGCTTCTAAGGGCAATACACCAACAGAAACTGCTAACTTCGCAGCACAAGTCTGCACACACTATAGTCCATCTGTATGGGTGTCCCCAGACAGTCAAACTACTTCAAATCCTGGTACAACCCTTTCCTACACAGTATCCGTCACTAATCAAGACAGCGGATGTGGCCCTTCAACTTTTATTTTATCAGTAACTACCTGTCCTTCAGGCTTTACTTGTACTTTGAGTAAATCTTCTGTCACAATTCCAGCAGGAACTACAGATTCCTCTACAACAATAAGCATTACCAGTCCTTCTACTGCTGCTCCAAACACTTATACTTTTACAGTAATGGCAACTCACTCAGAAGACCCAAATCTATGGGGAGAAGCTGGAGCTACTTATGTAATTTCCGGTACTTGTTCTTATTCTTTATCAATTAACCCATCTTCTGGAACTTATTCAGATACAACCAACACTTGGAGCATATCTGCTACTGATAACTCTAACAGCTACTGCTCTTCGCCTATAACTTATACTATTACTTACTCAACTTCAGGTAGCTGTGATTCTTCAAACACTTATGTAAGTCCAACTTCCTTTTCTATAAACAGAGGAAGTACTAAAAACAATGCTTTTAGCGTAAAAGTTACTAGAAGCGGTTCTTCTTGCACTTTAAGCTTAAGCGTAAAAGATCCGAACGGGAATGTAGTAGCAACTGGAAGCTATACAGTTAGCCAAGGTACATACACAGCTACATTCTCACAATCAGGTATTCCCTCAGGAACAACATGGGGAGTAACCGTAGGTGGTACTAGGTATACATCTACAACCTCAAGTGTTAGTGTTTCTGGATTAAGCGGAACCGTTTCTTATACTTATGATTCTACTGTTCCTGGCGCATCAGGAACACAATATATATGCAGCAGTGGTTGTTCAGGTTCAGTATCTTCGGCAACAACAGTAACAGCAAACTATGTAACTCAGTATCAGTTAACAATGGCTGTAAACCCAGCTGGCTCTGGAACAACTTCACCTGCTATAGGAAGTTATTGGTACAATTCTGGTACATCAGTATCAATTTCAGCTACTGCTAACACAGGCTATACATTTTCTTCTTGGACAGGAACAGGTACTGGAAGCTATACTGGTACATCTCCCTCCGCTACAATAACGATGAATTCACCAATAACACAAACAGCTAACTTCTATGTCCAAATAACAATCGATTCTTCTCCTCAAGGTTCAGGCTTTGTTTCTGTAGACGGAGTAGCAATAACAACTCCTCAAACATATTCTTGGACACCAGGCTCTACTCATACTCTATCAGCTTCTTCTACAGTCCAACTTCAGCCTGCTCTTAAGTACGTTTATTCAAGCTGGTCTGACGGAGGTGCTCAAAGCCATACCATAACTGTACCATCTTCATCAACAACCTATACTGCTTACTTTAAACCACAGATTTATCTTTCAGTAGTAGCAAATCCATCAGCAGGAGGTAGCGTATCAGGTTCTGGTTGGTATGATGTTGGAACAACAGCAACTATATCAGCTACTGCTAACACATGCTACATATTTTCCAACTGGACTGCCAACTGGGGAGGAGGCTATAATGGAACAGCAAACCCTGCTACTGTAAGCATTGATGCAAAAGCTCAAGCATTTGCTTCTAAGGGCAATACACCAACAGAAACTGCTAACTTCGGCTATAATAACGGTGCTTCATGCGGAACACAACACTGCTCTAATT
>Ga0272445_1003183_pt1 | contig 10430 bp, 10 predicted proteins | sample YNPCB0031_FD_194404 | JGI IMG/M metagenome (GOLD analysis project Ga0272445, IMG submission 194404) | Hot spring sediment microbial communities from Yellowstone National Park, WY, United States - YNP-CB-003-1 | ecosystem: Environmental > Aquatic > Thermal springs > Hot (42-90C) > Sediment... | reverse complement strand
CGTGGACAGTGACTACATGATATACGCCGGGAGAGTCGAGAAGTACAAGCGGTTAGAGGTGGCGGTTGACCTGGCAAGGGAGCTGGGGCTGAGGCTGATGGTGGTGGGGAGGGGGCCCCACCGGGAGAAGCTGAGGAGGTACGCCAGGCGCCGCGGAGCCGCCGTCGAGTTCCTAGACCCCCAGCCCCGCCCCGACTACCTGCACCTACTCGCAGGCGCCAGATACGCCGTCAACCCCAGCAGGCAGGAAGCCTACAGCATATTCGCCGCCGAGGCCCTCGCCATGGCAGTTCCAACAATAACAACGCCAGAGGTGGCAGAGAACCTACAGGCAGAAGCCGAGCCGTTCAGAAGCGGACTGGTGGCAATAAAACATGCACCCATCTTGTCTTGGAATCAGATAATCCCTAAGTATCTTGCGCTCTATGAAGATAGCGCTAATTAGAAGGGAATATATCACCCACCTCGACAGCGTGAACAGATTCATAGCCCTACTAGCCAAGGGGCTCATCAAGCTGGGCCACGAGCCGATCATAGCAAGCTGGTGGTGGTACGGTACCCAGCGCGAGATGCTACCGAAGAGGTTCAGAGAGATCCATGGGCTCGACGTAGAGATACCAATCTACTCGCTAAAGACCTCGCCGTGTAGTAGCGACCCTCGTACCTTCGCTAAGAATGCTCGTTGTGGCAATATCACAGAAGTACAGAGAGCCAGCTCCCACTGCCATAGAAAGATTGGGGTGAGATCTCAATTGTTGACATGAGCCGTGAGCAACTTTTAGTGATCACAGAGCGCTACTGGCCAGAGGGTAGCGGCGGCGAGCTTGCAACACATTTGATACTAGAGATTCTGCGAAAAGAATTCGACGTTGTTGTGCTGACGGGCACGCGGAATCCAACAAAGTTGCCGGGAGTACAGTACATATATGAGCCCTTATTAGCTAAAAGAGAGAAGGTGTGGCTCTGGCTAAACGCTTCTCGCTTAGCAGATAGTCAACGCTTCCAGAAGATACTGAGAAAAAGCGACGTTGTCTACATCCCTAGGTTGTCATTCCCAATAATACCCATAGCCAAGAGATTCAACAAGAATGTCATCGTGCACCTACATGACTATATCCCAATATCGTACACTTCTACGGTATTGGCACCGTATGAAGAACACAGAGGTAGAATAACGAGGGACGACGTAATGATGGAGTGCAGAAAGGGGTTAAAGTATTGTGTTGGCGTTAGCGCATTCTGGTGGCTTCCTAGGCTGGCAAGGAGGTGGGTGTCTCAAGCCGATAAGATAATATGCGTATCTAAAAGACATGCTGATATAATCACCGACTTGGCCCCTGAACTGGCAAGTAAAATAGAAATAGCATATAATCCATTGCCACCAGAACTTGTAAATAATCATGATATAAAGGAAATCGACGATATACCCACGTTTCTCTATATTGGTGGAAATGCGTACGTCAAAGGTTTCCACATAATTATGTCAATAATTAAAGGATGGCGTACGAGGGTTCGCTTCATACTGACCCGTATCAATAATAGGGAAATAATACATGCACTGAGTAAGCTTAACGATAAGAATAGGAAAATCGAGATATATCCTTGGCTAAATCGTGATAAGGTGATCAAGCTCTACAACAGGTCTTGGGCGCTTTTGTTTCCATCAATATTTGAGGAAACGTTTGGGTATGCGGTTATTGAGGCTACCTTATCTAAGACTGTTCCTATAGCTTTTCGGGCTGGTGCTGTTGGCGAAGTGGTCGAAGGGACGGCTATGGAGAACTTCGTAACCAATGTCTATGATGTTAATCAATTTGTTAAGAAGATGGTCTTTATTTCACGCCTTAGCTCAAGTGAAGTAATAGCTCTAGGTGATAGGATTCGTGATGATGTACTTAGAAAGTTTGACATGGAAGTTATCAGGTATAGACTAATTAAGATATTTAAACAATGATAAAAGCATAATGAAGATTAAGACCATAGACCATGGCTATTTAAAATTCATTTTATTACTTATATTAATGATCATCTTCGATTATATCATGTTTATTTCAATTGATCGTTTCAACTATGGTTTGATTTTAACGAGAATAATTCTTCTACTTCAATACATACCCATTACCATATTCAACATTAATTTGTTCAGGAAAGGCATCCAATATGTGACTCAAAATGAGGTATATCTTATATTCTCTTTATTTATAGCATTAAATGCAATATATGTAAGTAAACTCTTTAGCAGCGGTGTTTATTATGTTCTATTTACAAACGCCCCCATTCTCCCATCTATGAGGACCTCAGCGGCAATAATGATGCTAAATGATGGTCATATAGATATAATTGATCCACATTACCTTTTCCCATCGGAATACATTATAGTGTGGCTGATTAGCAAAGCCACCGGTCTTAGTGCTAGTGCATCCTATGTTATTGCCTTCGGATTCATGAAAATGTTGCTCTGGGTCTCCATATTGTTGATATTAGTGAAAATTTTTCTCATCCCGTTGATGAAAACCAACCAAGTAGTTATATCTCACCCTATTATAAATTTCTTATTTATACTTATGATATTGTTATTCATATTCAAACCAACTGGGTTCTATTTAGGCGAATTCACATTAGCTACTCCCCTCTTTTTATTATTAGCTGTTACCGTGATTAAAATAGGTTTGAATAATAAAGTACTTTCATATACAGATATAATTATCTTATTATTGATTGCGCTGGGGATATTAATTAACTCGATAAGAGATACGATAGCTTTACTTATGGTCTCCATGTTAGTATTCCTGTTTGTATTGATTACCAGGAAAAATTTAGGACCTGTGAGGTATGTTTTCTATCTGGCGATAATTCTCTCTCTGGCTAGGCTTATATACTTTGGGATGCAGTATCTGACAGGCTATGTAGGTTACGTTGCATACTTATACAATGCATTACTCACCGCATTAACTGTTGGTTTCGACGTAAAGAGGCCGCCGCTTCATACAGTGATTACAACACCGTCAAATATTGTCGATAAAGTTCTCAACTTTGCTGGATCATTAGTTATGTTTATATTATTAATAGTACTTACCATATTATCCCTAATAGGAGCCTACAGATCGTTAAGGGAGAAAAATAATACATTGATAACGGGATTTGCCTTGAGCATTTTTCTATCGTTTATTGTGGTAATCGGCGTTGCGGCATTGGCATACATAATTAATATATCGGGCTATTTCAATCTTGACTTTGAAATGTTCTTTGCACTTATACCTTACATGTATATAATCCCATTACTATATGTATTATTAATGAATATGAGCAATAAATATGAGCCTAAGTACATTAATTCACTTACATACAAATTTGTTGTAAGCATCATAATATTAACCATACTCTTTAGTTCTTTGTTTTCTACCTTTGGATTAGCTAATCGGGCCATTGTCAGATCACAAACAGACCTAAATATGATTCATAATAACCCAGCTACCGCAACGCTTCATGTTAATCAATTATACATGTTTATTACTGAGTATTACAGTAAAAGTAATATATATATTTGCAACTCAACGTTTTTGCAACTTTACTTAACGTTACCATTAACATACAGAGAAATAGCACCTATCAATTATGTCTATTCATACAACTTAGGTTTGGACAATAATTTGATTTATTATGATAAGTTATTTTATACATCTTTAATAAATAACAACTATGTTCTTTGCAGTGAAAAAATTATATTACCTTATTAGTAAAGTTTAAAATAGAGGTAAGACGCGAGCACAGACATGCGTATTACACTAATTCATGACAGTTTAAATGCTTGTGGCGGCGCAGAAAGGCTTGCACTTGCCTTTGCCAAGGCGTTGAAAGAGGGTGGGCATTCAGTGGATCTATACGTGGTCGAAAAAACTAAGTGGGATAGGGTTGAGAAATTAACATCATACAACCGCACTGTTATTGACAACGAATATGTATTATTACCTTACGGAGTAATTCCTTCCATCTATGGTAGGTTTCTAAACTGGTTTTCAAGGGATGTCATTGGTATTCATGAGGTTAGGAGACGTAAGTATGATGTGGTTGTAGCTACTAAGCAGATTCTCGTGCCCATATTTGTCGATGTTCTTTACATGCATTTTCCAGATTTTGTGCCTGGGTTCGAGTATCTATACTATCCAGATAGATACATGTACAATACATTGCTAAGGATATATTCAAGACCTGCAACCTCATTGAGTAGGTTGTTAATATCACTCTTTAAAAATATGGAGTATAAACCAATGATCCTTACTAACTCCAGGTTTAGTGCATCGATGATAAAAAGGTTCCTAGGAGTTAACGGATTAGTTGTTTATCCACCTGTTAACGTAGAAGAGTATTTACCGTTATCACGAAATAAGAATAGGGATAATATTGTATTGGTGATAGGTAGGATAGAGCCAGCTAAAAACATCGCTTCGGTGCTGTTTATCGCAGAGAAGGTTAAGAATGGTAGATTCGTGATAGTTGGTTCAATTGAGTCATACAGCTATTACAAGCACATTGTTGGGCTAATTAAGTCCTTCAAGATTAGGGACAGAGTTAAGATCTTACCGAATGCTAGTGAACGGGAGAAAATCGAACTCTTAGGGAGGGCAAAGATATATTTGCACCCTATGAAATATGAGCACTTTGGCATTTCCATAGTTGAGGCAATGGCATCAGGGCTAATCCCAGTAGTTCATAGAAGCGGGGGACCATGGACTGATATTGTAGAGTTCGGCAGATACGGGTTTGGCTTTAGAGATGAGGATGAGGCAAGTAGCATTATAGAAAATGTCCTTGAACTTCAAGGAAGAGACCTAGAGAGTTTACGAAGTAAAATCGTTACTAGGTCGCAGGATTTTAGCTATATAAAGTTTAAATATACCATTAATAACATATTCAGTATATTAAAGATTGCTAAGCAAGAAGTTTTATGAGAATCTTAGCATCAGCGCATAGTTTAATATATAGTGGAGCTCAGGTAGCCGTGTTGGAGTTTCTCAGGGTACTTACGACTCTCGACGCTATGCTTTTACGTGTACTTGTCGCTAAGGTTTTACATCCTACGTTCTATGGGAGACAAGACTATACGGAAGATGAAATTCTTATCGGAACATCTGCAGACAAACTGGTTGAACTTATTGCAGAATATATAAATAACTTTGATCATTATTATGAACATTTTTCACGTACTGTTTATGAGTTTATGAAAAGGAAACGGCTATGGGATGTGGTTAAGGTTGACTTTGTACAAGCACTAGGCGAGATATGAATCTCCTAGCCGTTGCGCCCTCGTTATGGTTCGGCGGGGCACAGGTGGCAACTCTTGAGTTTCTTGATCTCCTGAGGTCTAGGGTTAGACTCAAAGTATTGACATGCGATGGCGCGGACCCTAAGTTTCTTAAAGCTCTAGGTGCCATGGGCATAGAGACATACCGTGCGTCGTGCCGGACACTCTTAAGCTACCCCATATTGGCGATAGAGCAAGCACAGAAGCTCGTCGAGTGGGCGGACGTTGTGTGGATTACCGACGTGGAGTATAGCATCGCGCCGGAGATCAAAAAGATTAGGAAGGTGCCCGTTGTGGCACATATTCACTCCTCCGCACTTGTATGCCCCTGGTGGGGTGCCCTCTACGGGTTTAGGGAGCCTTGCTTAGAGAGGTGCTCGGCTTGGAGGATTACTAGGTGTAAGCAGGGTATAAACCTTGAGCTTGCGAAGGTAGGTCTGCTTGGAGATATTAGGGCGAGGCTCTACTGGTTGCTAGATTTCGTTAAGGGTCCTCTCGATTTCTTTAGGTGGTCAGAGTTTATGAATGGTGTTGTAGAGTCTATTGATGGGTTTATAGCTGTTTCCAAGACCTTGTGGGACATCCATGTGCGTCATCTACCCAGCCTTAGCAGCAAGCCGTTTAGCATTGTCTACAATCTTGTTACCGAACCCATAAAATATATTAAGCCAGATCCTCACGAACATTATGGCGACTATATTCTCTACGCTTCTGGGTCTAACATTCTTAAAGGACCGCACATTCTCTTGGAGGCGTGGCAGGAAGTCTCCAAGGAGTTCAAAGACCTTAAGCTCTACATGGTTGGATGCAGAGACACGTGGGTTGAGAGAAAAGCCAGTCAGATGAATCTCCGAAACATAGAATTCATGGAGAGACTGCCGCCAGATAGACGGTACTTCTACTTAATGTACAAGGCGAAAGCGGTCGTGATGCCCTCGCTAGTCCCAGAAGCCTTCGGTAGAATACCAGTTGAAGCAAACAGACTAGGAGTTCCAGCCATAGTCACCAATAGAGGAGCACTACCAGAGATCATAGAGGACGGTATTACAGGCACTATAACCGAGGCTAATAGCAACGACCTCGCAGAAGCCATTACTAAGACTCTTTCACGCAATTGGGATAGAGGTGCTATCATTAGAAGAGTGTCTGAGCGTATAAATCCAAACGATATTATTAATAAATTGTTAAGATTCTTTGAAAAGATAGGTGTGAATACTCTATGAAGATTCTTGTAGCCGGTGTAGTAGCGCCCAGCGGGTTAGGGGATGAACTACAGTACCTTGTTGGAGCCACTCTTATTACAAAGCACCTTAGTAACGCTAAGGTCGATTTGTTTATCCCTACAGGTTCTCTCAACGCGCCGCTCACACTGATTCCCAGCAGTAGTTCGATAAGAGTATCTCAGGGATTTCCTGAACGCACAAGTGTATCTAGCATTTTTAGAATGTTCGTAGGTAGCGGCGCCACCAAGCAAAAGGCTCAAGAGTCAGCATCCCCTGAATATAATACTAAGCTGTCAAAAAACTTGGTAAGCAGGTTAAAAGACCTCGTCTCCAAGAGATATTACGAGAGCACTATAATGGCGACCTATGTTAGACCGGTGGTGGGCAGGTTTATCAATGGGTTAAAGTACGATGGGGGGTTCATAGGGGGGCATACTATAGAGTATTCAGCTTTTTTTGATGACCTGATAACCTATAACTGCGCAAGGTTTGTCGTAAAGGGTCCTCTGATAACCTTCCCTATTTCCGCATCTCACATTGGACTTAAGAATCGTGAACGATATTTGAAAGCCCTCAGAAAAGCGCTACTACGCCTTGACGTTATCTTTGTTCGTGGTGGGTACTCCTACGAGATACTCTCTAGGTTTGTACATCCTCGTAGATTGCTTGTGACATTAGACTCGGGGTTTGGAATTAGGATTCTTGTTGAAAACCCTGGCAATGTTGTAAGGAGGCGGAGTCTCGTGGTTTGTATAGTCCCCCGTAGTGACTACTTTTATTTCTACAATCTAGGCCAGCTGTACCCCAGATATCTGCTTGCATTGAAGCGTTTAATAAGAGTTCTCATCAGCGAATTTGATGTAGATGTCTGGCTTGTACCCCACACTATCAAGTCCTCTACTCGTCTTGGCGATGAATATGCTATACACGACTTACTGGGGATCCTCGATGAATCGCTAAGGAGAAATATCGAAATTAAGGCTCCCCAAAACATATTCGACTCGGCTAGGATCTTTAATTCTTGTGATATGGTCGTCACCTCTAGAATGCATGCTGGCATAGTTTCTCTAGCTTATGGTAAACCCACACTGTTTTTCATGCCTAGAGACGACGTTAAGGTACTAGACATACTCTCGTACCTTGGACTCAGCGAAGAACGCTATATTATAGACAGCTTTAACCCCAGAGAATACGATAAATTACCCGGAATGGTGAATGATATTTTATTTAATTTATCACAGGAAACTAAAACTATAGAATTCGCCATCGGTAGGCATTTACCCGATATTGAAAAGCCGATTATACTAGCGAAGAAGCTTCTTTCTGATGTGGGAGTCCATGGGTGATTTGGTTAAGCACTTCATAGGGCCTTATATCAAGGTTTTTCTTGCTTGGGCGTCCGATTCAAATATAATGAAGAAATGCAGCCTCTGGCGGCGTTGGAACAGCCCTTCTTATGTATATGCTTAAAGAAGGCTTGGTAGATGTTGTGATAACGCCTAGGCTTAGGGTGAGTCGTGGATCTGTATATGGTGTTTGGACTATTGTTAAAGATCCTGATGACCTAAGTAAGTTTTCTGGGTCGATATACGCACCGACTTATGGTTTTGCTCACTTATTACGGTACGCCATGAAAAAGTTTAGGCGCATAGCCATAACCGCGGTACCCTGCTACGCCAAAGTTGCGAGGAGTCTCGCTAACTCGCTAGGGTATGCAGGCGATTTATTTATCGTAGGGCTTTACTGCAACAATACTCCATCGACATACGCTGTTAAATACTTGGGCAAAGTATTTCGTTTTGATCCAGCTATGGTTGAGTCAATAAGGTTTAGGGGGAACGGGTGGCCTGGGTACATGGAAATAAGATTAAAGAATACTCGTAACAAAATTTTTATACCACACAGTAAAGTCTGGAATTCAGGTTTTGGTCAGTGTTTCTATGGACTTGGTTGTTATGTATGTACAGATCCAACAGGTACTTTTACTGACGTATCCCTCGCCGATCCGTGGACACTTTCATATGAACTCATCAAGAGTTTAGGTGGTACTACGCTTGTTATCGTCAGAACACCTAGGGGTTTAGATGTTTTTAAAGGTGCTGTGGAGAATGGGTACATAAAAGCAATCGCAATTAATCCTATATATGCCATTCAACTGATGACTATATTTAAATTGACAAAGAGGGTCTTGTTAAGAAGTAACCAAAACTATCTCCTGCCCCCCGAGTTTTTCTTCTATTATGCATGAGTTGGTATATCACTTAGGTTCTTTTCTTGCATCGAGAGAAAAGTTGTGGGGTCTTCTTAAGTTGTTTCATGGAGTACCGAGGAATATATTAATGTTTGTTGCATCTGTTCTTGATTTTAAGCTGGGTACCGAGTGGAGCCACATAGTAAAGTCTATAGAGCTTCTTCAAAGGTCACATTCCGAAAATGTTTCCTACACTATTAAAAAATTGATCAAGGGAAGTAATAATGCTGCATGCACCGATACTCCGGGAAAAGACTGAGCCTATTTCTGTGCAGGCGCGGTTGCTGACGGCGGAGCAGAAGCTCCCGGCGCAGGTAATCGGCGGTGGGACGAACTACGTGAGGTTCAGCCTGCCGTATATTGTACGCTACCTGTACACGTACGCAACTAGGCCGAAGACGCCTTGGCTGGACTTTGACCAGAGGTATACGCCGGGTTACTACTACGTGTCGCTGTTTTGGGTCTCCGGCCCGTATCCGGCTGGGACGCCGTTTACGTTCTCGGTATATGTGGCTAACTACGACGCGCCTGGGCAGAAGTTTGACGTTTCTGCGTTGGTCTGGGCTGACCTGCCTTCGTTGCTTGTGGTGTATAGATACAGCGGCACTTACTACCGCCTCACTACGTGGTATCCGTTTGAGGACTGGATTAGCGTGGTGAGGTAGAATCAACAACTTTTTCTTTGGTTTTCTTTCTTTTTTCTGGGGCTTGTTCGAGATATGTGTGGATCTAGACGGAGGTGGGGTTGGGGCTGGTTGGCGTCATCTTGGGAGGGTTTCTGGGGTGGCGTGGGGTCAGCGCTGCGTCTCAGCGGGTCGCGTCTGGCGAGGCTGAGGGGTCTCCGCCGGTGGTGGACTTGTTGTTTCTGCTGGGGAGGTTTCTTGTATAGGGTGCTTTTTACGTCTCTTGCCTAGGTCTTTTTTCCGATGTAGATTTGGTGAGGAGGCGGGTCTGCCGGCGGCGTGACACGCCGTGTGCGGCAAGATCTGTGTATCTGTATCGAGCGTCCCAGTGACGTAGGTTGCGTCTGTATGCCGAGGCGGCGGTGGCTGGCGGCCGCGGCGGGTGCATGGGCGGCGGAGGTGGGGCTTCTCCTCTTTGTCTCGTTGGGTGGGGGCGGGGTGGCCTCCGCGGCGCGTCGACAGGCTCGCCGTCTGGCTCGGGTTTGTGGGGGAGTGGGAGTCGTTGGTGAGGTGCGGCGCTGGGCGGACGGCGTGGGGGTCTGCGGCTGTGTTTGGGGTTGGGCTTGTGAGCGGCGTCTTTGGGGTGGGCGCTGGCTCCAGAGATAGTGATGGGGCTTCTGCTTAAGGTGGCTTGTTCTGAGGTTGCCATCGCGCTTGGGGATGTGGCGTTGTACCTCTCGGCGGGGTTTAGGCTTTTCCGTTTCGACGGAGGTGGGGGCCGTGTTGCGGCGCGGGTCGGCGGCTGGTGGTTTTGTCTTTCGCCGCGGCTACGCCGTGGCCCGCAGAAGGCTTCGCTGCGGCGTCTTGTTGAGGGCGGCGGCCAGCTGTCGTGGGCGTGGCGCGCCTCGGCGCCTGTGGCGGCCGCCGTCTCGGCGGCGTTGTGGTGTAGAGATTGGCGCCGCGGCGCTCCTCGCCTTGTTTCTAGTGGCGTCGGCGGCTTGGCGGTCGACGGGGCTCGCGGCCGTTTGCCG
>Ga0272445_1003177_pt1 | contig 10442 bp, 14 predicted proteins | sample YNPCB0031_FD_194404 | JGI IMG/M metagenome (GOLD analysis project Ga0272445, IMG submission 194404) | Hot spring sediment microbial communities from Yellowstone National Park, WY, United States - YNP-CB-003-1 | ecosystem: Environmental > Aquatic > Thermal springs > Hot (42-90C) > Sediment... | reverse complement strand
GTTTTCTGAGAAAGAAAAGGAAGGTCGAATATTATTTGGATCTTCCTAGAGATCTGCAGAGGGAAGCATATAGCATTCTCACAAAACATGTCGCTGAAAAGCTTAAGAAGAGGTATTTTGAGTTCCACCTACATTTACCCTCTCCTAAGTGACTTTGATGAGGTCAATGGCCCTGTAAACTTAAGCGTTCTTGATAGCCTCTCTTGCTGATGTTATTTCTTCAGAAACTCCTTGAGATCAAAGTCTTTGTTGAGGTCTACCTTGATTATCACGAATCCTACCAAGTTGATAGCATTCGCATATTACTTATCGCACTTCTCCTAAATGACGTGTGGTCGTCGAAGTTCTTCGTCTCGTTCTTGACGAGGTGAAAGTGAACTCGAAGGACTTAATGAAGCCATACTCCTCGCGCTTCTCTGGCTTGAGATGATGAGAATGAAAAGGCATTTATTTTTCTTCAAATTACTTCCTAGGTGATGAGGAAGCTGTCCATTACAAGGATAAGGTGTAAAGACGGGCACTTCGTGAAGTCGAGGATGGAAAAGGAAGTAGACGATTTTCTCTTTTCAAATGGCGTACCTCACGAACTCTACCCCACAGTACCTCATTCTCGTTACAAGGCCGATTTCAAAGTGGGTGACGTGTTCATTGAGGTATGGGGTCTTAAGGGTATGAAAGACTACGACGAGGAAATGGAAAGGAAGAAAGAACATTATAGGAAGTACTCCATAAAGGTCATAAGCATTGAGCCCGGCGACGATATAGCTAGCAGGTTAGGAGAACTAGTCCCTCGAAAAAAGCGTGTAAATTTAGACGACTACATGAAGGCACTTAATGATAAGCGGATAAAGGACATTGATAAAGAGATCGCCGAGCTAAAGAAGAAGCTAGACGAGCTTTACCAAAAACGCAATCAAATAATTAATGAGATCGTAAAGTCAGTCCTCTCTTCCAAATAAGCACTTCCATCAGTTCACGCAGTTTGAAGGACATAAGCGAAGCGCTTAAAGTGACGGCAGAAGTTGACCTTCAAAAATCCTTAAAGTCTAAAATATGCGCAAACACTACAAGCTCTCCTCCAATACTAAAATGGAGGCCATAAGCCTTAAAACTCACAGCACTATATTGGAGAGAGAAAAAGCGGAACCCTAAAACTTGCTGACATGCCATTATACGAGGTCCTTTTTGTCTTTATGGTCTAGGGTTACGTGGAAATGCGAGGTTAACGCTTTCATAGGCCATTTCCATCTCACCACGAAGCCACTTCGAGATCCTCTAAAGGGTTCGTAAGCGTCTAAGAACCTTGAGTCACGATTGCTATTAACACATCGATCTTCTCATGTAGAGCTTAACCTTGAAGCTCGCTTACTTGCCTCTAAGAGCTCCTTGATCTTAAGATCTTCAAAATCTTCTTTGATGAGTTTTTCTAAAGTCTTGAGCATCTCCGTATTCTCAAGTTGTTTTATTATATTCTCGCTCCACCAAACTATGGTGACTTCCTCGCTGATGCTTTCGGGCTCTCTCCTATACTTGAGGATTTCTACATTTGGGGGCTCAAAAGGTACGTGGCATATCATTAAGATGAAAGTTATAGCTAACAAGAGGACACTCGTTAAGAGCTTGTCAATTTCTTTTTGGTAAAAGAACTTTAGGATCTTCAGAGATACCCTTATCTCGTCTCTACCTAACAAAATTTCAAGCAATTGCGGGGGCCATGATAAGAGGACAATTATCAGATCACTCATCTTCATCTTAAATTCTTCATCTACAGTATCAAAGATCTTTTCATCAACCTTTTCCACAAACTCGAAGATATCCTTTCTCCCCTCCAAAAGCCTCTTATAAGATAAAGTCCCTAACTCTACCAAGCACAATGATAACTCGCTCCATACCTTTTCAAGCTCGCCCTCTAATTGTGCAGAAATCGTTACCGAAGTTTCCACGAAACCCTTTAAAAATTCCATGAACCGCCTCGGCATCTCATCTACCAACAACTGTAAGGTCCTCTTTGTAGCGCTGTGACCTATCTCTTCCCTGAGCTCCTCTTCGGTTTCTATAATATCAAGCTTAAGAAGTGAGGCCTTAATGGCCTTCTCTAATGACTGTTGGAGCATGTAGATCGCTTGAGGGTACAGCCTTCTCTCGAAGAGGAGCTTAGCGGCCTCGAAGTCCTTTTGAGCTATCTTGATCAAGACTGAAGGATCGGGCTTTCTCTTCACCACCTTACCTTAACCTCTTCAAAGCTCTCATATCCCAATACTTTCCTTAAAATTAATTATATTTTTTTCTCCATCATGCTCGTCCAAGCAAACGTGATGGTCTTGACTTCAAAGCCCAACGCCCTCAACAACTTCACAGCCTGATCTGTTGCAAACGACTCCTTTGAGAGGCCCGTGACCGCTGCCATCACCTGCTTCACCGGGTACTTCTTACCATTGAGCTCTACGTAGTACCTGGCCCTGCCTCTAAGGGGCTCTGGCTCCAAGCCTTTGAGAACCTCCACAACCCTCTCCTTAGACAGCTTCACCTTTCTCTTTCCAATCACGAACTCCATGAGGATCGATAGTTGATTGGTGGGGGACTTTAAGAGAGTTGTGGTCGAAGTCGTCTTAGACGAGCCACTATCCTAGTCGTCCTCGCGTCGAGGTCGTCACTTAGAACTTAGTAGAGGTCGTTATGTGACGGCCTTGAGGTCGTCGGCGCTGGTAGCCGTCAATCTTCTTTATTAACTCTCGAATGTTTGGGGGTTGGCCATTACCCTATCCAAGCATGGGAGTAAGAGCACGAACGTGTGGCGCGAGTACTCACATCTCCCGAACCTTCGGGATGTGCGTGAGGACTCTTGAGCTTTGAGGGTAAAAGAGCATTATGGTTCGCAAGTCTAGTGAACGCTTTTAAGCTCAGCCATGTAGAGTTGTTGTGAGAGGCTATGGCGAGGAAGAGGAGAAAGAGTGAGGAGGTCGAGAGAGGGAGCAAGAGAGTCGAGGAGGTTGAGGAGAAGAAGCTCCCACCACTCCCCATTTAGTGCATCTCTCCATTCGAGGACTGCTCTCCACGGCCATCTCCCGAAGGCTCGGATAAAGCACTAGGACGAATCACCTGATGAGAATGGCCAGTATTATGGTCACCCACATGGATATCTGAACTCCCAACAGCCAGAAGAACCGATTGTTCAAGTCCCTCCTCAACTCTCTAATCTCACTTCCTAACTCACTTCTCACTCCACCAATCTCGCCTCTTAGACTACTGATCTCACTCCTCATTTCACCCCTCAATTCTCTTACCTCGCTCTCTAAATGGTTGAGCCTCTTGTCCACTTGCTCCAGAATCCCCTCAATCCTAGCCACCCTCTCCTCCAAGCTCACAGCTCTAAGCACCTCAAGATCGTAGAGGTCGTGGAGGTTAAAAACTTTGGCCCTTAATCGAGCCCTTAACTAGCCCTCAAAGTCCTTCTCCACGGCCCTGTCCCGAAGCTTCGGGAGATGAGAAGGTCTATTGGTCTGTTCAATGAGGGGGTCGAGGATCTTGAGGGCTAGAGTTTGAGGAGCTCTCAACCCTCAGCTCTGTTCCCGCTTCTCTCGCTAAAGCTGGAGATGACAATGGAGGAGGTAAAGTAAAGAAGGATGAGAAGTAAAGGTCGAGAAAGCTCTGGCCTTGGATGGGGATTGAGATGCGAAGTCCGCTTGGTACTACGATCGCCACGCCAGATTGATGAAGAAGACGCAGTCGAAGGCACTCTAGTTGATGCTGAGAGGAGGGTCGAGCCCATCGAGCTCATTGGGCTCGCTCGAGAACTAGAGATTCTCGCGCTCACGAGCACTATACCCGTAATCGCCTGCCTCTCCCTAACCCCCTTACTCTTGCTCAGTCCTCTAGCACTTCGACACTTAGACTGCACTACATTGACTTGAGAGTGGGCGAGCACTGAGAACTCCTTCCAATCCTCTATTCTTGAGATTTCCCAGAGAGCCATTCGTTAGAGTTCAGCGCCGTTAACTTTCAACTCTCTTACATCTTCTTCTCTCTACACTCCACGAGCTTTGGGGGTGGCGACGCTCAATGATCGCATAATGAGCTCGCCGGAGTGCTCGTTCCACAAAAGTGTGGAATGCTCGGCCTCAGAGCACCTCCACCGCCTTCATGATCGTTAGGCCTTCGCTCACTCCTTCTCGTTGCTGGCCTCCACGTTTCTCCAGAAGTTGTTGTGGAAAGAATGAAAATTCTTCGCACAACTTTATCTCTTTAGCTCTCTCACCTTGTTCGATAACGCTCTCGAGGGAAGCAACGACCTTTCTCGGCTCCGACGCGACTCTCTTCTTCTCAGTAGTCGGTAACGTGAGGGGTTCTGCACGCTAGAAGATAAAGTAGCAAGTCGCAGGAGAGAGGCCATGAGCTCGCTATAGACATCGGGTGGTAGCTTCTTATGTAGCTCAAGCAACCTTATAGGGCTCAAGATTTCCTTTAGGACCTCGTCGAACCTCCTGCCATGCTCTTCCTCGACTTCAGCCATGGAGTCGAGTGATTGTGCGAGCATCCTCAACATGTCGATGAAGGGCTTGACAGACTCGAGAGAACTCAAGCCTCAAGCCCCTCATTCTAAGTCAATGAGCTTTCCAACCTTCCCTATGAGCTCCGCGACCTTGCTGAAGTACTCCTTAAAGCTGCTTTCGTCTAGGTGACCCTCGTAGAAATGGACGTGCAACTCCTCAGCCATTAAGAGGAGCCTTTGGAAGAGCTCCCTGTCCTCCCTCTCGACGTTGTTATTGACGTAGCTGTGAAGCTTCCCGTGATCCCAGTGGATTATTGGGACCCCCTTCTTAGCCGCGTGGAGCTTTATCAGGGCCGTGACGGCGCCCCACATCTTCTCACCAGCTTGTCTAGAATCCTTGCCAACGAGCTCGAGGGCCTCGCGACGATACTTCTCAAATAGCTCTTCGTACCTTTTGACCCTAGAGCTTGGGTCAGCGTCAACGCTCTTCAGCTCTTCTATGAGGTCCTCCCTGCTCCAACCAGCCTCCTGAGCCAACTCACTGAGCCAAGCCTCGTCGCTGTCGCCCAGCTTCTCGTCGCGGAAGAGCTTTAGAGCCAGCTCGACAACCTCGGGCCACTCCCAAATCAGCATCAGCGCCACGTTCCTTCCCACGAGGTTAACAAGGGCTTTCATGAGGTCAAATGCCGGCTTCACGCTCTTAACGAGCGGATCCGAGGGATCCTTCAAAATCCCCAACAAACCAAGGCACTGATCGAGAGAATTAATAACCGGCTCCACGAAAGTGTTTACATCAATTGAAGGCTGCATCTCTCACCATTCTTTAATCACTTGCCTCACGTCTTATAAGTCTTTGTCTTTCAATCCTCATCTCATGAGGTTGCAAGACGGGCCATCCTTTATAGCGCTCCTCCGTATCTAGGGCTTTTGATCAACACTAAGTCAACAAGCTTAGGCCAAGAGGCTCATAGAGGAGCACTACAGGGCCTGCGGCCTCGAAGAAGAGGCCCTCAAGCTGATAGAGAGGCTCCCAAAACGCATGAGCTTGGAGCTTGGCAAGAGCGAGGAGTTCTGGCGCGAGGAGCTTGAGGGGCCCACATCGAAGATCAACAAGCTCGACCTGCTATACGGCGCGATAATGTACGCCGTGAACAAGGCGAAGGCAAGCTCTCAAAGGAGTGAGCGAAACGTCTATGAGTACCTCGAGCTCTCCATTGAGGAGGAATGGGTCGGGAATTATCTGGTAGCTACGTAAAGGCGATGTTGAGCGAGTACTATAGGAACGGCAGGTTGAGCTTCACCCTGAGGCTCGTCAGGCTGAAGGGCCTCGTCAAGGCTTAGATCGCTCGCCCGCTAGCGGGCAAACGTGAGGAAGTTCTAGGGCGCAAACTTTTTACGTATTAGCGGCTCTTCTTTACGTGATGAGCCAGGCGATATTCGTTTCAAAGGGTAGTGAGGGCTTCGTCAAATGCAGGCCGTTTGAGGTCGAAAGCGAGGAGCGTTTGCGGCAACTTTTGGAGAAGCTGATTGAAGAGGATGTGGACATCATCCTGCCGACCCCGAAGGACGGGGAGCCCATCAAGCTCGTCTTCCTTACGAGGGAGTTTGGGGTTCCATCTGGCTCGATCGACTTGCTCGGCGTGGATGATGAAGGCTACATCTACATCATTGAGACCAAGCTCTATAGGAGCTCTGAGAGGAGGAGGGCCTTGGCTCAGGTCTTGGACTATGCCTCAGCTCTATGGTCTAAGTACTCCCGCAGCCCTGATAGCTTCATCAATGAGCTGAAGAAGAGATCGAACATCGTCCCTGAGGGACAGATTCCGGGGGAGAAGGTCAAGGATAGCTTGAAGTATGGGAGCTTCAGGCTCGTCATAGCTATGGATCGGATCGACGAGGCCGCCAAGAGCATGATCGACTTCTTGAATGAGACTTCTGAGTTCGACGTCTACGGCTTGAGCTTGGAGGTGTATAGGTCGGATGAAGGCCTGGAGGTGGTCGTCCCGAGGCTCTACCCTCAGTCGCCGCCTGAGCCTGAGAGGCCCACGACGTGGAGCTGGAGCACCTTCCAGGAGGACGCGAGGAAGAGGATCCCCGACTACGTTAAGGCCTTGGAGGACGTGTACATGTTTTCGTTAGAGATAACGGAGGGGAGAGGGGGCTTGAGGTGGGGAGCTGGCAAGAAGTACGGCTCCTTCGGGGTCTACTTCGACGACCTGTTTGAGGGGAGAACCGTGTTCCACGTGTCCTCGAGCGGGCTTCTAACGATCTGCTTCGCGAACTTGTATCCGCAAGAGCTTTCAGATGAGGCTTCGATGAAGGTCGCGGAGGTCGTAGATAAGTTCGCAGAGCACCTCTACAGGGCTGGGCTGCTCAAGGAGAGGATCAGCCGAGGGAACTATCGGGAGGCGGGGAAGAAGTATCCATCGGTGAGCGTGGAGCAATGGGCGAGCAAGGTGAATGAATTTAAAGAGGCTGTTAAAGAGCTGGTAAGTAGCATGTAAATGGTCCCTCAGGAAGCTTGAGTTGAACATCAACCTATGTAATGCTAAGAAGCCCCAAACTACGATGAAACTCATGGGATACTTAATTAAGATGATGACCAAAACAGAGGGGGCAATCAGCTAAAACTACTCGCTCTTATTTTCTTCACTTGCATGAAGAGGGCTTTTCTGAGCCCCTTTCTATCTCCTCTACCGAGAAGAAGGGTCTTAGTTTTCACCGTAATTGAGGTATTTGAAGATCTTGACCTCCTCTCGACTTTTCTCTCCACGAGTCGATGTCGTGTGCGACTACGAAAGAGGCCCTGCAAGGAAGCACATAAATGAAAGACCTAGTGAGGAAGGGGATGCGCGAGGGTAAGGTGTACGTAGGGGCCTTTAGAGGGATTGGCCAGAGTAGATGACGAGCCTTGCTTAGAGCTTGAGGACGAGGAGGACTGCTTTCGGCTCTACTCGTATGGTTAAGGCAGTTATGTGAAACGAGGTAATGAATGCTTCATGTAAGGAGGGGGAAGAGACGTTAATTTTTAAGCAAGAAGTGACGGAGATAGCTGACTAGTAGACGGTGAATAAATTTCGTCTCGAACTTGAGTTGTTAATGGGAGAAGAAGGTGATGAAGGTTTTGTTAAAGCTATGTAAGCTTATATGTGTGGCGATAATAAGGTATCTTGCGGTAGTGATGAGCTGTGCTTGGTGAAGAGGAGTTCATCTCAATTCTTTTTTATTTGGCTGGTGGTAGGATAAGGGGCTCGACGAGAGTTCATAAGGTTGTGTTTCTAGTTGAAAAGATCCTAGGAATTGATGTTTTCAGGTTTGAGCCTTGGAAGTTCGGCCCGTGGTCGCAGAGGCTTGAAGAATCGCTTAAGAGCTTAGAGAGGAAGGGGTTGCTGAAAGTACGCACTGAGGCTCCTGACATCGCCAGCAGGCTTCTTGGCGAGGCTCCTGTAAAGATTTACGAGGCCTCTGCAGAACTCATTGATGCTGGTGAAGAGGCGTATAAAAAGCTAGTAGGTACCGAGCCTATTAAAGCCTTGTACCTGAAAAAACTTGTTTTATCTGCTCTAAGCGTGCCTCTAACATACCTACTAGCATGCATCTACTCAAGGTATCCGGAAATGATCGCGAAAAGCACTATACGAGACAAAGTTGAAAAGTGGAGAAATGTCTATGGACTTAGACTTAGCAAGTAAAGCTGAAGAAGAGAAATCTCAAGCATCTGAAGTACCGTCTCTATTTAGTGAAATAGATGAAGCGGCTAAGAATGTTGAGGGAGCTCTTGGATGTCAGCTCATAATCCTAGCATTCCATGATTTTGCAGGTATTGAGAGAAATGTTGTTGATGATTTTGAGTTTTACGTGATGGAAAGGAACTTAAAGACTGAGTCAAATGTGTGTATACTGCTTCATACAGCTGGAGGAGATGCTGATGCGGCGTATCATTTAGGCATAAGAATGCAGAACTTAGCTAAACGGCAACTAATTATGGTTGTACCAAGGCTAGCAAAATCCGCGGGGACACTCTTGGCATGCGCTGGCGATAAAATATATGCGACGCCAATCACTGAGCTGGGTCCTGTAGATCCACAAGTACAGTTACCAAGCACAGGGCGCTACGTTTCAGCTAAGACTATTAGAGACTCCCTTAAACAGGCAATTGAGACAATCAAAGAGTCAGGAACTTTAGAAGAGCAGATAGTGAAGGCAGTGTTTTCCAGCATACCTATAGCAGAAATGGGGCACTATGAAAGCCTTCTAAACCATGTGAAGAGTCTCTTAGAAGATATCTTAAGCAGAAGAATGAAAAAAGGAAGAGACAGAAAAGAGGTTTCGGAAATAGCGGAAAAGCTAACAACAGGCTATGTATACCATGGCAAGGTTATACATGTAGAAGAGGCTAAAAACATGGGGCTCGAAATCGAGATTCTCGCTGATGATAAATTGAAGGCTGTATACAGTATATATCAAAAGTTGAAGAGACTTTTCGACACCTTAAACGAACAGTTAGAGCCATTAATATACATCACAAAGATTCCACCCTCAATAAGACTGTACAAAATAAACTATGGACTTATATATATGCCATCCATAGAGTACTGACTCTGCGTGCTCTCCATATTTTCAGAAATAAAGAGATCAAAACAAATGTAAACAATAGGTTTCAAGGAACTTCTTAAGTTTTAAGAATGATAATTGCTTTTCCCACATCCATCACTATTTAACATAATGAACTTCAGGGCTTGAAAAGCTGATTAAGCGAGTTCTGCGACTAATGCTTGCAGTTGAACATATAGATCTATGTAGTACATGTTATAGCTAGCGATTCCTTGTTTGAAGGCTGAAATGCAAACGCTTTAATTCTGCCTCATCAACACCTGTAGCCACTTTATTACACACCTCACATAACCTGTACTCAAAAATACATCACTGTCCACCGCAACACCCAAATAAACACAGTTACAGAAACTACAACAGAATAAGTGGCGACAAGAACTCAGCGGACTAACACCTAATATAAGTTCCAAATTACAGCTGAATTTATGGGGGCAACAAATGAGTAAGGAGAGAAAGAGAGAAGCTAAGGAGGCTAAGAAGGAGGAGAAGCAGAAGAAGCCACCAAAGTGTAGGTAGCTTTAAATCATCTATTCTCCTATCCACTGCTGTAGCGATATGTAGTCGACCCGCTGAGCGCTATCTAGCCTTGCCCTTTAGGGCGGAGAGGAGGTCAGTCTTCTCTTGACTTTTTCAGTTTCTCCACGCTCTTTTGCATACTCTCCGATCTATCAAGAACTTCCTCTAAGTCACGCTCCTCCCAAAATATGAGAGAGCTCGCGTCAGATATCAGTGAAGACGCGATCTTCACTTTCTCCCACGCCTCTATCAACTTCCTCTCTATCTCCAACCTCTCGACGTCATCGACGTAATCTCTAACGACGTCGGGGGCACCGTTAATGATTTTCTCAAAGAGCTTGACGGCCCTCTCAAGGCTCTTCTTAGCATCTGAGAGGTTTGCATTCACTTCTGAAAGGTACGAGAGCAAGGTCTTTAAGGTCATTTTACCGCCTCAGAATGAGAGGAGAGGGGGAGGATTAAAAAGCTTAATAACCTCATTTCGTTAGTCGGGTGATACATCCCTACGTGAGTCCAATAAACGCGGTGAGGATTACGATGTGTCAAGAGTGTTGTGAAGTTATATCAGGGCTTCGTAACGTGGCATCGTCCTTTCAAGTCAAAGAGGACTTCACCAAGTTCTTTGAGAAGGCGACGACGTATACGACTGCCGCAAGTATCGTGACTAAAAACAATGGTAAGGTCGAAGTGCTTGTCAGGATTAGGGACAACGAGGTCATAAATGAGGACGTTACCAAAACCGAGGCCGTAGATCCCGACCTCGAGAAAAGAGCTGAGGAGTGGGCGAAGGCCGCGCTAAGCATAGAGGTCGAGCTTCCGGAGG
>Ga0272445_1003172_pt1 | contig 10451 bp, 9 predicted proteins | sample YNPCB0031_FD_194404 | JGI IMG/M metagenome (GOLD analysis project Ga0272445, IMG submission 194404) | Hot spring sediment microbial communities from Yellowstone National Park, WY, United States - YNP-CB-003-1 | ecosystem: Environmental > Aquatic > Thermal springs > Hot (42-90C) > Sediment... | reverse complement strand
GTGAGGGCCGCGGCGAGGAGGGAATCCGCGACGTTGAGGCCCAGCGCCTTGTTCAGGGTCTTAGCGGCGTCTATGGTGCCGTATGCCACCATCACGATTTGGTCGAAGGCGATGAGCCACGCGGAGACGTAGGCCACCGCGGCGCCGAATGTGTATTTGACGTAGAGGTAGGACCCGCCAGTCTCGGGAAAGCGAGACCCCATCTCGCCGTAGGTGAGGGCAATGGCGGCCATGAGCGCCACGCCGTATAAAGCGCCGAAGAAGGCGTACTGCCCGGCGTAGTACGCGATGAACCCTACCAAGAAGTAGTAGGTGCTCTGCACGTCTGAGTGCACCAGGGCATACATGTCGAAGACGCCGAGCCTCCGCCGAAGCCACTCCCTAGTAAGCGCCACGGCAGTAAAGGGAGGCCTATATAAATTATGTACGGAGCCACAACGGCGTCCGCCGGCGTGCCAGATGAGCCGCCGTCCCGAGACGCAACTGCAAGTAACGACGCCGCATGGACTAGACGTTAGTTCCTCTCTAAAAGCCGCCTCAGGTGTCTGCATTGAGTAAGCAACATGCATAAATACGGCTATGATGACCCAAATGTGTTAGATGTGCTCCTCCTCGCCTTAAACGCCGCAGGAGGCGTATACCTCTTCGTGTTAGCCGCCGGCGCCGTCAAGAGGCCGCGCGTGCCGCCGGACACGCCACCTGCGGATAACTACCTCGTCGTGGTGGTGACGGTGGGCACGAAGAGGGTGCTCCCCGCCCTCCGCGAGACCGTGGCCCAGCTACAGCGCCTAGGTCTCAGATACATCGTGTTGTCGTCTAATCCCCTGGACATGTCCAACGTGATGGTGGTGCCCCGGGACCAAGACGGCAACAAATACAGGGCCGTGAGGTGGTTCGTGCTGAACTACGCGAGGCCCGACACGTGGTATATATTCCTCGACGACGATTCGTACCCCCTCGACGCCAAGTTCCTCCAAGACATCGCCTACTACGGCGCCAGGGGATACGTGGCGGGCAACGGCGTCTTGGTCCCCAGGCCGGGGCGCTCCGCCCTTGCATACGCCCTCGACTGGATCAGGCACTTCGACGACCTCACCCGCTTCCGCTTCGCCCTAGAGGTCCTCCGGAGACCAATATTCGGCATGCACGGGGAGTTGCTCATCATCCGTGGCGACGTGTTGAGGGAGGTATGGCCCGCCATGGGCGACACAGTGACGGAGGACTTCCGGCTGGCCATGGACCTGGTCAGGCGGCGGTACCGCACCTTCCAGAGCAGGACATACGTCTCCATAAAAAGCCCAAACAGCCTCCGCGACTTCATCCGACAACGCGCCAGGTGGGCCAACGCCCTGGGAGACGCCGTGAGGTACAGAAACCCGGCGCCGCCCCTCTCCGCGGCCCTAGCGGCGTTTTTCTCCGCCGCGATCCCCCTCACAGCCATATACGGCCCCACCTCGGCCACGGCCGTCGCCGCGGTCTACGCCGCCGTGTATATCTACGGCAGCCTCAAAGCCAAACGCTACGTAATCGACGTGCTTTTGGCATCCCCCCTGGAGCTCCTCGCAATGCTAGCGGGCTTGATAAACCGCACAAAACGCTTCTACGTAATAGACAAGTCTTAAAGCTCCAGGAGACGCGGCTCCGCGAAGAGGCTAAAAACCCTTCCATTCATCTCTCCATGATCTTCCTCGTCCAACACGGCAAGGCCTACACAGAGGCTGAGGACCCCGAGAGGCGGCTGACGCCTGAGGGCATTGCGGAGACAGAGAAGGTAGCTAGACATCTCGCGGCGGCTGGCGTGAGGCCGGCCGAGATAATACACAGCGGCAAGACGCGGGCCAGGCAGACGGCCGAGATCCTCGCCAGACATCTCGGCGCCCCCGTCAGAGAAGGGGAGGGCCTAGGCCCAAACGATGACCCGACCCCCTGGGCCCGGCGGCTCTCCGAAACCGACAACCTCATGGTTGTGGGTCACCTCCCCCACCTCTCCAGGCTCGCCGCCCTCCTCCTCACGGGAGACCCACCCAAGGAGGTGGTGAAGTTCCGCTACTCAGGAGTCCTCGCCCTAACCAAGGAACAGGGTAGGTGGCCCGTGGCGTGGTACATCACACCAGACATACTACCTCAACCATAGCCACAAATCCCCCCAGGTAGCTTGGCATCTCGGCCGCTGGGGCCGGGAAAACACAAACGACGAGTTGAAGACTTTGACTCTAGCTACGACTAGATTAATAACTATGAGATGGGGCCGCCGCCGGGATTTTTGGGCGGGCTCCTCCTGAACCCGGGTCAACGGGACCACAACCCGCCATCCTAACCGCTAGACTACGGCGGCTGCTTATCCGTAACCCCGGCATATATAAACTTTAACCGCCGCCATAGTAGAAAGCTTATACTACAGCAAGACATATAAAACGAGTCTGTGGCGGCGTCCATGGAGGAGAAGAAAAATAACGATGATAAGAAGAGGAAAAAGAAGGAGGAGACCTACAGAGTAGTGGTGCGGTACGAGGTGTTTTAAGCCGTTGCGCAACCTCCGCTGCAACAGGTAACTGCATACTGGAAGTTTTCGACGAATTTCGGCAGGCCGGCTCTGTTTCTCAGCTCCGCCTTGACGAGCGAGGGGAGGCGGCTCTTCTCGTATTCTCCGCGTTTATGTTTAATCGCATTAAATCGCTACAAGCGGAGGAGGGGGTGATCCCCAGAAGCTCGCCTAGCCTAGACAAGGATGGGCAAGCACCACCGCAATTCCGCCGCCAGATCCAATAGAGATAAATCCAACGAGGCGGTCCGCATCGAAGAAGAGCCGAGGTCGTAGACCCATGTCACTTAACTGTTCCGCAACCGTGTTGATCACTTGGCATGGATCTCGCACCTGTCTGCCGCCACCACAGCACAGCCTCACTCCGACACGCCGACCTTGAGGTAGCGCCCGAGCTCGGCGTCGCACATATCAACCGCTTGTTGCGAGTGGCGGACGGGCAATCTGGGCTTGAGGCGGCGCGGCAAGGCCTGGGTAGCTCTTTTGAGTATCTGTTGCCCCTGGCGAAATATATACAGCGGTATGTCGGAAGGACACAACAAAATATTTTTGTGGAGCATGTCGTATCAGGGGTGCATAGGCGCGGGGTTGTTAAGTTTGTGCGGAAGGTTGGGGCTGTGCTGGCGGAGCAGGTGGCGCACTACTTCGAGATGCCGGTAGAGGAGGCCCGGCGCCTCCTCGACGAGCTGGTGGAGAAGGGGGAGCTGAGGGCGGTGGAGATAGCTGGGCTGAAGTTCTACTTCGTAGACCCCAAGGAGGCCGCCGAGGTGATCCTCGGCTCGATAAAGCCCGATTAGGCGCCTAGGCCTCCCTGGGAGGCGAATTTATATATCTGTGTCGTAGTTTTTATGGATCTGGCGCGGGTTGGTGTACTGCTAATCGGCGTGGCGCTTATCATAATAGCCGCCTTAGCAGTGTATGCATATCTAGACATAAGGAGGACATATCCGCCGGCTGAGCCTCTGCCGTTTAGCGCCTACTGCCACGACGACGTGGTAGTGGTTTCGGCCCGGGTAGACCTGAGAGACGTAAAGGTGGTAGATGCAGACGGCAGGGTCTACTGCGCCTTCGCCTCCATCAAGGCTGGGGCCGAGAAGCTGTGTAGGGTGGGAAACGCCACGGTGTATCTCGTGGAGGCGGGCGACTTCGCACGCGCGGTGTTCTGCTTCCGCCCCGTGCCGGTGACTCCCGCGGGGGATTAACTTAAAAGGGTCTTTTTACCCCCACCCATGCTTAGGGTGGAGAGGCAGGGACCGATCGTTAGGCTCGTCTACGAAGGAGGGGGTAGGGAGGCGGTGGCCATCGGCCCCCTCTCAGACCTCCCCACGGTGCTGGGTCTCTTCGTGGCTCAGATGGCTAGGGAGGGGTTCACTGCTGACGACATCTGCACCGCGTTGAGGAAGGCCGTGGAGGAGCTGGGAAAAAAGTAGTTATTTTTTCTTAGCCAGAAGCGCCAAGACCACAGCCCCAACCACCGCAATCGCCACCAACGCCACCACCTCAACAGGTAGCCCAGAGGGGGCCGCAGGCGCCGCGGTGACCACGGGACTCGTCACAGTCGGCGTGGCGGCGGCCGGTGTAGAAGTAGACACAGCGCCAGTGGGGCTGGTCGTTGGGGTTGGAGTAGGTGTGGTTGTGGGTGTGGGGGTGGTCGTGGGGGTTGGTGTCGGCGTTGTGGTTGTTTGGGTTGCTGTAGGCGGAGTTGTAGCCGTCGGCGTGGTTGTGGTGGGCGTGGTCTGGGTTGTGGTGGGCTGTCCTATCTGTATGGTGATGGGGGTTCCGCCTGGTGCCTGTATCGGTACTGTGGTTGGCGCCTTGTATACGAATTTGTAGAGGTAGGCGGGTTGCTCCTCTAGGTAGGAGGCTAAGACCCTCGTCTCGTTTACAATGAGGAAGGGTATGCCTACGTTGGGGTCCTCGGCTCTGATGGTGATCGTCACCAGGTCGCGGGGCGTGGGGCTTCTGGGCAGTATCTTCTCAACAGTTACCTTGGGGGCTGGGGCGTATTCGCCAATCACCACCCATATGGGCTGGCCGGAGAGCTTGAGGACGTAGCGGGTGTATTTGCCCAGGGGGTGCTTCTCGGCCTTCACGAGGTCGGCGGTGCCGTTGATGGCCTTGACGCCGGCGTAGTCGCCGGGGAGGTCAACGGCGAGGGTTCCCGACACCATGTCGCTGTCTATGTATATCTGGGCCGCCTTGGAGCCCCACGTCACCACGGCGAATTTCTTGTAGGTCCAGACCTCGGGATCTACCTTGACCGTGCCGTTGGGGTAGACGACGTAGGTCCTGAAGCCGTGGGAGGTGTCTATGGAGCCTCCCAAGGTTCTGGTGGTGACGAAGTAGGTACCGTTTATGATTATGGTGGAGTTGCCGCCGTGGACGTGGCCGCTAATCACCACCGCCACCCTGTATCTAAAGGTGAGGTTGAGGAACTTCTCGAAGCCGGCTCTGTTCTGTAGGTAGCTGGTGTAGATTATGTAGTAGGGCCTACTGCCGGTTGGGTCTTTGTTGAGTCTGTCCACGTCCTGGGGGCCGCGGTAGGTCTCCACCACGTAGCTGTTTAGTAGGTAGAAGGGTGGGTGGTGCACGAGGACTATCTTGACTTTGTCTGGGTACTTCTTCAGGACGGATTCGTAGAACTTGACCTGTTCGTCTGTGAGGTAGCCGTCGAAGCCGCTGTCTAGGCCGATGATGAGGTAGGGCCCAACCACTCTGTACCAGTAGGGGAGGCCTTGGTATTTTCTGTAGTTGACCAGGGGGTCGTCGCCGGCGTGCTCGTGGTTGCCCGGCACAACGAAGACGGGCTTGGTTATCATAGAGGCGTAGCGGACGAACAGTATGTGGTGCCACGGCTGGCCGCCGACGTCTGCCTGGTCGCCTGTGAAGAACACAACATCGACGGGCGCAGAGTTGGCGTAGAGGACGCCGTGGATGAGGCGGTAGAGCGACGCCATGTCTAACTCGACGCCCACGTGTACGTCAGTCAGCTGTAGTATCTTGAGGGGCCCTGTGACGTTGCCCACCCACACGGCCTTGGGCTCGTAGATCTCCCCGCCGTTTATCACAATATCATACAGCCCAAGCGGCGTGTCGGGGGGGACATTCGCCGTAATTACGTTGCCGGAGGCCGTGAACTTGAGCTGTATTAGAGGCGCGCCGGGGGCCGCCAGCGCTACGCTGTTAACCGCGGCGGGGGCGTCGAGGGTGATGTTGAAGGAGCTACCCGGCGTGACGTATATGGGGGCGCCCCACCTGGGATCTACGATGGAGGCGGCGATCAGAAAAGCGGCGGATAGGAGGAGGGAAAAAAGAGACCTCATCGTGTTTTTGTCCCCTCCGCGGCTGATGTCTTGCCTCTGCGCAGGGCGAGGACGGCGGCGGCTATGGCGAAGACCAGCGCCAGAGCCGTGCCGGCGAAGCCCGTGGTCTTGGCGTTGTTGGCCTCGGCAACTGCGGCGTTGAGTTGCTGGGTCAGCTGGTCGATCTTCTTGCTGAGATCCGCCACCTGCCCGCTGAGGCTGTTTACCTGGCCAGACACAGTGCCCAGCTGGCCGGATACCTGGGAGACGCCGTTCTTAACCGTGGCTAGGTCGCTCTGAAGAGCCGCGACGTTGTTTTTGAGAGCCGCTACATCGCTCTTAACTCCAGCCACGTCGTTTTTAACAGTCTGCACATCTGCGGCGAGCTGGCTCACAGCCTGTGTCTGCTGAATCATCGTGGTGAGCTCTCTGTAGTTGCCCGTGGCCCACAGCATTAGGTTTCTGAAGAACCTGGGCCCCTCCAGCGGCACCCTGTAGTAGACCGGCGCCACGCTCGGCTCGTAGCCGCCGTAGGGGGTTTCGCCGGAGAGTATCAACACGCTTCCGCTGGGCATGAACTCCATGGCCATTAGGGCGAAGACGCCGCGGTCGCCCGCGGTGTGGGCCTTGCCGTCTCTGCCCTTCTTGTCGGCCGACGCCCTGTTCTCGACAATGACGCCGTTTTCGGTGGTTCTAACAACGACGTAGATGTTGTTGTAGTACTTCTGCACCTCGGGGCTTGTGGCAGGCACCCACTTGCCGTCGGGGAGCACCACCGCGACCGCGCCGGGGCCGTGGAAGAGGACGCGCTGGGCCATGAAGCCGAGGAAGCCCAGCTGAGGCGGCGGGTCGACGACGCCTATCACCCTATAGCCCGCGCCCGCGTTGTGTTGCGAGTCCTCCACAGAGACGAAATCCACCCTTATGTGAGCACCTAGGTAGTCGGCGATGTCGTCGCACGCCACCTGGGACTCCTCAGAGCCCTGGGCAGGGTAGTCAGAATCCGCGGCGCACCACAACACCTTCCCACCTGTCTCGAACCACTTCTTCAGCGCCGCCAGCTCGGCGTCTGTGAGGGACTTAGGCGGCTGGCCCAGGATAATTACTTTATACTTAGATAGGTCTATTGTGGAGAAGTCTCCCATCACCAATACGGCGGTTTTCGTGGCGTTTAGTCTCAAGAGCAAGGGGTCTTTCACCTCGCCGGGCGGCACCAAGATGTGTAGCTGGGCGAAGTCGGATATGGCGTAGGGATTTACGGTGCTGTTTACCCAGAAGTCCAAGCCCTTGGTAGCCTCTCCGTGGGCAACATCGACGAGAATTGGTACGTAGAGTTGTTGGGCGGCGGCCAGGGCCGCCACCAGGAGAACCGTTACTATTTCGGTCCGCATAAGTGGGACTGTTCAAGGTTTTAAATGTATATTGCGTAGAACTCCGCCGGCGGTCCGCGAATGTTTTAAATACCTGCATCAACAAAACCATGCGAACAGGCCTAGTCCTGGGAATAGCCGCGCTGATCGCAATCGCGCTCGTGGCGATTTACTTCGCCACAATCCCCCCACCCCCCACGCAGACCACGCCCACCGTAACTACGCCCACCACAACCACGCCGACGGCTACAACTCCGCCTACAGCAACCCAAACAACCCCGACACCCACAACCACCACCCCAACGCCGACACCAACCCCAACAACCACACCCACCCCAACCCCAACGACCAGCCCCACGACGCCTGCTCCGTCGGCTTGTACCACTCTTTCGGTCGTTACCAGACACCCCACAGATATACTTGACGCCACTAGGTCGTTGTTTCTAAAAAGTGAAGTTGCGAAGAAGTACGGAATTAAAGACGTGGTGTTTAGGCCGGTGGCCGCGGGGCAGTGGAGGGCGCTCATCCAGACTGGGCAGGTGGATGTGGCTTGGGGTGGGGGGCCAACTCTATTTGACTCGCTCTATAAGGACGGGCTTCTTCTGCCACTTGAAGGCCCGGAGGTGAAGGCGGCGCTTGCCCAGATACCCAAGACCATAGCGGGGATGCCTATGATGCGGACGGGCCCCGACGGAAAGGTGTATTGGGTGGCTTGGGCCGTGTCGAGCTTCGGCATAACTATAAACACTAAGGTGTTGAAGCAGTTGGGTCTGCCAGAACCCAAGACATGGACCGATTTAGCCTCCTTTGAGTACGGTAAAGGCGTCATTAAGGGAATCCCCGTGGCTGGTTTGGCTAATCTCCCCGCCTCTACTAGCAATACTAGGATTGCGGAGATCATCCTCCAGGCCTACGGCTGGGAGGAGGGGTGGCGCGTCATAACGCTCACCGCCGCCAACGGCAAGATCTTCGGAGGGAGTGAGGCAGTTAGAGACGCAGTGATCGCCGGCGAGATAGGCGCAGGGTGGACCATCGACTTCTACGGATACACGGCCCAGCTCCAGAACCCGGACACTAAGTACGTCATCCCGCCCGACACCTCAGTCAACGGCGACCCAATCGCGGTGGTTAAGAACACCAAGTGCCGGGACGCCGCTGAGGCTTTTGTGGCTTGGGTAATTACGGAGGGGCAGAGGGTGGTGTTCGACCCCAAGATCAACAGGATGCCCGTCAACCCCAACGCCTTCGACACGCCGGAGGGGAGGCAGAGGCCTGACCTAAAGACTATCTACGACTACATGTTGACTTTGAAAACCATCGACTTCAACGACACGCTTGCCCTCGCCGTGGAGAACGTGGTGATGTACTACTTCCAAGCCGCCATCACCGACAACTCCGACGTCCTCCAGCAGACTTGGAGTAAGTTGCTGAGGGCATATTTCGACGGGAGGATCGACAAGGCTACCGCCGAGGCCCTAGCCAAGAGGCTGGGCGAGCCGGTGACGTTCACAGACCCGGAGACCGGCCAGCCTGTCAAGTTGACGCTTGAATACGCCATGAAGATCAACGACAAGCTGAACGACGCGGCGTTCCGCGACAGAATACAGGCGGCGTGGAGAGAGGCGGCGCGGAAGAAGTATCTAGAGGTGGCTGGTCAAATCCCCTAGTTTTTTCAAAGGACGAATCCGTACCTCGTCTTGAGCACCTTCGTCGTCAGGGTAATCGCGGCTACTTGTATCGCCACCAGCAGGAGTCCTAGGGTGGCGGCGTCTTGGACGCCGTAGAGGCCGCTTTCGAAACGTTCCCGCATGAAGGCAGTTATGGGCATGGCCGTGTCTTGACCGACGCCTTTCAACACGCCGAGCGTTATGCTGAGGGAGACCTCGCTGGTGACGTAGACAAAGCCTATCAAGGCGCCGCTGAGGATGTTGTTCTTAAGCAGGGGGATCAGAATCTTCCTAAGGACCCCGGCGTACCCATCGCCTAGGTTCATGGCCACCTCTTCCATGGAGGGATGTATCTGCTGTAGCCCGGCATATATGCTACGCACTACGAAGGGGAGCTTCCTCACGGAGTAGCCAACGACGAGATACAGCTCGGGATGTCTCAGAGGATCTAGTAAGTCGGCTAGGTCGGGGGCGACGCCGCGGAGGCCTGTGGCGAGCTGTAGAGCCGTCAGGAAGTAGGCGTAGGCCACCACCAGCCCCGGTATGGCGATGGGCATCGTGGCAAGGGCGTCGAGGGCGTCGGCCGCGGCGCCTCTCGACCTGGCGGCGGCCACGGAGATGAGCATCCCCACCGCCACCATTATGAGAGTGGCAGCGACGCCGTAGTATACCGTGTTGACCACGCCCCGCAGGTACAGGGGGTTTTGAAAAACTGCGGCTAGGCGCTCCACGGCGTTTTCTAAAGTTAGGCCCTCGGGGAGGGGGGCTGTGGTCCACCTATCTGCAAACACCAACGAAAGCGCCCCCGCGAGGGGAACTGCGGCGGTCAGGACCAGGGGGAAGGCGACGGCGTATATCAACACGGCGCCGAGGGGCCCGGGGACGTAGGACTTAGGCCTCAGCTGTCTAATCAACATGGCGTACTGCCTAAGCCCCACGTACCTCCTCACGGCGAGGAAGGCGGCAATTGAGATAGTGAGCAGTATGAGGGCGAGGAAAGCCGCCGTGGGGCTTATCTGGCCCCGCAACTGGTCGAGGAACTTGGAGTATATCTGGTAGGATAGGAGCTTCCTGGCGGCTGGGTCGTCTTGGAAGATTATGGGAGCCGCCACGTCGTCTATGGCGAAGATGAAGACTAGGACGAAGGCGGCGGCGAGGCCCGGCGTAGATAGGGGCAACACCACGTCTCTGACCGCCTTCCTCTCGTCTGCGCCTAGGTTGTTGGCCACCTCCTCTAGGGTCGGGTCGACGCGGGTCAGGGCGGCATAGATGTTGAGGTAGGCTATCGGCAGGTACATGAGGCTCTGGACTATGACCACGGCGGCGAGGCCAGAGATCTCCACCTTAAACGGCAGGTTTAAAACGTCGTGGAGGATCCAGTTGAGGGTGCCCCACCGGGGGTCGAGTATCTTCCTCACGACGTACGCCGTGGCAAACGGCATGACTATGAGGGGTATTGTGGCGAGGAGGCCGAGGAGGGTTCTGCCCGGGAAGACGTATTTAGCCAAGACGTAGGCCAGCACGAAGCCCAGCGCCACGTCGACGGCGGCCACGGTGAGGGCCACCCAGA
>Ga0272445_1003171_pt1 | contig 10453 bp, 8 predicted proteins | sample YNPCB0031_FD_194404 | JGI IMG/M metagenome (GOLD analysis project Ga0272445, IMG submission 194404) | Hot spring sediment microbial communities from Yellowstone National Park, WY, United States - YNP-CB-003-1 | ecosystem: Environmental > Aquatic > Thermal springs > Hot (42-90C) > Sediment... | reverse complement strand
TTCAGAAGTGATGAGCGCAGCCATCCTGAGCAGGCTTTTTGGGTACTGGATATACGTACTGCTCGGAGCAGTTCTTCTGGGTAGTAGCAAGTATAAAGGGAAAATTTAAATATTACTCGAGGCTTTAAGTTTAAAATATTATTTTTCTTTCAATAGCCTTTTTGAAAAATCTAACAAAGCGGTTATTCAGCTGAAGATAGAAAGCTTGTCGCTTCGTTAAAGCTTAAACCAAAAATAGGAGGAGTAAAAACCTGCGAATGTTCCTATTATCAATGCTCTTGAAAATTTTTTGAAGCTAAATCTTTCATTGCTCTTTAAATATCCTAAAAACCATAGAATGAACATGCAAAGATACCAATTATTAGCTGGTGAATCATAAATTATTTTCTGTTTAGTTAATTATCATGGTTTAAAGTTTGGGACGACTAAAGATGTTCTTAAGATATTTGTTTTAAGCCAAGAAGAAAATGCGCCCGTGTCACCCCAATATCCTTCTAATTTTATTGCTTTTAATCTTCCTTGCTTTAAATACTAATTGTTAACGTCAGTAATTTCCAATCCCCCTCTTTGGCTTGGTCGTAATAGCCTTTCCATGCATAAATATTTAGACTACTATCTTTTTCTTTGAAAATCTTTAAATTGTATCCTATTTTTCTTAGTAGTCTTACTATTCTCTCATTACAACCTTTATCATTCCAGGGGTGTGTCTCTATTATTAAATTTGGTTTGAAGATTTTGAGAGATTTAATTCCTCCAAGAAGTATATAATATTCTGCCCCTTCGGTATCTATTTTAATCAAACTTATCGACTTTAAATTCAATCTTCTAATCAATTTGTCTAAAGTAGTTACTCTAATCTTTTCATAATATTTAGTTTTTTTAAAAAGTGAGTGCTGTCCGCTCCCAAACTCATCGATATACAAATTAATATAACCTTCTTTATTAGATAATGCCAATCTAAGTGGAACTACGTTTTTTATCTTATTTATTCTTAAATTTTTTCTCAGTTTCTTGAAGTTTTTTTCTTCAGGCTCAATAGAATAAATTAATGAGTGCGGATTTTCGAGCGCCATTTTTATCGTATAGATGCCTATATGTGCTCCTATATCTATTATAATATATAGAGGCTTGTCATCAAATTTGAATCTCTCCTGTCTTCTGATACCATAAATTTCATAAAGATTTGAAAGCTGCTCAATTGTATGAATGATTGTCGCGCCATCGTGCATTCTAGAAAATATTTCCTTGTTTTCAATATTTCTTAATCTTCTCTTCATGCTTTTGAAATCTAAAATTATACGAACGGGAATCCTAAATAAAAACCATTTTATAACCTCGATTTTTGATTTAATTGGAGATTTAGTTCTTAAATAAAATAGTGTTTGTCTTAAAGTAATAAGTTCTGTTTTCATATTTTACTATACACCTCTATTAATTTTTTTACGTGCTCCTCCCATGTAAGCTTGTTTTTTATTATCCATCTTCTTTGATTTTTTAAAGGTTTGATTTCTTCGTTCTTAATTTTCGATAATATGTTTCTTAATCCGTCAAAATCTCTAATTTTGTAAATTGGTAAAATTTCTCCTATTCCGGCGTTTGTTCCAATAATATAAGGAACTTCCGAAGCCATTGCTTCCAACCAAACCATATTAAATCCAGCAGCCTCATAAGGTATAGATATAAAGATTTCTATTTTTGAATAAAATTTTCCTAACTCTTCGTATTTCATTTTATTCTGTGTATGGACAAAATCAAAACCAGATTTTTTGACGGCAGAAATTATTTTCCTAAGATTATATCTTTGTGCTAATCCGACTAAATTCTTTACTCTTTTTATATTTTTGTACTTCTTAAAAATAGATAAATTTACACCATTGGGTATTAGAGTGGCTTCCTTATATACTCTTTTCATCTTTGGAGAAATAACTACAGCTCTATATGATAGATTTTTAATACAATAGTTTTCAAAAAATGATGCAATAGGATTTGTTGGTAGAGCATGAAAAGTCGCAACTAAATTTTTAATATTTGACTTTAATGCTGGATATGTAATTGACCAATCATGACAATGAATAATATCATATTCTTTGCTCCATCTAGAAAATAATTTCTTCATTTTAGCATAAGATTCAAAGAAATTTCTCGATTTAATATCCTCATTTCTTGTAATTTCATCTACTTTAATTCCTCTTTTTCTCAATTCTCTCGAAATTTCTTTTACATGAATTGCGACTCCACCTTTTCTAGTTTTATGCACCATTAAAACTCTCATCTTCCAAAGCTCACCCCCAACACATATGCTACTCTTTTAGTTAATGATATTATAAACCCGTAAAGAATTCCACTTATTTTCCTACTTTTTATTGCTAATTTCAATCCATCTATGAAGAAATAAAGAAATGGTAGAGCCAAGAAGAGTAAGAAAAGATTTAGGGAAACAAAAAAAGAAAATAACAACAAGAAAACATAAAACCAAAATCCTGCAGTGAACAATAAGTTCTTTTTCATTTTTAAAATATTTTTGCTTTTTCTATCTCCAACCCCATATTTATAAAATTGTTTAAAAAATTCTTTCCAGTTTTTTCTCATTCTCCAATAAACTATCGCATCTTTAGCAAAATGAAAATTAAACCTCTTTTCAATTAATTTCACATTAAACTGAGTATCTTCTCCTGTCGTTAAATTAGGATATCCTCCAACTTTTTCCCAACATTCTTTTTTAAAAGCAATACTACGAGAAGACATTCTTGATGGACTCATAAAAATTTTTTCTGGAGGAGTTACTACAACTAAACCTTGGAAATATTCAAAATCGTTAGTATAATAAGGTTTGTAAACACCAACCACTACATCGATTTTTTTATTTTTTAAAAAAGGTTTTGTTATATTTTTCAACCAATTTTTATCCAAAATACAACCAGCGTCTGTGCATGCGATAATTTCATTTTTAGCTTTTTCGATAGCAATGTTTCTTCCTCTTCCGATGCTAGCTCCTTTTTCTTGAAATACTTTTATCCATTTATACTTTTTTGAATATTTTTTGAGAATTTCAAGAGTTCCATCGGTAGAGCCTCCGTCAACAATAATAAATTCATCGGGTTTTTTTGTTTGTTTTACAACGGATTTTAAAAATTCTTCAATATTTTCTCTTTCATTCTTAACAGTTGATATTAAGGAAACCTTCATGTTCAATAATATAATTATCACCTTCGATTCTTTTAATTGAGTAGCCAAAAGAATTAAACTTTCTTTTAAGTTCAACAAAGTTATTTTTTGAAATCTCTATTATTAATCTATCCACTTTGTGTGAAATTAGGTATTTCATGAACCCCTCAATAACATCCGCTTCTGCGCCTTCGACATCTATTTTTATTAAATCAACTTTTTCTATTTTCAATCTTTTTAAAAGGTAATCTAAACTTACTCCACTAACTAACTCCCAAGAATTACTTTTTATCTTCCTTATTGTATAATGCCCACTTGTATCAGGAGTATAAAGTTTCACCTTTTTATTCTTGTTAGTTACAGCCAAGTTAAAAGCTAAGGTATTTTTACATTTGTTTAGCAACAGGTTCTTTTTTAAAATAGAAAAATTTTCTTTTGATGGCTCTATTGCAATAACTTTATTTTTGGTAAGTTTGTCAGCAAGTATAGTATATTTTCCTATATGAGCACCTACATCTACTATTATTTTAGATTTTCTGGCTAAATTTTTGAATAAGGAAAGAGTTCGTTTTTCGTAGTGCTCACTTATAAAATGCAAATCTTCATCTTTTTTTCTGCAATAGAACTTTCCGTAAGAATTTTTAGCAATAACATTATGAGTTAAGAACCAGCCCATTGAAATCGAACGTAAATGGAAAAGAATTTTTAAAATTCTATAAACTATGTAAAGAAATTTTGACCTATATATATATATATCTTATCGCTTATATTTTCTCCATCAAGCTTTAGGAAACCAATTATTTTATTCACTTCTCTTCACCAAGTAATCAGCAATTCTTTTAGCAGCTTTCCCGTCTCCATATGGATTTTTAAATTTTGGAATCTTAAATTTTCCACTTTCTAATTTTTCTATAATTTTTCTTGTGTAATTAACATCTAAACTTGTCAAAAAGTCGATGCCTGTCTCTAATCCTTCCTGTCTTTCAGTTGCTTTTCTTAATATGATACATGGTTTTCTCAGAACCAAGCTTTCTTCTTGAATTGATCCACCATCAGTAATTAAGTATGTTGCATTTTTCATCAACCAAAGAAATTCCACGTAGGAAATTAAAGGCATGAAATGTATCTTCATCTTCTGTAAATCTTCCCAAAACCCAAATTTTTTTAACTGTTTCTTTGTATTGTCATGAATAGGCCAATAAATTGGTAGTGAAACACTTTTTATTATCTCAACAATTTTTTTCATTCTTTCTTTTGATTTAATATTTTCATGCCTATGGATATTAACAACAACATATTTCTTTTCTTTAGGTTTCTTCAATTTTCTTTTTTTAGCCATCTTTAACGAGATTAAAACAGAGTCAACAATGGTATTACCAGTTTTTATAATTTCTCCTTTTAATTTTTCTTTTTTCAGATTTTCTACACTTAAATCAGAAGGAGCGAAAAGTATATCTGAAAATCTATCAGCTATTCTTCTTGAAATTTCTTCAGGAAAAGGTTCAAAAATATCGAAGCTTCTCAACCCCGCTTCCAAATGAGCATTTTTCCATTCTTTTTTTCCTAAAAAGTTAGATGAAGCAATTGCTGCGCAAGCTGTAGATAAAGTATCTCCATGATATAAAACGAAAGATGGTTTAATTTGATTAAGTACTTTTCTTATTCTTGTTATAAGTGTTGTTCCCCAAAAGAGTGCTTTATGAGTTTTTACCATGAATCTTGAGGAAAATTTTGGTGGCTGGTATAAAATCTTATCAGGCTCTTTAACTCCAAAGTCCTTAACCAAATCGATTATCGAATGTTGACCAGTATGGATTAAATAATAGTTAATTTCCCTTTTTTCTAATTCTTTCATCACAGGCATGCATTTAATTAATTCCGCTTTTGTGCCAAGGATGAAAGTTATCATACTTATAAGTTCTAAGTTTTTAGATTTATTCATGAAAGTCTACTTAAAATTTCCCTGGAAATTTGTAGATTCCCCTTATTACAAAAATCTTATAAACTATCCTCCTGAAGGGGTAAATTTTCTGGGTATTTCCAAACAAAAAATAGGTGTTATAATTGCTCCTAAAATTTTCATTACTCGCAATATAATAAAAAAATTCTTAAGAAGTGGTTTAGAATTTATTAAATTACCGAACATTGCTTTCACTTTTTCAAATACCGATTTAGTTCATTGTGCACGCTGTTTACTTCTAAATAAAAAACCATGGGTTGTTGATGTGGAACATTATTGGAATTTTTCTGCTTCCAGCAAAATTTCTTATTCTAGAGTTGGAAAATTTCTTATCGAAAAATTACTTAAAAGAGAATATTGTAAAAAAATTTTACCTTGGACATATGCTGCTGCAAATTCAATAAAAGAAGTTATAAAAAGTAGCAAAGTTCTAAACAAAATAGAAGTTGTTTATCCTGCAGTTCCAGCTCCAAAACTAAGACAAAAGAAATCTAAAAAAATTTCTTTACTTTTCATTGGTAGATACTTTTATCCAAAAGGTGGACTTTTTGTTTTAGAAACTTTCAAGAGGTTGAAACAAAAATATGACATTGATTGCACTTTTATTTCTTCAACTATACCAGAACAACTTAAACTTAAGTACGAAAAATTCATTAAAATTTACAACTCTGTTTCGGATGAAGCTTTATTCCAAAAAATTTATCCATCTTCTGATATTTTTGTTTATCCCGGATTTTCAGACACCTTTGGTTTTTGTTTATTAGAAGCAATGTCGTTTGTTATTCCGATAGTTACCGTCAATGCTTTTGCAAGAAAAGAAATCGTAGAAGATGGTAAAAATGGTTTTGTTATAGAGAGACCAAATAATCTTAACATTTACAGCGTAGGTACAAATGGAGAAAAATTAATTAAGGAAATGATTAAGAAAACGTCTTCATTAATAGAAGACTCTTCTTTAAGAAAAAGAATGGGGAAATACGGAAGAAAATTAGTAGAAAGGGGAAAGTTTTCAGTAAAAGAAAGAAATAGAAAATTGAGGAAAATATATGAAGAGGCATTGTGACAAAAGTTATATTTTGTTTAGGTTTTTAAAATGAAGGTCTTATTAATAAGTCGAAAATTTTCTCTAAGTGGAAGCGGTGTTTATCATTATTCCTTTTTCCTTAAGAGAAATTTAGAAAAACTAGGAGTAAAAGTTGCAACAATATCTCAAGATTCGTATTTAAATCGTATTGGTATTTATTTTTATGATTCTTTTTATCTTCCTTTAAGAATTATTTTAAAGAAATCTAAATTTGCTGTGCTCCATGCATTAGCTGAGAATCAAGCTTTTTATTTACCTTTTGTTTCTCAAAGAACTGTAGTAACATTTCATGATTTAATGCGAATCATATTCCCTCAAAAAGGAATTTCAAAAGTTTATAACTTAGTATATAAAGTTGCAACTAGATGTAAGAGAATAATTGCTAACTCTTCGCAAACAAAAAACGAATTAATAAAGTTCCTTCGAGTTCCCGAAGAAAAAATTCGTGTTATACCGTTAGGGGTTAATGAAGGTTTCTTCCCAAGAAGAAAAATTACAAGAGACGGCTTCACAGTAGGGTTTGTAGGCACAATAACCAATAGAAAAGGAATTCCTTTTTTCCTCAATGTAGCGAATATTTTAATTAAAAAATATCCGAGAATAAAATGGAAGTTTGTACTTTGCGGAAGAGTAGTAGATTATAACTTGTTTCTACTTCTACAATATTATGCGAGAAAATTTAGAAAAAAACTCTTTTACAAAGGTTTTATCAATCAAAAAGATTTACCTGCAGTTTTTAATTCTTTTGATGCTTTTCTTTTTCCTTCCATTTATGAGGGATTTGGTTTACCAATTTTGGAGGCAAATGCTTGTGGAATCCCTGTAATTATAAGGAAAATAGCTAAAATTCCATCAGAAGTAACATTGGCTTCTCTTAAGGTTTCTTCAGCTGAAGAAGCAGCAGATGTGTTGTATACACTTGCTTCAGATAAAAAATTTTACTCTAAGACAAGAAAGGAAGGGATTAAGCATGCCTCTAATTTTAGTTGGATAAAAACAGCAAAGAAAACAATTGAAGTATATGAAGAGTTGATATAAGCTGTTTTTCAACATTCTTGTTATCAAGGTTGTGAGAGAAGATTTATAATGAGGCAGCGTTGATTTATATTGTCAAAATAGGAATTAAATTAATTAACGAAATGGTAAGAAAAGGTGAAAAAATATTAAAGCCTTTAAGACTAAGAATGCATTTTATATACCATTAGCTTTAATTCTTCTATTGGCATTTTATTTAAGATCAACAGCCATTAGTTCTAAGTATGTTAACTCAGATGATCCTTATTTGGCATACAGAATTGCCGATTACTTTAAAGACAATTTAACCTTACCGAAAAACGATACCCTGAGATGTTATCCTTACGGTACGAACTTTTTAAGCCCTGGTGGGCACTTAGTCTGGTTTTATGTTAGCGGAATATTTGCTCTGCTATTCAAACAATTTGGCTTTGCTGATCCTGCATTAATGGCAATGCATTTTTTTCCTCCATTTTTCGGAGCACTAATGGTATTGCTAAATTTTTTTATCGCAAAAGAAATTTTCAACAATAAAAAAGTATCGCTCATCGCTGCACTATTTTTAGCTTTATTGCCTGCCCACATTTATCGTTCAAATTCTGCATTTGCTGACAAAGAACCAATAGCAGGATTTTTCATGCTATTAGGAATACTTTTTTTCGTTAAATCTATTAAAAAATTCAACTGGAAATTTTCTTTAATTTCTGGAATTTCTCTTGCCCTAATGGGAATGACTTGGGGAGGTATTTCTATTGTAATGGTTACGCTAGCACTCTTTTCACTTCTCATGATTTTTCTAAACCAATTTCCAAAAAATTTTGTTTACACTTATTTGATAACTTCAATGACAACAATTGGATTAATATACTTTTCAAAAGTAGGTTATATAGATTCTGCTGCTTTGTATGCAAATTATTTGGCAATTTTTCTTTTATTGTTGCGAATTTTCGAAGGAAAATACAAAATTTTCGAAAAAATTACTTTTTTAGATTTTAAGAAAAAATTTGGCACATACACTTTGTTATCATCTTTGCTGTTAATCTTCCTTTTCGCTTTAATATATCAGCCTCTTGGCAACAAAATTTTTTCGTATATTCAACTAATTAGAGAGCCTTTATGGGGGGAAGTCGTTGCAACTACTGTTGCAGAAAATAGACCATCTGATTGGCCAGAATTTTTATCTCAGCTAGGAGTTGCATATGCATTTGGTTTAGGTATACCTCAAATAAAATCGCTACTTATTTTCAGCCCATTTGTTTTTTCTATTTTTGGTTTTGCAGTTTTACTTTGGAATGGCTATTTGAAAAAAATTCAAATTGAGTTTGTATTTTTTCTTCTAGCTTGGTTTCTTCTTATGATTGTTGTGGGTAAAGGTGCTGTAAGATTATTGTTTTTAACAAGCTTTCCCGTTGCTTTGCTTGGTGCTTATGGCTTATGCACAATTTCAGAAAAAATTTGGCCAATAAAATTTTCTCGTTATGCTATAGGAAAATTTTTCTCACTAACTTTACTTGGATTGTCTTTAGGTTTAACTTTTTTAACTGGCTATGCTTTTGGGAGAGCAATGCAACCTTCAATGTCAGACAATTGGCAAGAAGCTTTGGAATGGGTGAAGGAAAATTCTTCTCCTAATGACGTTATACTTTCTTGGTGGGATTATGGTTATATAATTCAGAAAATTGCAGAAAGACCAACATATGTTGATCCCGGGCAGCCAGCTGTAGAGAATGATAAAACTCTCATTGATTCGCAAGTAAGAAATCAACAAGTTGCAAAATTTTTCACTTCAACAAATGAAACACAGTATTTGAATTGGTTAAAAAGTTTGAACGTTAAGTACGTTATTCTCGATGTCACAATGATAGGGAAATATTCTGCAGTTAGCAAAATCGCTTCTTGGGGTGAGCATGTTGATAGTATTTTGATTTTCGATTACACTGGCAGCAGAAAAATTGAAAATAAGACAATCCATACTTTTGGGCCAATATGGTTAATTGAAAGAGAAAATCAAATATATCCTGTTTTTGTTCAAAATAATCAAATAATAAATATAAGCAAAATATGCACTACTGATAAAGTTATAACAGTCGATCCAAATGGTTTGCCAGGTTGCGTTTTTCCTGCAAGCAATGCAGCAGCTTTCATTGGGGTAAGATGTAAAGAAAGGTGCGAAGCTTACGATTTAACAAACACAATATTTGTAAGCATGTGGTTTAGAGATGCAAAAGATTTGAAGCATTTTGTATTGAAACACAGCAATCCTGAAGTTAAAATATTTGAAGTAATTTACTAATTTGCTAACTAAAGAATAAATGTTGATTAAATGAGCGTAAGCAAAAAATTAATTTCAAATGCAATTTATCTTTTTGCGGACTGGTTTATTTTAACTTTAATGAGCTTTCTTTATTGGCTAATAGCAGGAAAAACTTTATTGCCTCAAGAATATGGAATAGTTTCAACTTCTGTAAATCTTGCAACGCTTTTGTCAGGAATTAGCTTATTAGGATTAAACTCTGCTGCTTGGAAGCTCATTCCAGAATACTTGGTAAGAAAGCAAGGAGGAAAAGTTAATTCTTTAATAAGGTTTGTTCTAAAAGCAACAATTTTATCTAGCTTAGCTTTTTCGCTTTTCCTCATTTTACTTTCTTCATTCCTCTCTTCAATTTTAAAAATTTCACAAGCAGTAATTTTTCTAGTTGCTCTAGCTCTTTTTATTCTTTCTCTCTCTTCTCAGCTCGGAAATATAATTTATGGTTTTCAAAACATGAAACGACTTTTTTTAACTGATTTGTGCGGGCAAGTAACGAAAGTTTCAATTTCAACAATTTTGATTTTCTTAGGTTTCAGTTATTTTGGTCCATTGCTTGGTTTTCTTTTCAGTATTCTTGTTTTATCTTTGCTAAGATTTTTTTCAATTTCTTTTAAAGGAAAATTCGGAAAAATAAACAAAAAGGAAATTTTCTTTAACTATGCTTTACCAGCTTTTATTGCAGGCTTAGCATGGATAATTTTCGTTAATGGGCAGTATGTTTTGCTAACAATTTTGAAAAATCCTGAAGCAACAGGAATTTTTACCATTGCAATGGTTTTAACTTCTCCAATAATTGTTATGCCTCAAGTTTTAACTCAAGCTTTGCTCCCAATAATTTCTCAACTTTCTATTAATCATAACTCAAAAGCAAAACAAAGTTATTTAATTCAATTGGTTTTTCGCTATTCTTTATTTGTTT
>Ga0272445_1003168_pt1 | contig 10458 bp, 9 predicted proteins | sample YNPCB0031_FD_194404 | JGI IMG/M metagenome (GOLD analysis project Ga0272445, IMG submission 194404) | Hot spring sediment microbial communities from Yellowstone National Park, WY, United States - YNP-CB-003-1 | ecosystem: Environmental > Aquatic > Thermal springs > Hot (42-90C) > Sediment... | reverse complement strand
AAACAATACCTAGAGCAACTGTCTGTGCGCTACTTTTTATTTTCGCGGTTCAGGCCCTCTTCGGTTTTGCGGTCAGGGGCGCTTTAACTCCAGAGGAGATTCTCTCGGTTCCATATCCGCATGTTGAAGCAGGGCTTAGAATGTTTGGACCTACGGCGATGGCGATTTTAGCCACTGTTAGCATAGTAGCGACCTTGTCGACGTTCAACACCGTTATGGCGGGCTCTTCGAGGCTTCTCTGGTCTCTGGGCCATGAAGGTTACCTGCCCAAGGTTGGCTGGCTACATCCAAGGTTTAGAACACCTTGGATACCCTTATTCATAGAGTACGTAGTGATAGTCTTATTCATTTTATTCCTCGAGAAGTACATAATGCTGATGATAGCTGTCGATACCTTCATCTTCCTCCTCATATATCTACTACTACACGTCAGTGTTATAGTGTTGAGAAACAAGCAGCCGAGCGTAAAGCGTCCGTTCAGCGTTGGCGGGCCTTGGAAGATGCCCATTGTCCCAATACTGGGCATCGTAGGGATGCTCGTAACCATGTACTACCAGTTTTTCGGCCCCATGGGAGATCCGACAGCGCTTTGGGCAGGTGGCACAGCGGCTCTAGCAGCTTTAGTGTTCTCGGTCATAGTACTCCGCACATATGCTAAAGCAAGAAAGTAAAGTTCATGAAAATGGTTGAAACCAGACCTTTCAGGGCGTGTCCAGCTGCTACTTAGCTATTCTTTGATTTTAAACCATACTTAAATATCGCGATAAAGTCGTTTCAAAGCTCCTTAGATTTTTTGACCGGTCAAATCCTCCTCCGTTCTTCAGCACCTAGGATAAGCTCTTGCCACGTGTCTATCCATGTTTTCAGGCTTGACCCTAGCCCCGCGGGTGCGGCACGTCAACCAGGAACTCCTTGAGCCCTGCGCCATGAGCGAGCTTATGAGCTCATCCACGCTCAACCCCCTAGCCTCAGCCTCCTCCCTGACCCTTCTAGCCGTCCCCTCCCTAACGGTAGGCGAGCACCACCCCTCTCAGGCATGAATGACCTTCAGCAGAGGACGGCTTATATATTTGACCGGTCAATCACATGGGACGACCTCTATGAGAAGTTGGACACGCCCGCGCGCACAAAAATTATATAGCCTGGCAGCTGCAGGCCTGCTACTTCTTTGGTGATTGAGTTCCCTGAGACCTTGATTCTGACAGATGAGGAGGTCAAGGAACTCTTAAGCATGGAGGAGGTCCTTGAAGCTGTCGAGAGGGCGTTTAGGGAGAAGGCGCTGGGCAGGGTTCAGATGCCATCGAAGGTCTACCTCTTCTACGGGAGGCATGGCGGGGACCTGAGGGTTATGCCCTCCTACCTCGAGGGGCTCGACGTATCTGCGGTTAAGGTGGTGAACGTTCACCCTGAGAATAGGCGTAGGTTCGGCCTCCCCACGGTCATGGCCGCCGTCATCCTCATCGACCCTAGGTCTGGCTTCCCCCTAGCCGTGATGGGTGGCAGCTGGCTTACAGCCATGAGGACGGGCGCGGCAGGTGGGGTGGCCGCTAAGTACCTTGCGCGCAGGGACTCGGAGGTTGCATGCTTCATCGGCGCAGGGGCTCAAGCCTACACCCAGCTTATGGCCTTGAGCCTCGTGCTGAGGGGCATCAAGCTGGTTAAGGTCTACGACATAGATGGGGAGGCCTCAAGGAGGTTTGCTGCCTATGCCTCCAAGGCCATCGGCGGCGCCAAGGTGGAGGTCTGCGCCTCCCCTAGGGAGGCTGTTGAGGGGGCTGACGTCGTCACGACGGCGACGCCCTCGAGGCAGCCCATAGTCATGTCGGGCTGGGTGGGTGAAGGCGTTCACTTCAACTGTATAGGCGCCGACGCCCCCGGCAAGGAGGAGCTGGACCCAGGCATCCTGCTTAGGGCGAAGATAGTCGTAGACGACGTGGAGCAGGCGGTTCATGGAGGCGAGGTCAACGTCCCCATAGCTAGAGGCATCTTGAGGAGGGAGCATATCTACGGCGAGCTGGGCGAGGTGGTAGCCGGCCTCAAGAGGGGAAGGGAGGCGAGGAGCGAGCTAACCGTCTTCGCCTCGACCGGCTTAGCCATACAGGATGCCGTTGCGGCCAGCCTAGCCTACGAGAAGGCTAGGCTGAAGGGGGTTGGGAGGAGCTTGAGGCTCGTGGCCTAGACCTCCCTGAAGCCTCACGCCTCCGCCTACGCCCACCCCTCCCACGCCTCCACCTAGCCTTCTCAGCCGCCAGCTTGAGGCTCTCAGCTATGGTTGGCAGCAGGGCCCCCGCCACCTCCGCCACCCTCCCCTTAACCTCGTCGAAGTAGCTTAGGAACACCTTCTTAGCGTGCTCAACAGCCTCCATGCGGCTACGCCTGCCGGCTGCAACCTCCTCTATGAGGCCCTCTATGAAGGCCCTCACCTCAGGCTTAACGAGCTCAGGCTTGACCTCTAGGAGGGCCTTTATGAGCGCGTAGCCCATGGGCGTGGGCATGCAGCGCCTACCCTCCACGTAGAAGTAGCCCCTCTCAAGGTTGGTCTGGATGTGCTGAGACGCGGTGGCGTCTGTGCCTATGCGAAGCCTCTCCATGGTTTTCAGGAGCTCGGACTCCGACATGAACGGCGGGGGCTCCGTACGGCCCTCCTCAACCTCCACCCCCTCCACCTTAAGCTGGGCCCCGACGGCTAAGACCGGCAGGGCTGGCTGGCTGGGCTCCTCGAAGGGGTAGGCCTTCAAGTAGCCTAGCTCAGCCACCCTCACCCCTTGAGCCTCGAAGGGCTCCCCGCCGACCTCAACTACGGCGCGCTGCCTCATCAAAACGGCGGGCGGGCTGAGGGTGGCTAGGAAGTGCCTGACGACTAGGTCGTAGAGCCTCCAAGCCGCTGCGCCCAGCTGGGAGGCCACCACGCCCCTGTCAGCCGCCCTAACTGGATGTATGGGTGGATGAGCCCTATCGTCCTTGACCCCCCTCGTGGGCCTGATGGGGCCCCTAAGGACCTCGCTGGCCAAGGCGCCGTAGGTCGGGTGCCTAGCGAGCTCAGCCAGTATGGCCCTTAGGTCGAGGCTGGGGCTGTAGACCTCAGTCTCCGTCCTAGGGTAGCTTATGAGCCCCCTACGGTACAGCTCCTCAGCTAAGCTCAACGCTACGCTCGGCCTCATGTTTAGGAACCTGCTGGCTCGGCTCTCAAGCTCCACCGTGTTGAGCGGGATGGGCGGCCGCTTCGTGGAGGCCTCCTCCTCGAACCCCCTGACCAAGCCCAGCTGGGCCCTCGAGGCCCTGCCGTAGGCTCGCTCAGCCTCCCCCCTATCCTTGAACCTCCCCGCGGCGTGCTGGAGGAGCAGCGTGGCTCCATCAACCCTCACCTTGGCCACAACCCTCCAGAACGGCTCGGGCTTGAAGCCCTCCCTCTCCATCGCCCGCTGCACGACGAGGAAGAGCACTGGGCTCTGGCAGGGGCCGTAGCTTAGGAAGCGGCCGAGCGGCAGGCTTCGAGGCGCAGCGCGCTCCACGCTTAAGGTGAGCAGCCTAGTGAAGGCGGCGCCTATCGTTAAGTCTATCTCCATCCTAGCGAAGCACTTGTCAGCCAGCTTAGGCCTCAGCTCGCCAGCTCCATCTATGGCCCTCCTCAGCTCCTCTGGGTTTAGCGTGGAGAACCAAGGCCTCTTGAACTCAGCGTAGGGGTTCACCCCATCGATCACGGACTTAGCCTCGAGGGCTATGCCCTCCCCCTCAGGGTCCCCGTCGAGAGCCAAGTATACCAGCTCAGCCCGCCTGCCCAGCTCGCGGAGCGCCTCCAGGTAGGGCCTAGACCCCTCCTCGACGACCCTCACCGGCTCCTCGAAGAAGAGCTGGCGTGGGTCTACGCTGCTCCAAGACTTATTGAGCTCCTCCCTGAAGTCTAGGTCGAAGAGGTGCCCCTTCAGGCCGAGCGAAGCCCACCGCCTGCCGCCCCGGCTGAAGAGGTATGCCTTCACTGGCCCTCGCTGGAGCACCTTGAAGCGGCCCTCAGCCAGGGCGCCTGCGAAGGCCTTAGCCACGCTGTCCTTCTCAGCCACCACTAGAACGTCCACGTCCACGCTCCATCCAGCCTTGCCCGCCGCGAAGGCCTCGAAGCCCAAGCTCCCCGCCGAGGGGCCAGCGGATAAGTTAAGGCTTACGCGACTGACGCGTTAACACCGCCGTGGATTGCGAAGAACCGACGTTACGCGAGGCTTCGTCGCTTCGCCCCCTCATCAATGGAGCCAGCGCGCATCGTAAGGCCCCCATCCAAGATGGGCAGGGCCTGAAGGCCGCCGTAAGGCTGGAGGGGCTAGCGGAGGCGGTGCAGCTGCACCTTTAAGGGTGCCTCGAGTAGCAGGCTTCCCCTAGGCTTTGGGAGGGGGGATGGAGGACGTGACCTCGGGCAGGATCCTAAACTTTAGGCTGGGCTTGAAGAGGCGGTACCCGAGGGAGCTCCTCGTCAAGCTGGGTGGAAGTGAAGCCGACGTGGCTAGGCTCATCGGCAGGAAGGTCTTGCTGACGGACGCACATGGCAATAAGTATGTGGGCAAGGTCCTAAGGCCGCACGGCAGGGGAGGGGTCGCGGTGGTGAGGTTTAGGAAGGATCCGCCGGGCGACGTCGTAGGCCGCGACGTCACCGTCCTCGCCTAAGCCCCGATGTAGCTCGCCGGAAAGCTTATGGTTGAGGCGGTTTGAACAGCTGGCAGCTTCGCTTGAGGGCTTGACGAAGCTCGTCGTCGAGAGGCTGGGCCTGGTCGAGGAGGGCGAGGTTGAGGCCATCCTAGCCACCTTGAGGAGGCTCTATGAAGCCGTTAGGGAGCCTCCATCGCTCGTCTACGTTGTCTTAGCCAGCAGCAGGAGCCTCTTCAACCTCTTCATGAGCTCCATCCACTTGAACTATGAGGTGGCATCGACGCCGGGCTTCGAGGGCTTTGAGGCTGCTCACGACGCCTACACAGGCGTGCCCAGGCTGGCGCTATGCCTCGAGGAGTTGAGGAAGCTGCCCAGCCGGGCCGTCGACGGGGTGGTGCTTCATGAAGCCGCCCACACCGTGCTTCACGGCTCCCTCGACTCCTACCTGCCAGCCAGCGGGGCCTTGAGGGCTGCTGAGGCGCTTGACCCTAGGCTTAGCCTCGAGCTCACCTACATAGCTGCGTCCTCAGTGAAGGATTGGGAGGCCACTGAGCTCCTCGTCAACTTAGGCTTCCGCGAGGAGGCTAAAGCTTACGCGCTTCACGTGCTTTCTAAGCGTGGAGGCCTTGAAGCTGAGTGGAGGATGGCGGTTGAGGCGGGCGTCCCCCTCCTACATTTAGCTGAGCTCCTCAAGCCTCTATGCTGCGCCTCCCCCCTGCTAAGCGATGAAGTAGTTGCGGGGAGCTGCGATGCCTACTTAGCTCATCTTCCAGCCTCAGCCTCGAAGGCCTTGAGGGAGCTCGTAGAGAAGCCCTCGTGGATGCGTGGGCGAGGCCTATGGGGGAGGGTTGAGGCCCTCCTCAAGTGCCTAGCTGAGCTGAAGGGGCTCATAGAGGCTGGCGGGGCCTCTCCACCTCAGCCACCATCCCCCTGAGCCTAGCTAGAGCCTTAAGCCTCTCACGCCGCTCAACCTCAGCTGAGGCTAGAGCCTCCTCTAGGTGCTTAGCCACTCGATCCATAAGCTGCCTGTCGACCGGCCTCGGGACCCCGTCCTTGCCGCCGAAGGCGAAGGAGAACCTAACTGGATCCCTCCAGCTGGGCGGCTCTCCGTAGACTAGGTCGGCTATCAAGGCTAGGGCCCTCACGGCCGCCGGCCCCACCCCTCTAATCAGGAGGAGCTCCTCGAAGCTCCTGGGCCTAGCCTCATAGCTCCTCCTCATCACCTCCCAGTTCAAGGAGTCTGGGGCTAGCCTGTAGAGGGGTAGGAGCTTGACGCTAGCCTCCCTAGCGCCCGCCTCGGCGAGCCAGGCGTCGAGGGGCCCCTTAACCTTGGCTTTAGCCTCCGCTAGGAGCCCCCTCACCTTTGAGGGCGGCTCGCAGGCTATGTCCACGCATGCTTCACGGCAGCCTCGGCTGCTACGGGCGGTTAGGTCTAGCACCACCTGCTTGACTAGGTCGCTGGCGATCCCAGCGTGGGGCTCCTCGACGAAGCTCTTAAGGCCCGTGGATAGCCAGTGGTAGCGCCTAGCCGTCCTAGTGTCGGGGTCCATGCCCTGCTGAACGACCGCCCAACACCCTCCCTCAGCCACTAGGAGGCAGTGATGATACAGGCTGTAGCCATCCTGCAGGGCCGCTGAATCCACCTTAGCCGTCAGCCTACTAGCCTTCTTCAGCTCCTCCACCACGCCTCCGCTAAGCCCCAGCTCCATGCCGACCGCCTCCAAGTCCTCGGGAACCCTCCTAGCCCTAGCCCCCTTGCCGCCGGCTGCCCTCAAGCCTAGGTTTAAGCCCTCCAGGGCCGCCTTAACCACCGCGCAGGTCACGGTGGTCGAGCCGCTACTGTTCCAGTCGAAGCCGAGGACGCAGGAGAACGCTTGAAACCATAGTGGGTCTGAGAGCCTAGCTAAAGCCCCTCGAGGCCCCTCCTCCTCAACTATGATCGCCAACACCGCCTTAGCTAGCCTCCTCATCCTAGCTAGCAGCCACCTAGGCACCCCGCCTACGTGGAGGGGTAGCTCAACCACTCCTGTGGGCTTCAACCCATGCTTGAGGGGCGGAGGAGCATCAAAAGCCTTACCCTCGCTCCACGAGGCTCCTCTCATAACCCTCACGTCACCCCTCGCGGTAGGGAAGCAGTCACAGCCTCGTGGTGCAGGCCCTCTCCACATGGAGGCTACGGGACCTTAATTAATCCTCCGCCACCCATTAAGTCTTAAATAGATACAGCGCTCAGCGCCCCTCAAGGGATGCAGCGTGAGCGCACCTCCAGCTGGCTGTACGTACGCCAGGGACATGCCCGGCTTCTTCACTGAGGAGGAGCGGATGTTCAGGGAGACCGTGAGGGAGTTCTGCCAGAAGTACATAGCGCCTAGGTGGGTTGAGATCGACGAGAAGGCCTCCGTGGACCCCATGAACGTCCCCGTAGACCTCATCAAGAAGATGGGGGAGCAGGGGCTCTTCTGCATAGCCAACAGCGATAAGTACGGTGGGCAGGGCGGCACCTACACCATGGCCGCCATAGCCGTCGACGAGATAGCCTACGCCGACCCAGCTGTAGCCATGGCTGTCTACGCCCTACTCAACAACGGCTGGCCCGTCATGCTTGAGCGCTACGGGCGCGAGGAGGTATGTCAGGAGGTGATCCCGAAGGTGGCTAGGGGCGAGGCCTTCTTCGGGATAGCAACCACCGAGCCTCAAGGTGGGAGCGACATAGCTGGCATCAGGATGACGGCAACGAAGAAGGGTAGGACGTACGTCTTCAACGGGGAGAAGGCCTACATAAGCGGCGTCGGCGAGGCTTTCGTAAAGCTGCCTTGGGGTGGAGGCTTCTTCCTAGTCGCTAGGACGAGCGGGTCGCCGGGCGACCATAAGGGCCTTTCCGCCTTCGCCTTCATAGGCAGGAAGGATGGGAAGCTTAAGCCAGGCATAAGCCCGACCGTGTACCACGACATAGGTAGGTGCGGCTTGACGACTGGAGGCTTCATATGCAGCGACGTGGAGCTTGAGGACGTATACCTCCTCGGCGAGGAGGGTAGAGGCTTCTACTACGTCATGGAGGGCTTCAACGCCGCTAGGATAGTGGTCTCCGCCGCCTGCATAGGTGGCGCTAGGTGGCTGCTAGATCAAGCCGTGCAGTGGTTCCATCAGCGCAAGCTCTTCGGGAGGCCCATCGCCAGCTTCCAAGGAGTGAACTTCAAGTTCGCTGAGCTCTACGCTCGCTACGAGGCCGCTAGGTACTTCGTGTACTGGGCAGCCAGGCTGTTCGATAAGATCTACTTGGAGAAGGATCCAAGCTACAAGCCTCAAGACCTCAACGTCCCCGTGGCCCTAGCTAAGATGAGCGCCCCCGAGGCCGCAGTGGATATAGCTGAGGAGGTTATGAAGTGGTATGGAGCCTACGCCTACACTAAGGAGTCCCCCATCTTCAGGGCTTGGCTAGGCCTCTTCAGCTACGTGATCGGGGCTGAGGGCGCGCAGAACATCATGAGGTACATCATAGCTAGAGACACCATAGGCGCCGAGGCAGTGCGCAAGTGGTGGGCTTAAACCCTCCCTCCCCTTTTTGCCCCTTAAGCTGCGTAGCTAGGCCTCTTCTAGCGCCAGGCTGATGAGGCCTCGGGCCTACTTCAGCCTACTTAGCCCTCTCCCTAAGCCTCTTCACCAGCTCGGGGATGACGGCGTAGAGGTCGCCGACGATGCCGTAGTCAGCCACCTTAAAGATCGGGGCGTCTGGGTCGCGGTTGACGGCCACTATCACCTTCGAGTCCCTTATGCCAGCCACGTGCTGGATGGCGCCTGAGACCCCTACGCCCACGTAGAGCCTAGGCTTAACCACCACGCCCGACATGCCGACCCATCGGTCAGCCCACTTCAAGTCGTAGGCTAGGGGCCTAGTGTAGCCCACGACGCCCCCTAGCAGCTGAGCTAGCTCCTCAAGCATAGCTACGTCCTCCCTCCTCTTAAAGCCGCGGCCAGCCACCACGACCACGTCGGCCTCCTCCAGCCTAGCGCCCCTCAACTCCCTCTTCTTGAAGTCGAGCACCCTCACCTTAGGCTCCTCAACCTCCACCACCTCCTTAACCACCTCAGCCCTACGCTCAGTCTTGGAGGCCTTCTCGAAGGTCCTCGAAGGCACCGTAGCCACCTGAGGCTTCACCTTGCAGCGCTGGGTTGAGATGGCGCTTCCACCGTAAGCCAGGCGGCTGAAGAGGAGGAGCTTCGTGTCGGGGTCGACGTCGACGCTGGTGCAGTTGGTGACGCAGCCCACATCTAGCTTAGCCGCCAGCCTAGCGGCTACCTCGTTCCCCCTCTTGGTAGCCCCTATCAGGATGGCGTCAGGCCTATGCCTACGGGCCAAGGCGGCTAGGGCGCTAGCGTAGGGCTCAGCGGTGAAGGAAGCCAAGTTTGCGTGGTCAACCACGTACACCTTACTGGCCCCATAGTAGGCTAGCTCTTCGGCTCTAGCGTCTACGCCGCGGCCTAATACGATGGCGGCCAGCTCGACACCCATCTTCTCAGCCAGCCCCCTCCCCCTACCTAGAAGCTCGAGGGCCAGGCTTGGGCTCTCAGAGTAGGTCCAGAGGCTCATCTAACCACCCCCTCCTTGACTAGAAGCTCAATTAGCTCAGCGGCCGCGTCGGCTGGCTCCTTCCCCTTTATGATTTGCTCCCTGCGCTTCATCTCGGGCGCTAAGGCCTTCAATACCTCAATGCCCGAGCCAGCGGCACCTCGCTTGCCCTCAGGTATGCCTAGGTCGGCGGCGGTCAGGGTCTTGATGGGCTTCCTCGAGGCCTTCATTATGTCCATGAGCTTGGGGTAGCGGGGCTCGTTGATCTCCTTGGTGACGGTGACGACGACTGGCATCTTAACCGATACAAGCTCGTATCCATCCTCCAGGTCGCGTTCAGCGACCACCTCGCCGTCCTTGACCTCAAGGCGCCTCACGTGGGTGACCTGAGGCATGCCTAGCCGCTCAGCCAGCCTGGGCCCCACTTGGTAGGTGTAGCCGTCGATGCTCGCCTCGCCAAGCAGTATCAGGTTGAAGGGCCCAACCCTCTTGATCGCCTCAGCTAGGAAGAGGCTTGTGACAAGGGTGTCGCTTTGAGCGTAGCCTGGGTCGCTTACGAGGACGGCCTCGTCGGCCCCCATGGCTAAGGCCTCGCGGAGCGCCGACTTGGCTTCGTCAGGCCCATAGGTCAACGCCGTGACCGTCCAGCCCAGCCTCTCCTTAAGCCTAACAGCCTCCTCCACGGCGTTCTTGTCGAAGTCGCTGACCTTCCTCTTCACCCCCACGGTGACAGGCTGCCTCGTGGATGGGTCGACCCTAACCTCGCTTACGTCAAGCGAGTACTTAACGCACACGCATACCTTAGGCATCCCAGCCTCCTCGGGTCGAGGCGGCTGGCACGCTTGCATTAAAAGACTTTCGGGCTGAAGGGACTTGTCCAACTGCCCTAAGGGCTTCCTTTAAAGGTTGGGATATCATCAGCAAAGCCATATAATTCTTCAACCTAGTTGACCGTCAATCGTCATGCCTGAGGGGGCTGGCCGCATTCAGCGGCTTGAGGGCATGTAGGCGCTAGGGTTGAGGGGCGTTGAAGGTGAGAGAGGAGGGCGGTGAGCCCGATCCTCATATCGGGGAGCTGAAGGCCGTCCTAATAGGCGTTATAACCCTTAAGGCGCTGGGCGCTGGAGGTTGATCCAACGACGGGTAAGCTCAAAGAGACGGAAATATCGCTGCTCTGATTGGGAGGCCTATACTGTATAGAGGCGTCGGAGAAGCAATGCTCAGAGCACCAACAGTAGAGTTCAGAGGTGGAGCAA
>Ga0272445_1003166_pt1 | contig 10468 bp, 6 predicted proteins | sample YNPCB0031_FD_194404 | JGI IMG/M metagenome (GOLD analysis project Ga0272445, IMG submission 194404) | Hot spring sediment microbial communities from Yellowstone National Park, WY, United States - YNP-CB-003-1 | ecosystem: Environmental > Aquatic > Thermal springs > Hot (42-90C) > Sediment... | reverse complement strand
ATTCAAAATCTTTGAAAGGGATTTCTACATAGATGAAGGAGAAATAACCCCAACACTCAAAGTAAAACGAAAAGAAATAGAAAAAAAATTCAAACACATTTTTGATGAAATGTACAAGAATAAATAACAGCCCATTGTTAAAAAACAATGGGTTCAGGAGAGGTTTATTCGCTCTGGTTCAAAAACCAGGCGAACCTTACTCCCCTTAGCCACTGCCACAGCTTCTACCCGTTCTACCGGGCTACCTTTTCTTTTACTTTTTCTTTCTTTCTCTTTTTCTTCCCTTCCTCCCATCCCCTTATTACTCCTCCTCTTCTGATAAAGATATACTCTCTCTACTTCATCTAACCCCTCTTTTCCTCTTATCCCTCCTATGTTCCTTGCTGCGTTTATGTCTGCATTCACTATACCCAACGAAGACTTATATAATCCCCTGCTTATCCTCCGTTCTGGTGTGTATTCTTTTTTTATTTTTTTTCTTATACCCCTCCTTGTCTTTGTTTTTATTGGAACAGCACCTTCTGTGCTGTCCACACCAGAACTATATCTCTCATCTCTTACTTTTAACTTTATCTTGTATTCTTTACACAAATATTTGAGATATTCTACTACTTTGCCATGTGGGGCAAGATGCCATAGCTGATTTGCTATATCCCTCATCCCTGATGGTTTATTCTTGTTCCTGAATCCATCTCCTATTACAATTTCTTTTACATTATACCTCAAAGCTAATGCCAATATATATTTTGCTACCTTGTGGGCAAAATCCTCATTCACTTTTGCTATCTTATACCATAACCTGAATATCTTCTCTTCAAGTCTATGAACAAGAAAATAAGGTGCAGGAAATAAAATCAGGCTTTCTTGTGCAATCTTTTTAGCTTTGTTCAAAATGCTGTCAAGTCTGCTTTTTAGCTCTGATATTTTCTTCAACCTAAAAGTTGTCAGAGATTTCCATATTTTACCATCTATCAAGAAACCTTTTTTCACTCCTTCAATAACAACAGAAAAGAAATTTGAAACTCCCGGATCCAACGCCATCTTCCTTATTTTTTTCCTGCATACCAAATTTATTTCTTTTTTATCGTTGTTATTGCCAACATCATTACTATAATTTGTGATAAGCGCATTTATTCCCTTCTTTTCTTTTCCATCTTCTTTTTCCCTTTCCCTCTTCTTTTTTTTCTTGTAAATGATTTGTAATTCAAAGAATTTTCCATATTTTGGAACTATATTGACCTCTGATACATGTAGTTGAGATAAATCAATATTTGTGTTTATACTTATAAAATTCAAATCGCTTTTCTTTCTTCTTCCTTTGCCTATTCTATGGTTTTTGGGATAGCAAAGAGTAATAGTAGAGCCATCAATTTTTACATCTTTTCTTGGGAATGAAACAATATGGAGACAGTTTTTCTTGCTTTTGAATTTAGGAGGTTTAACAGGATGAGGATATTTATGAGGGTTTTTGATGTAATCAAAAAAGTTCAACCAACCTCTGACGACATGAGAGAATACTTTGATTGTAGTTTGGGAATGTAGGTTTAGTTTGAAGAAGTTAGATGAAAGTTTGTTGTAAAGGTCGTAGATGTTAGGTTTAGCAGAACCAGTTTTTATGAGATAGTTAGCACAGTTGAAAAGTTTTCCAGCATTAAAACAGAGCCACCTGATCTCACGAGAAGGTTTGATAGCAATCTTCAAACACCTATGCATACTATAAACTTTCCTAAATAAGTAATTTTGTTTTAACGAAATAACAAATTTTTAACAATAGACTGATAATAAATAAAAAGAATAAATTTCTCTCTATTTTCTCCTATTTCTCACAATTCAGTCTTTAAATTTTCGTATATCTTATGTCCTCAAACAAGCAATTTTCTCCTATAAATTTAGCTACCACAGTTCCAGTTGGACCATTTCTATTTTTTGCAATTATTATTTCAGATATTCTTGCTCTCTCACAGCAATCAAAAGAATCTTCCTTCTCTTTTCTATCATCTGTTACTGATTTTGGACATGGGTTATAATAGTGGTCTCTGTAAAGCATAATAACTATATCAGAATCTTGTTCAAGACTTCCTGATTCTCTGAGGTCTGAAAGTTGAGGGCGCTTATTATCGCCTCTTCTTTCTGGCTCACGCGAAAGCTGTGAAAGAGCAATAACTGGAACATCAAGTTCTTTCGCGAGAGATTTCAAAAGACGAGAAATACTTGATATTTCTTCTTCTCTTCTTTCCACCTTCCATTCAACGAAAATCTGCTGAATATAATCTATAAATATAGCGCCAATTCCTTTTTCTTCTCTTATTCTCTTTGCAAGAGATCTTATTTGAGTTATACCATTTGCAGTGTCATTAAAGTATATAGGCAAAGACGCTACATCTCTTGCTGAATTTGATAATCTTACCTTTTCTGATTCAGATAAGTCCTTTGCTATTATTCTTTTTAGTGGAATTCCGCTATGCATAGAAAGTAGTCGCAAAAGTAAAAGTCTAATCGGCATTTCCAAAGAGAAAAAGCAAACAGGAATACCCTCCTTCGCCATATAATATGCAACAGATAAAGCGAAACTTGTCTTACCCATTCCTGGTCTACCAGCTATTATCACAAAGTCGGCTGGATGAAATCCAACAATTTTTTCGTCCAAAGAAGGGAAACAAGAAGGAATAGCCTGCCTTCCCTCACCTCCTATAACTTCTTTTTGAACAAAAGAAACTATATCCTCAACGGAATAAAAATCAGGATTAACAGATTCTTGAACTATTTCTGCTATTTCTTTCTCTACACGAGAGACAAATTCCCATGTGTTTGGAACACCCCAGGATATTTCTTCTATAAAAGTTCGCATTTTTTGAACGAGTCTTCTCAAAATCATTTTCTCTTTGAGTTTCCTCGCAAAACTCTCTAAAAACGAAGCCGATGGTATATAAGATGGTAAGGACAAAATAAATTCTTCTCCCCCCACCCTTTCAAGTTTATCCGCTAATTTCAACTCTTCTATGACACTATCCGGTGTTATATCATCATCTCTTTTTCTCAAAGATAGCATAGCAAGAAAAACTTGTCTGCAAGCTGGATCAAAAAAAGCCTCCTCCGGTGTCTTCCCAAGTATTTGTATCACATCTTCTATGAGATCACCTCTTAATAGAATTCCTCCAAGAACTGCCTTTTCAAGCTTTGGATCAAAAGGGAGATCGTCGGACGAAAATCTTTGCGAAGGCATATTGCCAAAATAAATTAATCCGTTTTTGCTACAATTTTCAAATAATCAAGCAAAAGCCAAAATAAATTTTTACAATAATCTCGGTAGCTTCCTTCAATACTTACGAACAATTATTTACTAATTTTCTCAAAAGAGATTTTTTGCAAATTAATCTTATTTCTACTATGGCTTACGAGATAGCTTTCTTTGGACTTGGAAATCTTGGTAGAGCAATAGTAAAAAGAATGAAGGAGGCTTTACCAAACATAAACTTTTATTTGTGGACACAAGATGTATCGCGAGCAGAACTTTTCTCCTCCGAAATAAGAGCAATAAGAATAATAAAACCTGAAAAAATCCAGAAAGATATAAGATACATATTCTTGTGCCTCTTTGACAGTTCAGCGGTACAGAACATATTAGAAAAAATACCAAAAGAAGGGAAAGTAATAGTAGACCTTACAACTAATCATCCGAAAAAAGTATTGGAATTTCGTGAAATTGTAGAAAAAAATAAAGGTGAGTATATAGAAAGTCCAGTATTAGGTAGTGTAATTCCGGCATCACAAGGAAGGCTTACATTACTTGTGTGCGGTAAAGAAAAAATCTTCAACGAAGTAAAAACTTTTTTAGAATCTATTTCTTCAAAAATATTTTATTTTGGTGAGAATTTTTCACAAGCATCTTATCTGAAACTTATAAACAATCTTGTTCTTGCAGAGTTCATGATGGCTCTCTCGGAAGCAGTAGCAGTAGGAGAAATATTAGGGTTCTCTTCCGAAATAGTTTTAGATGTTCTATCTTACGGAGCTGGGAAATCGGCAATTTTAGAGAGCAAAAAAGAAAAGCTAATTAAAAAAGACTTTTCACCTCACTTTTCAGTATCACTCATAAGGAAAGACCTTTTGTACCTTAAAGAAGTTATTAAAGAGAGATTAGGTGGAGAAAACGGATTAGAAGAAGATTTACCATTCATTAACAATCTGAAAAATTATGACCAAGCTTTTAAAAGCGGACTCGCACAGCTTGATTTCTCATCAGTATATGAAATCATTAAAAACAAGGTCCTAAACTCAAAATCCCAAAAATTACAAAAATAGCGAAATAATAATAAAAAGATTAAAGGGAGAATGGAAATGAATGAATAAATAGATAGATAAAGAAAGAAAAAATGTAGCTAAATAAAATAATATAGAATAGATGACGGGAAAAGTGAAGAAAAATAAAGAATAGAAAAAAAAAAAGAAAGAAAGTAATGCAAAAATAAGAAAGTATGAATGGAAGAATTAGAAAAAATGTCTGAAGAAAAATCAAAGACAAAAGAAAATCTTCACAAAGGAAGCAATTTCCAAAATGTTCTTATCTTCCTAAAACCAAACATAGAACCAGAAAAGGTAGAGAAAGTAGTAGATATACTGATACAAAAAGGCAAAAGGGTTTTTCTAACAGAAAGAATAAATGAAAAGGTTCCAAAGTTCAATCATCTCCCAGTAGCACAAAATCTGAAAGAAATTGACATCATTTTTGTCCTTGGAGGAGATGGTGCAATATTGCGTACATGCGAAAAACTAATAGAAGAAAGAAAATTATCTATTCCGGTAGTTGGAATAAACATGGGAAGAGTTGGATTTCTAACTTTTGGAGAAGAACAACCAGAAGAAGTAATAGAACAGGTGATAAAAGGAGAATATAAAACCGAGGAAATTAATGTTCTCACATGTTCTGTTGGAAAAGAAAAAGAAACAAGAAGAGAAAAAAAAGAATTTTTCGCAGTGAATGATTTTTTAGTAAAAAGTCCAGACGGGATTTTAGAATTTGAAATCTTCTGTGAAGATGATTTTATTGGGAAAATAAGGGCAGACGGAGTCTTGATATCATCACAAATTGGTTCAACAGCTTACAATCTCTCACTCGGTGGTCCTATAGTATATTCTGGAACAGAAGTAATATTGATATCTTTCCTTGCTCCTTTCTCGCTCTTTTCAAGGTCAGTTATTCTCCCAAAAGATAAAAGTGTGTATCTGAAAAGTTCAGGTGAAGCTGTAATATACGCTGACGGCAAAAAAAAGGTATCATTAGAAAAAAAGAAAGAGGTTGCAGAGTTCAGATATTCTGACTTAAAAATAAAAATATTGAAGGGCAAAAAGACAAAATTCTTTGACTCATTAAGGGAAAAATTCAAGTGGCTACTTTAATCAATCAAGCAAATCAAACTGAAAAAGTAAATCAAGCTGAAAAAGTAAAAAATCAATTAAAGCAATCCGAAAAGCATCAGTTTTCATTCTTCAAAATACCTTTCAAGTATTTATCTCTGAAAGCCCTATCAAATAAAGTTGGATCAACCTCAGAGGCAGCTTTTAGGTATTCAAGTGCTTTTTCCTTATCACCTCTCGCTGCATATAAAGATGCAAGATTAAAAAGTTTCGCTCCTTTTTCCTTGAAATCTTGTGGTTCAAAAGAATTTAAAATTCCTTCCGCTTTATCAAATTCTCCTTTATTAATATAAACAGTAGAAAGGTTTATAAGAACTCTCATATCTTGCGGTTTTATACTTTGCGCGAGTTCAAGATATTTTTGAGCTGAATCATAATCTTTGAGCTGAGCATAACTTGCACCAATAGCAAAATAAGCCATAAATCTAACAGAATTTACATCAAAAACTCTATCAGGCAAAGGTATTTTATAATACTTCCATGAAGGAGAATTTTCTATTTCTTCAAGAGCTTTTTGACCATACTCTATCGCCTTCTGATAATCACCTTTCATAAAATAAGCATTAGCAACCAAAGCGTAAGCTTCCGGAATATTTGCCGGATTTGAATCAGTAGAACGAAGCAGATACTCAATTCCTTTATCTATCTGCCCAAGCTGGACATACATATTTCCAAGCTCCCTTACACCTTTCCCAAAATAAGGAACATACTTTATAGTTTGTTCAAGTAAATCAATTGTCCTTTGAGTAAGAGCACCACCGGATTTTCCTAAATAAAGATAAGCCAAATCATAGTAGGTTCTTTCGGCAGGATTGTCGTGTTGCAGAGAAGCAAGATAATATCTTTCTGATATGTCAAAATTCCTAAATCTTTTTTGCCACTGAGCGATTCTATAATATATTTCTGCAAGCATAAGATTCCTTGAAGCAAAAAATCCTACACTTGCCCTACAAATTTTCCTCCTGACCTGACAAGAAAATTGAGAAAAACCAGTTTCTTTTGTGCAGAAAGGAATCCCATCAACACATGGAGCGCCCAGAGAAGCAACAAAAACTCCTAAACCCGGTAGCAAAGCCACAAGCTTTTTATTTATTTCAAACTCAATAGGTTTCTGACCAAAAATATAAGAGTGAATAAGCTCCAAAAGTCCAAGATTTAACCAGAACATCAAAACAGATCCCGGCCACTGCAAAGAGAAATTAAAAGACGCACTTGCAAGAAGTGAAAGAATTCCCAGGAACAACCCAGTTGCTACAAAGAAAAGCTCTTCATCTTCTTCTTTTTTAATTTCTCTTGTCTTTGAGAATATATCAAGATAAAGTTTCAGAATAATAAATATTATTGATATGAAGATAGTGAAACCAACAATACCAAGATCTGCAAATATCTGTAAGAATTCATTATGAGCTTTATCAACTCTCGTGTTAGTAAATATAGTCCCTTCATCTAAAAGGCGTGGAGCATACTTCCAAGAATATATTTCAAAATTTCCCCCACCAACACCAATTATTGGATTTTCCTTTATCATTTCAAGCCCACCACTCCATGCTAAAAGACGCGTTGAAACAGAAGAACCAGGACCAACGGCTACAAAAGATTTAAACCTTGCAATCATCTCTCCTCCAAACTTTGTTTGCGTAAAAAAAATAAAAAGAAAGATTGAAGTTCCTACAACTCCCAAGGCTAAATATTTTGAAATTCTTGATAGTGGAACTTTTCTTGTTATGTGAGCAAGATAAATCAAGAGAAAGAAAATAATGAATGTGATCAGTCCAACCCATCCTGCTCTGTTTTTTGCGGCAACCATGTAAAGAAATGTTATTAAGGAAGAAGAAGCAAAAACAACTCTCATAACGATATTTTTCTCAATAAAAGCAAAAGCTAAAATTATAGGGAAAACGGTGAGCAAATATTCAACAGCAAAATTTGAAAGACCGAAAGTAGTTATAGGATTTGGTGCTCCATACTGGTCAGGAGGCATAGGAAAAACCCCAACAACTTGAAGGAAACCATATCCGGATACAATTGATGCTGATATTGCACTGAAAAATGCAATAACTTTAATTTCTTTTCTTTGAAATAAAAAAAGTTGTAATGTAATGTAAGCCAAAACGCCCGGAGCTATCATAACGGCAAGGTTTTGAGTTTTGTATGGATTATAAGCCCAGATGGCAGATGCTGATCCCAAAAATAAAAACAGAACAACAGGTATGAAGGTCTTTGGGAAGTTAAAATATACTTTTTTTGATTTTAAGGTAATATATACTAAAACAATTCCAGCTAATGCTGTTGCAAGGTAAGCGACTGAGATTTTTGACCAAACATATTCTATCTCGTATTTGAAAAGTGGAGGCAAAAAAGCATAAATAATAAATGGAATAACTTTGAGTACGGAGTCAAAATCCCATCTTTCAGATGAAACTTCAGTTTTTTCAGATTTAGATCTATCAGTTTCAGCTACGCTTTTTCCTACTCCTGAGACCTTTTGAGCCTTAAACTCCTTCTTCGCTTTCCTCTGATCTTTCCCCTTATCCATATTCATTAGATTATAATTCATAGAATTTAAAAAAGTGAAAAGTAATAATTTAACAATTATCCAGTATTTTTTAGGATTTCATTTTTACTCAGCGTATCCTTCTCGTAAGAACTCCTTTTATAATCATTTTCATACCTTCTACTATTACTTTTATACCGGTTGAGATATTTGGCGTAATTCTTTCCCACTCTTTCTGTAATATATCTTGAAGAAAAGATTTGAATTTGGGGCATATCTCATTAGGGATTACATAAATCACATCGTTATGAATAGTTATACAATAGTATGTAGGAACAATTTCACATATATCTCTAATTGTTGGCCACTGCGAAAAGTCATGATTAGACGGTGGAGGAGCTAAAAATAACCTCGCATCATCTATTAGAATAGCGAAATTTTTCTTTTTACTATATCTAAAAATTACTTCCAGCTCTTTAATAAGCGGACACTGATCACTTTCACCATATGTTTCTCCACCGGACCAGTGGGCATCCAACCAAAACAAAATATTATCTTCCCGCTCAATTATAGGACCTAATTCCTCTCTTGAATCCCCATATATCAAAGTAACATTCCTCACATCACCTAATTTTTCTTTCGCTTTATTAAAAAGCACCTCCGATTTTTCAATAGTATAGACTTTATGAAAAATCCTACTCATACTCAAAGCAGTATAACCATAATATGTTCCAGTCTCCACAAATATATCAAGCCCCATAATTTTTTTCAAGTATAAAGCTTCCCTTTCTGGAACTCCTTTTACTTTTACCAAAATATAATCTAACCCCATTTTAAAATTACCTCACCACTTTAATTTTAGTTTTCAAATACAAAAATAATCATTTCGTTTTTTATTCTTACTTTTACTTCTAACTATGGATAAACACATTGGAGCAAAAGTGAACAAGCAAAATCTATCCCCTGAATTAGAGCGCTTGAATTTACCCCAGAAAAAGGTGGAACACCGATTACAGGATTTGGAACGCTTACATAAATCAAGGAAGAAATATCAATAACTCCTACATTTGCACTTACTATAAAACCACATCTAGGAATATCCCCATTAGAATCCAACTTCAATAACCAAACATCATATCCGCCAGCTCCAAAAGAAGAAGTTGAACCCACCAATACATATCCACCATTGGGTAATTGATCAATTACCGCTCCCCATGGATATTCATGCCCTGATCCACCATAAGTTTTTGCCCATTGAATATTTCCGTTTGGATCAAGCTTCAATACTAATAAATCCCATCCTCCCGCTCCAAATGATGTTGTAGAACCTGATACAATATATCCTCCATCTTGGGTTTGACGAATATAGAAACCAATCTCATATCCCATACCGCCGTAAGTTTTTGCCCATTGTATATTCCCCTGTGAATCAAGTTTTATTATCAGCATATCCTGTGGACCAAACCCAAAAGATTGCGTAAATCCTCCTAAAATATATCCTCCATCTGATGTTTGTTGAACTCTACCTACATCATCATAGGACCATCCCCCATAAGTTTTTTGCCATTGGATATTTCCTTGAGAATCGAGCTTTAAAATCCACATATCATAAGCCCAACCACCTCCCAAAAATCCTAATCCAAAAGAAGTTGCACCAACTACGATATACCCACCATCAGAGGTCTGTACAACATGATGTGCCCAATCAAAAAGTGAGCTTCCGAAGGTTCTTTGCCACTGTACATTTCCCTGGGAATCAAGTTTGAGAACCCAAATGTCTCTATCACCAGCTCCATAAGATGTAGTCCCACCAACCACAATATAACCTCCATCGGAAGTTTGAAGAAGATCATCAACATATTCAGCATTGAGACCATCAATTCCAACTCCCCATCCTCCATAAGTTTTTTGCCATTGGATATTTCCTTGAGAATCAAGTTTCAAAATCCACATATCCCAACCCCCAGCCCCGAATGAACCTGTTCCACCTCCAACAATATATCCTCCGTCTTGCGTCTCCTCAACATCATAAGCCCAATCCTGTCCAGTTCCTCCATAGGTTTTCTGCCATTGTATGTTTCCATTTGAATCAAGTTTCATTAATAACAAATCTCCTCCTCCCGCTCCAAAAGAAAAAGTTTGACCTGCTATAATATATCCACCATCTGATGTTCTCTTAAATTTATAATTTACATCATCTCCTGGACCGCCATATACTCTTGCCCACAGACTATAACCTGAAATAAACGGACAAAGCGCCTCAGATATAATAACATTCACTATTGCTTCTCCTTTGAATGCCAAGTTATATTCTTCTTTCTTTGCTGTTGCTGAAATTATTGCTCTTCCTTCTCTAACTCCCTGAACCAACCCGTTTTGATCTACTACCGCTACACTTTGGTCAGACGAACTCCACTCAAATCCTACACAGCTTATCTCATTACCAAAAATGTCTTTCGCTACTGCTGTCAGCTGAACTGTTTCTCCTACTTTTATCGTCACCTCCGATGGAAAAACTTCTATTCTGTCAAGACCCAAACCTTTGTCAAAATGAATTGC
>Ga0272445_1003165_pt1 | contig 10469 bp, 6 predicted proteins | sample YNPCB0031_FD_194404 | JGI IMG/M metagenome (GOLD analysis project Ga0272445, IMG submission 194404) | Hot spring sediment microbial communities from Yellowstone National Park, WY, United States - YNP-CB-003-1 | ecosystem: Environmental > Aquatic > Thermal springs > Hot (42-90C) > Sediment... | reverse complement strand
TTTTTCCTGAACTTCATTTTTTAATAAAATATTTTTAATCTTGTCAAAAATGCTCATTTTAAAATTCCACCTCCGTTTACTAAATAATTTTATGTTGGGATAGAAATAGATTTCTCAAATTCTTTAACCCAATCTGCAAAATCTTTATCTTGAGGATTAAGTTCTACAACTTTTTTATAATATTCCAAAGCTTGTTGATAATTTCCTGTTTCATAGTATATATTACCCAAATACTGGTATGCTTCATAGAGCTGTGGATCAAGTTCTACAGCATATTGTAAATAATTTATCGCATTTTCATAATCACCTTGTTGATAAAAATCCACTCCAGCAACATAATATTCATATCCAGGAGATTCTTCGATTTTCCGTGGTTTTGTTGTTATTACTTCAGATGCATCAACCAAAAATGTTTTCTCTCTTTCTTTTAAATAAATTTTTCCTTCTTGTTCCATTTTTTTGATAAGTTCAACTATTTTATTTTGAGCTTCTTCAATTTGTTCTTTTGTCATAGGTCTACCATAATCCATCTCTTCTTTCACTAACGCCTGAGCACCTTCTGACATGTTTTTGAAAAACTTGTCTATTAATGGCTGTGGTGCGTTCCTCAACGCACGTGCAATATCTTCTGGTTTAAGTTCACGAATAATTGTTTGTAATGTAATGTCAGGTATTTCAAGTATATCTTCAAACAGAAATAATTGAGGTCTTACTTTTTGGTATATCTCCGGTTTTTCATTCTTTAAATATTCAAGTATATTGTCTCTTGTAGTTTTATCAACTTTTTGTAGTAATTCAATAAGATGATGTATCCCACCAACAAGAAAATCTATTCGTTCTCTGACATAATTATCCATACGTATAACATCTTCTTGCGGTATTTCTCTTGCTTGTGCCAACGCAACTGCTACCTCTGCTTGTAAATGAGGTTTAAAACTTTCTATAACTTGTTTTACATATTCAGGTTTTAAATAACTTAACACAATAGCAATATCTTCTGGTTTTTCTTTCGCAATAAGATATACTAAACGTTTTATATTATCGTCATTTATATAACTAAACGGTACATATTTACCTTCTTCAATTTCTTTTTCTTTCTCTTTAAGTTCATCTTCTGTGAGACCACCTAAACCGATGCCACCACCACCAGCACCTATACCAGTACCAGTTAGTTCTTCAGGACCTGCTTCTCCTTCACGGGCAAGTTTTGAGTCAATAGAGATTTCAGTTGGTGCTCGTTCTCTTAACATACGGATATAGTTTCTTAAAAAATCAGCTACTGGACCAAATAAAAACATAAGTAGTAATAAAGCAATTAGCAATGGAATAAAATATTTTGGTAATATTAAACTCTCTAAAAATTTTGTCCAAACATCTGTAGTAAACTTTGCTTTTTTAAATATTATATCCTGTGGTCTCTTTATACCTAAAGCTGATGTAATAGCTTCTCTTGCAAGTTCAACTTTATCATCTTTAATTTTTTCGTCGTATATAACTGTCACAACTTGTCTTTCTACAACAATTTCTGTCTTAACACCTACAACTTCTGTATCTGATGCTTCTCCTTTAGATTCTGCAGGTACTGCTGATTCTGCAATTGATCCTGGTTTAGGTATTCCAGGCAACAAAAATTCTACTTCACCAAGCCTACGTTTCGCATCTAACTTTTTCTCAGAAGCTTGTTGTCTTGTAGTAGTTGTTCGTACACCCAAAGTAACATCAACAATAACAGTTGATTTGTTAGGACCAAAGATTTTGTCTAAGATATTTTTCTGAACGTATTCAGCACGTTGTTGTTCAAGTTTTGTCTCGTATTCAAGAAGCACGGTTGGAGAAATTTGTGGTTCAGTAGTTGTACGAGAAGCTGAAGTTTGAGCAAAAAAGTTGTAAGGTAACAGTAAAATAAAAAATGCTATAATAAACAAACCTTTCATTTTAGTTATTATATAAAATTTAACATTTTTTTTCAATGATGGTTTCATAAATTTGAAACCCCCATTTTATTCTAATTCTCGTAAGAATTGTTGTACAACACGATTTGTTGGATCAAGTTCTAACACTTTTTTCCAAACATTCTTTGCTTTCTCTATTTCATTCATCATAAAGAATGCTGAACCCATAATTTCAAGTGCTGTTATATTTTTTGGTTCAAGATTAAGTATTTCTTGACATTTCCTAATAGCATCAGTATATCTTCCATTTAAAACATCTTCTCTTGCTTCATATATTTTTTTATCAATTATCGTCCATCCTGCAACTTCTTCTTTATATGGTTCGGTAAGTGGCATTGAAGCCATTTGTTCTAAACGGTTTAAAAGTTGTAATAAAGGTTTATTAGCAGGATTTTTATAATAAGCGTATCTTAAAGAGTTAACAGCAGTAGTTAAATCGCCTTCCATTAAAGCAATAACTGCTTTTCTTATACCCTGATGTTCTTCTTTTTCTTCAGTAGCTGAAGATATGTATGCTGTGACCAAAAGTAAATTATCCAACATTTTTTTAATATCTTTTCTATTTGGATCAAGTTGATATGCTGTTTGTAAAACTTTTGCTGCTTCCAAAAACTGTCCTGCAGTATATCTCGCTATTGCTTCGTTTATAAGACTTTTGAGAACCTTTTCTTTATCAAACTTAGCTGATTTACCCCATTTTACATCAGCTGAAATTCTGTGGGAGAAACCTAAATCGTGATATGCAAACGAATAATCTATAGAATATTCCTTATATCTGAACCCTAATCCGGCAGTCGTTTCTTTAAGATAACTTAACCCTTCAAATCCTAACCTTAATGCTAAAAAGTCCATAAGCCAATATTCTGTACCTACCATCCATTTCATCTCTGAGTTAACACTTTTCTCTAAGTCAAATCCTATAATAAGACGATAATAATATTTTTCTTCTTCTGTTCCATCTTCTTTTTTTATTGTTCCTGTGATACGTTTAAAAAACTTATGTGAAGCACCAAGTTTAAAAATTATTGGAAGTTTATCTTCTGTCCCCATAGTAGTAGAAAAAAGGTTTTTTACACCAACTGCAAGATTAAGTAGAGGAAAATGTGTATTTATTCCTGAAACTAGGCATGAAACATCGAGTCCCATTATTGTGTCAGAATAAATATCTAATTTTCTATAAATTGTTTTAAATCCAATACCAATATTTATATGTTCAAAAATTTCTTTACCATAACCTAACAACAAGGCTATTTGTCTATCATCAAAAGTCCCTTTGTTTTCTATTCTTATTACATCTCTGGACAACGGGTCGTATTCTATCTCAATTTTTTCAAATCCTGTAGATAAAAGTTGATTTACTGCTATAGAAAACACACCATATTTTATTGTTGGATATACAAAACCAATATAATCGTATATAGTTTGTGTATTTGGGAAAAGTTCTGTATGTAAGGCTGCTATTTCTTTATACTCACACTGTACAAGTCCTGCTGGATTATAATACCCGGCAGTGGCGTCATCTGAAATAGAATAAAACGCTTTTATTGCCATTGCACGTGCAGAAGCACCGAATTGTAAAAATTCTGCTGGTTGACCACCAGTATAAACAGAAAAAATATCTGTTGCTGTAAGTAATAAAACAATAGCCACCATTACAAAACTAATGTTCAAACCGAAAGTTTTATTACTTACAGCAAACTTTTTCATCTTATATACCCTATTTTTCTTATAACCCGTATATTTGAATACTCCAACACACCTATGTATCCACCAGATGCGACTTTGTTGCTTCTTTCATCTGTACCATCCCAGATAACAATATATTCCTGTTGTCCTCTGAGTTCAAATTTTTTAACAAGATTACCAAATAAATCGTAAATTTTAACTAAACAATCATTTTTTTGGGGCAACCGAATATAAATATATGTTTCAGAAGAGAAAGGATTGGGGAAGTTTATAATCAATGGTGAGAAGAAAAATTTATTTACATTATATTTACTTGTAAAATCTATTGTTTTTTCATATATTTCTGAAAACAATGTTGACGAAAAAATAAAAAATAAAAACAAACAGTTATATAATGTAAAATTTTTGTAAAGTTCTATTTTTCTGGTTAAAAAAAATTTGTTCATAATTTGTTCATATTAGTAAAAAATATTATGTTTTTTATCTATTAACCTACAGTTATTTGCTGCAACTTATCGGTTGCCCCATTTTTTACCCTTCCAAATTATATATATAGATATAAAAAATGGCAAAATGTCAACAAAATTTTAAAAATTTTTTACAAATTAATTTTTAAGTTAATTTTTCGTCGAAAAATATTTTTTAAATAGTTTACTAAAAATTTACATTAACACCCCCCTCCCCCAGGATTTTTTAATTTCTTCTTTGTAAATAATATGTAATATTAAAAATACAATATAAAGACATCAAATACACAACTGGGTAGTAGTCATACAAGGATGGTATTAAATCTTAAAGTATCATCTTAGATTAGCTCAATTTTAAAGTAATACTTTTAATTTTTTTCTTCGATAAGTTTCTGATTTTATGTTTAAGAAGATATAAAATGATAGGTTTAATTTTTTCCTTTGGTATTCCCCAATGTACAAGCTGAGAAGGTTTTACAGGCAGTTTAATTATTTTCTTTTTAAAAACTTGTAAATAAATTTTTATCCATTTAGGAAGGGTTTTTGTTTTTCCATAAGCAAATATTTTTACAGCATCATAGATAGGTTGACGTTCATCTCGTGAGATGTCCAATTTCACAAGATATTCTTTAAAAACACCGATTTTATTTGTTTCTAATGGGCCAACCCCACCTGTTACTTTTTCTAACAAATATAACAATCTGATATAAAATCTAATTTTAGTATTTTCAATTTTTTTTAATTCTATTTTATTTGCGTTTAACATAAATTCTCTAACCAAATCTTGTATATTTTCGTAATATCTCGTTATTTGATACTTTTTAAACAACTTAACAATTTGTGTTAAGTTTTTCCCCTTTTTTAGAATATTTACAAATTCTAAATTAAGTCTATGTTGAGAAAGTAAAGCCAACATGTTTTTTTTAATAGCTTCTTTAATAAGTTTTTCAGTTTCTATATCGAATTTAAAACCGATTGTACTAACAAACCTTATCCCACGAAGAATTCTTGTAGGATCGTCAATAAAACTGTTTTTATGTAAAACTCTTATTTTTTTGTCAATAATATCTTTTATCCCATTAAACGGATCATAAAAAGAAAAAGATTTGGTAAGAGAGTTGTAGTATAAACATATCGCATTTATAGTAAAATCACGGCGAAAAATATCGTCAAATATTGTCCCAACAGAAACTTTTGGCAAAGCAGCAGGTTTTAAGTATTCTTCTTTTCTTGGGATAGATAAATCAATTCTTTTAATTTCATCTTTTTCTATAAACAGGACAGACATAGTAAAAAACTGCGGGTATGTTTTAATCTGAACTTTTTTATCAACATAAAGATTTTTTTGTATTAAAGAAACAATTTTATCATATTCTTTCGTCTCAATAACGATATCAATATCAAGAACATTTTGCAATTTTGTATTATTAAAAACTGAAATCAGAATATCTCTTATAGTTCCTCCTACAAAATAGAAATTATAATTGTTAGAAACTAAAATTTTTATTATTTTATCAACATAAGAATAAAGTTTTCTATTATTTTTTAGTCTTTCTAAAACTTTTTTGATTAGTTCTTCTTTGTTTTCGATTTTGTTCATAATTCTATAATATCGAATTGTTCTTTTTTATATAAATTTGGATTTGATAAAATTTTTGCTAAATAACAACTATTACAATTATGTCTCACAGGTTGACAAAAATCTTTATAAATTTGTATCATTCCTTGAGTAAATTTCGGGATTGACAAAAAATACTTTCTATGTTCTGGGTAAAAAATAATTTTTTTAGCAAACTGTTCCACCAAATTATTTTTTTCTTTAAGTTTTAATTTATCATATATTGACAACACTTTTTCATATAATTGTTTATTTCTTTGTTTTCTTGACCAATAAATCCAATATGGAAAAACTACATTAACCAAAATAGTACAAACTCTTTCTTCACCAAACAATGGATAATCTTTTTCAAACGCTTTACTTGTAAAACTACACATTTTAGCAAAAAATCCTGTTGGCGGTTGGTAAAAAATGTTCATTAAATGATTTATTATTTCTGTTTCATTAAAATTTTTAAGAAAATTACATAAAATTTTGGGTATACTAAATTCAATAAAATTTGAAATTGTCTTGCTTAACGCAGCAATCCTTCTGTAAGGATAATTTATAGGTCTTATTTTATAAAATTGCCACCAATGTTTTTTTAATCTTTTTGGGAACTTATTCTCCAACCGAAGCCATGATTCATAAAGTTTTGCAGGATAACTATTATCAGAAAAATATTGTAATTCTTTATTATCCAACAAACCACTTACGCCAAAATATATACTTTCTATAATTTCTTCTCTCAAATTTTTTGGATAATTTTTTACTATTTTTCTTAATTTCTTTATTGGGACAAACCGTGACAGAAGTAAAAAATTGTCTCTATTATTAACATAACCATATACTTCACAAATTTTCTTATATAAAATTTGTTCTTCAATTTGTTTTGTCAAAAACCATCTATCAAACTGTTCTGACTTAAGATTCAACCTCACCTCTGCAGCAGTAGACAACAACTTCTCAAGAAACAAATAATCGGTTTTAACAATTTCCCCACATTTTGGTCTCATAAAAAATTTTTCAGGCAAAAAATTTTCGTTATTTAAATACAAAAATTCCGAATTTATCTTATCTTTTAAACAAATTTCAAAAATTTCATTTTTTCGTTTTATTTCCTTTTTTGTATCATAATTATAAAACACATGTAAAATAACATTTTCGTAACCTTGATGTTGAGAATGTTTATGTTTAAACCAATCAGACCTGTTTTTATGAACTTCAACATCTCCAGTATATATTTTACCATCAACATTTATTTTTGCATTCACAAAATCAACAACAGAACTTGTCATTTTTTCACCTGGTGATAAAATAATTATTTTTTTAGAGTCTATAGTTTCTAAATTTCTTCTATCAAACTCTTGTCTATACCATACTTCTGTAACAATTTCTTCAGTAATTACTTGTTCAAATGTTCCTTCATCTTTAACTTTAGATATGTTGTTTAAACTTTCTTTTCTCAGTTTTAAATAAATTTCTTTATTCATAAAATTTTCCTAAAATTGTTGTTTATATTCTAAATATCGTTTAAGATTTTCATATTTTGTTTTAGTATCATTATCTGTAGGATTTAATATAAGAACAATCTCATATTTTTTCATAGCATCTTTAACCTTACCAAGATCTGACAACATTTGTGCCACAATTTTATGTATTTCCCAATTAAATGGGTTAATCTGCAAGACCTCTTCATAATATTTCATTGCTTTTTCATATTCTCCTTTTTCATAAAACAATTTTACTAAAAGTTCGTACGTTGTTACATAATTAGGGTTGACAAAAGAACATTCTAACAGTATTTTTTCAGCTTCATCATATTTTTTTTGTAAAATATAACATTTTGCAATACGTGTCATAACAACAGGATTATAAGGTTGTTCTTTCTGTGCTTTTTTATACTGATAAATCGCAACATTATAATTTTTATTTTGAAAAAACTTATCGCCCAACTCTATATATTGCCACATGTCTAACCCAATTAAACTTTTTTCATCTTCAGCAGAAGTTAATTTAAAATCAGCCATTGCACCAGGATAATTTTTTACCACTTCTTCTTTTTTATCTATACTCTTATACCATTCAGATATAATATTTTTAAATTCAACTCCAAAAATTTTTTTATACAACTCTTCTTTATCATAATTTTTATAGTTTTTAACAAATTCTATAAATTTCTCTTCCCCAAAATTATTGATCAAATATTCAACAAAAGTTGAAAGTTCAGCAAATGCAAGTTCTACTTGTTGTTGTGAATCCAGATATACTAACGAACCTTTCATTTTTTCAAATGGTATTATTTCATTTTTCTTTTTTGCTTCTAACAAAAGATTTAAATTACCAATAACAAAACATAAAGGTGTTGTAGATCTATAAAGAGTATCATAATATCTTGCTGTCCCTTCATGCAAATATAAAGGATATTTAAACTCTGTGATTCTGTTTAAAATAAAATGTGTATATTCATGAGCTAAAGTATCACACCATCTATATCCAAAAGGCAAACATTCCGGAGATAAAATCATTATTCTATTAAACTTACAAATACCTACAACACCAGCTTTCACAACATTCTCTTCACCTAAGGTTGATGCAATACTAAACTCTTTTTTTGTGTTATACACTTCAACTCTAACTTTTTTTTCTGGATAATACCCAAATTTTTGTCCATAAAACTTATAAATTTGTTCAAGAACTTTTAAGATAATATCTGCCAAAATTATATCTCTATCTTTTAGATAAACCTCAAAATGTTCGTTTTCAAATTTCTTATATCCTGAAGAAAAAGTTTGTGATAAAAATTGTATATAGTTTATAAAATAGATTTCTTGTTCAGAAAATTTAGTATTAGAAGAAATTTTTGATATATATTCTTCTGCTACAGAATAATTACCATTATACATATAATAAACTGCAGTATAAAAATTTTTTACATCTTCATTTTTAATTTCCGAGATCATTTGTTTTGCTTTGCTAAAATCTCCATATTCCAATATTTTAAACAGTTCATCATTTGCAAACAAAATTGTACTAAAAATCAATATAGTTGTTAGTATTTTCATTTTAATAACATCTTATAATATTTTTCTATAATTTTCTTCAATTCTTCTGGATATCGTTCACTTAACGATTTTATTATATCTTCTCTTAACTCTCGTGGTGGTAGATAATCTTTTGCTGAAGGTAAAACAACACGACCTGTTAACACACCCGTTTTCCCACCAGGAACGTTTTTCAATTGTAAAGTACTTCCCATTGGTTGGCCGACTTGTTGTGCTACCTGTTGCAACACCTGTTGTTTTGTTGCCAAGTTATTTTTAAGTGCTAACAAATTATTTAACGCATAATTTTGATGTTGGACCGCTTGAGGAATTTTTAACTTATTTAACGCACTTGCAGAAAAAAACATTTCATCTTGTGCTTGTACAGCAAGGTTAATATCTTCTAATGTGATAAGGAAACTTTTTCTTCCTAACCGTTTGAGACTATCAATAAACTCACCTGTTTCGTTAGCAAGAGTAGTTTGTTTATTATATAATTCTATATTTTTTTCAATAACATTTTTAGGATACTCAATTTCTGGTTCTTCATTTATAATCTTGTCAAGTTCTTCTAATGAAGTTTTTATTTGTTTTGTTAACATTAAAACTTGTTGCTCAACATTTTGTTCTTTTTCAACAAAATTAACATTTTGTTGCCATAAAACTATAGCTTCTTTTAATAGTTGAGATGTCTGTATTAAACGCTTTTTTTCAATTTCTGACAGAATAAATCTTAACTTTTCCGTCACTAAAACACAATTGTTACGAAAAACATTATAAAAAGATTTTGATATTAAAGATTCTCCAACCATTAGTTGCTCAATTTGTTCCATTATCTCTTTTATCTTCTTCTCTACATACTTTAATATTTGTTCTTGTTTCAAAACAATTTGATTTATTCTATAATCATCAATTTTTTTTGTTTCTTCGTAAATATTTTGCTGTTGTAATATCAATTTATCAAGTTTGTTAGACAATTCTTCAATTTGTTTTTTTAGATAAGAATTAGAATAATTTAACAAATTGTTACTTGTTTCAGTAATGGTTTTTGTTAAAGACTCAAGCTGGTCCAACAATTGCTGAGCAAGATTTACTGCTGTGTTTATATCTCCTCTTGACAACGCATCAAAAATATTTTGTATTGTCTGCATTGGCGAAACAAAATCTAAATTTTTTATTTCTCTTTTATTAACAAACTCTTCTGGTAATTTTTGAGGCATAGTGTTTACTAATTCAGAAATTTTTTTTAGTTTATCAACAATCTCGTTTAACAGATTCTCAAGTTTTGTCATATCTTCTTTTGATACCTTATCTGATAACCCTTTCAACACATCTAACAACTGTTTTGTATCTGACGACGCATCGTTAATAGAAGAAACAATATTTTCCATATTCTGTCTTTTTATAACTTCTTGTGATAAAACAGATGCTCGTTCAAGAAAATCAATTATTTGTTGTTGTAGTTTCGAAGCATATGCAATATTTTGTCTTTGTAAATTTTCTAAAAGTTGTGGATTAATATTATTAATAACATTTTCTAAATTAAAATTTAAATTTTTAAACTCTGTGTAAGTATCAACAGAAGTATAAGGGTTAGAAAACATTTTATCTAATAAATGTGATAACATCTCTTTTAAATTTTCAAACTCTTTCCCCATTTGCTTATGTTTTTTTATCAGTTCGTTTAGTTCATTCATTTGTTGAGTAGTAAGTTCGGTAAGTG
>Ga0272445_1003161_pt1 | contig 10481 bp, 10 predicted proteins | sample YNPCB0031_FD_194404 | JGI IMG/M metagenome (GOLD analysis project Ga0272445, IMG submission 194404) | Hot spring sediment microbial communities from Yellowstone National Park, WY, United States - YNP-CB-003-1 | ecosystem: Environmental > Aquatic > Thermal springs > Hot (42-90C) > Sediment... | reverse complement strand
GCTCATATTTTAGCCTATGCAATTTTAAAAATAGATCCTGAAGCAAAATTAGGAATTGGTCCAGTTATTGAAAATGGATTTTTTTATGATTTCATACTTAAAAAGCCTATAAATGAACTTGAGAAAGTTGAAGATTTAATGAGAGAGATTATAAGACAAAAATTAGATTTTAAAGGGAAAAAAATAACTTTTCAAGAAGCTAAAAAAATATTTAAAGATCAACCATTTAAATTAGAGCTTTTGGAAGATTTAAAAAAATATGGAACAACTGATTTTAATGAAATTTTAAAAATAAAAAATAAAGAAAAAAAACCAAAAAAAGTTGAAAAAGTTATTATTTATCAAGTTGGAGAATTTATTGATTTATGCAGGGGTGGACATGTTAAAAATACAAAAGAGATCCCAATTGATGCTTTTAAATTAGTTTCTATCTCTGGTGCCTATTGGAGGGGAAATGAAAAAAATCCTCAAATGACAAGAATTTATGGTTTAGCATTTTTAAACAAAAAAGAATTAGAAGATTATTTAGAAAAAATTAAAGAAGCAAAAGAAAGAGATCATAGAAAATTGGGAGAAGAGTTAGAAATTTTTAAAATTATAGACGAAATTGGACCTGGGTTACCTCTATTTTTACCTAAAGGAGCTATTTTGAGAAGAATTGTTGAAAATTTTATCACTGAACTTCAAGAGAAATTTGGTTATGAGCCAATATGGATTCCTCATATTACAAAAAGAAAACTCTATGAAATTTCAGGTCATATTGAAAAGTATGATGCTCTTTTCCCTGCATTAAAGTTAGAAGATGAAGAATACTATCTAAAACCAATGAATTGTCCTCATTTTATGATGCTATATAAATCTCAAATGAGATCCTATAAAGATCTTCCTATTCGTTGGACTTGTACAACTACAGTTTATAGGTATGAGAAAAGTGGCGAGCTTTCTGGCCTAACAAGGGTAAGAGCATTAACTCAAGATGATTGTCATATATTTTTAAGAGAAGATCAAATAGAGGAAGAAATAGATTTAATTTTAAAGATGATAAAGATAGCGTACAAAACATTTGGTTTTAATGATTTTTGGGCTAGAGTTTCAGTTCATGATCCAAGCATGAAAGAAAAATATATAGGAGAGCCTAAAGTTTGGAGAAAAGCCGAAAGCATTCTAAAAAAATTAGTTAAATCGCATAATTTAAAATATAAAATAGGTATAGGTGAAGCTGCTTTTTATGGTCCTAAAATTGATTTTATGTTTAAAGATGTTCTAAAAAGAGAGTGGCAACTTTCTACAGTTCAGCTTGATATGAATCTTCCGAAAAGATTTAATTTAACTTATATAGATAAAGATGGAAAAGAAAAAAATCCTATAGTTATTCATAGAGCTATTTTGGGTTCTACAGAAAGATTTTTAGGAATTTTAATAGAACATTATGGAGGTAATTTTCCTTTTTGGCTTTCTCCAATTCAAATTGCAATTCTGCCTATTTCAGAAAATCATTTAGATTATGCTAAAAAATTATTTGAAATTTTAAAAGAAAAAAAATTTAGGATAAAAATTTTTGAGCCAAAAGAAACTGTATCAAAAAGAATATTTTTGGCAGAAAAAGAAAAAATTCCTGAAATTTTAGTTGTTGGAGATAAAGAAAAAAAAGAAGGGACTGTTTCTTTAAGAGAAAAAGGTAAAAAAGAAATTAAAGAAATGAAATTAGATGATTTGATAGAGTACTTTTTAAATTTGATTCCGAAATTTTAATTTTTCTAAAAAAGCTAAAATTTACAATATGTAGAATTTTTATTTTGGGTTTATAATATATTTTGCAATTTAATTTTAAAATTTTAATATGTTGTATAGAAAATATAGGCCAAATAATTTTAGCGAATTTATTGGACAAAAGCACGTTGTTTTAACACTTAAAAACCAAATTTTACAAAATAAAATAGCGCATGCATATCTTTTTTCTGGCCCCAGAGGTACAGGAAAAACTACTTTAGCAAGAATTTTTGCAAAAGCTATTAATTGTTTAAATTTAAAAGAAAACGCAGATCCATGTAATAATTGCAATAATTGTATTTCTATTAATAAAGGAAGTTTTATTGATTTTATAGAAATTGATGCAGCTTCTAAAAGAGGGATTGATGAGATTAGAGATATTATTGAAGGAGTTAAAGTAAGACCTTTTATTGGTAAAAAGAAAGTTTTTGTTATCGATGAATGCCATTCATTAACAAAAGAAGCAGCAAATGCTTTTTTAAAAACCCTCGAAGAACCACCAGATTATGTTGTTTTTATTTTAGCTACAACAGAACCAGAGAAAGTAATTCCTACAATTTTATCTCGTACTCAGAAATTCCAATTTAGATTTTTAACATCAGAGGAAATTTTTGAAAAACTAAAAAAAATAAAAGAGAATGAAAAAATAAATATAGAAGATGAAGCTCTTAAACTTATTGCACAACAAGCAAATGGAAGTTTAAGAGATGCTGAAACTATTTTAGATAAAATTTTAAATTTTTCTAACAACATAACAAGAGAAGACATTGAGAATTTTTTTGGAATGGTTAAAAAGGATTTTATTTTAAGTTTTTTTGAAGCCCTAAGAGACAAAAATAAAAAGAAATTGCTTGAGATTTTAAATAATATTTATTTGAATGGTTATGATCTAGTTATTTTTGTAGATGAAATTCTAAGATTTTTAAGAGGTGTTGCTCTTGTAAGAGTTAACCCAGAATTAAAAAACCTTGTTTTATCTGATTTTATACCCGAAGATTTTGAGAAAATATACGATATTTTAAAAGAAATACCTCTTTCTGATATCCAAAATTTTATAAATATTTTTTTAGAAAGTTATTGGCAAATTAAAAGAGAGCCTCCAATTTTAATTTTACCTTTAGAGCTTGCTATTTTAAAAATATAGAAAAATCTAAAAAATTTTTTGTGGAAAAATTGTTAATGAGATCTAAATTTTTATTTTATTTTCTTTATTTTTTCTTCACGCTTTTAAAATGTTGAAAAAATAATAATTATGGGTTATACTTCAATTGGAGTGGGGAATTGTGGAAAAATATGGGGATAACTAAATCAAATTGTGGAAAACTATGTTTTTAGGAGAATATAAACATTTATTAGATCAAAAAGGAAGATTGGCTATTCCTGCTAAATTTAGGCCAAAATTAGCTACTGGTCTTGTAATTACTCGAGGAATAGATCAATGTTTGTTTGTCTATAGCAGAGAAGAGTGGGAGAAATTTATTAATAAATTGATGAATCTGCCTCTTACACAGGCAAATTCTAGGGCTTTTTTGAGATTGATTTTTTCAGGAGCTGTTGAAGAAGATTTAGATCAGCAAGGAAGAATTTTAATTCCTGAAAATTTGAGAAATTATGCGAATTTAAAAAAACAAGTAGTAATTGTGGGAGTATTTAATAGAATAGAAATTTGGGATGAAAAAATTTGGGAAGAATATAAAGCAAATACCGAAAATGAAGCTTATAAGATATCAGAAGAATTAAAAGATTTAGGTATTTAAAAATGCATATTCCAGTTTTAGTTAAAGAAATAATTAAAATTTTAAATCCAAAGTCAAATCAAAATTATATAAAGGCGAAAATTGGTAGTTTATAGAAGGGGGCGCACGTCGTCCTAGTTGAATGTAAATAAAAATTAATTTAATTAAAAATGCATACCCCAGTCTTGGTTAAAGAAATAATTAAAATTTTAAATCCAAAGTCAAATCAAAATTATATAAATAAGAAAAAAGTTTATAAAGGGCAAGCTCGAGCGATCGTGCCCTAGTTGAATGTAAATAAAAATTAATTTAATTAAAAATGCACATTCCAGTCTTAGTTAAAGAAATAATTAAAATTTTAAATCCAAAGTCAAATCAAAATTATATAGATGCGACATTTGGATTTGGGGGGCACAGTATAGAAATTTTAAAAAGAACAGGCCCCAATGGAAAAATTTTAGCAATTGAATGGGATCCAATAGTTTTGGATCTTGCAAAAAAAGAAATTATGAAAAAATATCCAAAATTTAAAAAAAGAATAATATTTAGAAATGAAAATTATAAAGAAATTAAAAAGATAATTAAAGAAGAGAATTTTTATGAATTTTCAGGAATAATTTTCGACTTAGGAGTTTCAAGTTGGCATCTTGAAAAATCAAAGAGGGGATTTAGTTATTTGAAAGACGAAGAATTAGATATGAGATTTAATCCAAAAATTGAAATTACAGCAAAGGATATAGTAAATTTTTTAGATAAAAATTCTTTGGAAGAATTTTTAAAAACTTTTGAAGAAAAAGATGCAAAAAAACTTGCAGAATTAATAGTGAAAAAAAGAAAGGAAAAAAAGATAGAAACAACTAAAGATTTGGTTGAAATTACAAGATTTAAAAAATCTTCCAAAAAACATCCAGCAAGGCTACTTTTTCAGGCACTAAGGATGTTAGTAAATGATGAGATTTCAAATATTTATGAAGGTATTAAGGATGCAATTGAAATTTCACCTAAGGGTGCAAAAATAATAATTTTAACTTATCAAGGATTGGAAAATAAAATTGTAAAGAAAATTATAAAAGAATATAGATCAAAAATTAAAGTAATTGAAAAATTAAAGCCAACAAAAGAAGAAATTAAAAAAAATCCAAGAGCAAGATCTGCAAAACTTATAGCTCTTGAAAAAACAAATGATGATCAAATTTAAAAAAACATTATTAATATTATTTTTTATAATAAATCTTTCGCTTTTAGTTTTTATTATTTTTGAAAGAAATAAATCTGTTTTAATCTCTTATGAAATTAAAAAATTAAATGAAGAATTCCTAAAAGAACAAAATATAAATTTTGATCTTAAAAATAAATTTGCCAACATTTCCAGCCAAGAATATCTTTCAAAAAAAGCAAAAGAACTTGGTCTTAATTACAAAATAAAATTATTTTATGAAAAAGCTCCTTTTGTTGTTGCCAAATAATTATGGCATTTTTAAAATTAGTATTTAAAAATTCTAAAAAATTTAAAAAAAATATTTTTAAATTGCCATATTATTTATTTTTGCTTTTTAATTTTTCTGTTTTTTTAATTTTTTCCTTTTATATTTTAAATCTTCAAACCGGGAAAATCGACGTTTTTGCTAATTACAATCCAAACTCAAAAAAAACGATACCAGCTCCAAGAGGTCAAATTTATGCCCAAGATAAATATGGCAACCTTTACCCATTAGCTACAAATATTCCTTATTTTAAAGTTTATTTTAAAAATTTTAAAAATTTAGATAAAGAAAATTTAGTTAAAATTTATCAAAAAATTAAAGAATTCTTTCCTAATTTAACCATAGAAGAATTTTTAAATGCTGGAAACAGGGTTTTATCTTTAGGAGAAGTTGATTTAGAAAAGAAAAATAAAATTCAAAACTTAGGTATAGATTCTTTATGGGTTGAACAGGGTTATAGAAGATTTTATCCATACAAAGAAGCTGTAAGTAAATTTATAGGTTTTGTTCAGGAATCTAAAGGGGTGTATGGGCTTGAAGCTTATTATGATGATTTTTTGAGCGGAGAAGATGGTATTTTATTAAATGGCAAAATTGTAAAAGTTCCTGAACCAGGTAGTGATTTATTGACTACAATAGATATAAATGTTCAGAGAAAAGTTTATGAGCTTACAAAAAAATATCTTGAAGATTTTAAAGCAAAAAAAGCTATTGTTATTGTTTTAAATTCAAAAACTGGTGAAATTGTATCTTTAGTTGAAATACCATCATATGATAATAATAATTTTAATCTAGTGAATGATTATTCTTTATTTGAATTAGAAAGTTTAAAACCATATGAGCCTGGTTCAGTTATTAAACCATTTTTGTACGCATTGGGTATTGAAGAATATAAAATAAAACCAGAAACCACTTATGAAGATAAAGGATTTATTGTAGTTGATGGCCATAAAATTTATAACTGGGATAGAAAAAGTTATGGAACTGTAGATATGCAAACAGCATTAAACAAATCTTTAAATTTAGGAGCTATTTTTGTGGAAGAAAAAGTTGGCGATGATAATTTTTTAAAAATGTTAGAAAAAATTAAAATAGAAGAACCAACAAATGTAGATTTGAAAGAAGAAATTGGTTCATTAAAAACATTAAGAAAGCCTTTTGGTAGAAAAGTTAACTTTTATACTGCAAGTTTTGGACAGGGAATTACAATAACTCCTTTGAGGCTTTTAGTTGATTTCAATATTTTTGCAAATAGAGGGTTTATTTTAAAACCATTTTTAGTAAAAGAAATAAGGAAATCAAATACACAAAAAATTTCTGGAATGATTCTAGCAAAACCATTTAGTGAAGAAACTATAAATAAAATGAATTTAATGCTTCAAAAAGTTGTTGAAGATGGTTTTGGTAAAAGAGCCAAAATGGAAAATTACTATGTTGGTGGCAAAACTGGAACTTCTTTAGTTTATAATCCTGAAATTAAAGATTATGATGAAAATAAAATTGTTCATACTTTTGTTGGTTATTTTCCGGCTACAGATGCTAAATTTACAATTTTAACTTTATTTAAAGAAACACCAACTGATTTGATTGCTTCTCAAACTGTAACAAGGCTCTGGAAAGAAATAGCGGAATTTTTAGCATCTTACTATGGAATTTTGCCAGATAAATATTAATTCGGAGGTGAGAAATGAGAGGTGAGAGGTGAGAAGTTTTAATTTAGTATATCTTTAATATTTTATATTTAAATTTTTTGCCATTAATTTCAAATTCAATGTTATCTCCAACTTTTTTATTGATTAAATTTTTGCCAAGCGGTGAATTTTCAGAAATTTTTCCTTTTATTGGATCAACTTCACCATAACCAACTATTTCTATATTCATTTTTTTATTTGTATTTAAGTCTAAAATTTCAACTTTAGATCCAATATCAACGATATCGTTTTTATTTTTTTCTATTATTTGAGCTGTCTCAAGTATTTGTTTTATTTCTAAAATTTTTTGTTCTAAATTTGCTTGTTCTTCTTTTGCTAAAGCATATTCAGCATTTTCAGATAAATCACCATGACTTGCTGCTATTTTAAGTTTTTCTGCTATTTCTTTTCTTTTTTCTTTTTCTAAATATTCTAATTCTTTTTTTAATTTTTCATAATTTTCTTTTGAAATTTTAACCATATTTTCGAAATTTTATAGTAAATAATGTAATATGTTATCATAAAATTAAATAAAAATCAAGTGTTAAAATTTTAAACAAGATTACCTAAAATTGCAAAATTTATGTTATAATATAATAATATAACTAACCTAAAAACCCCTCTGATTTGTACTTAAAAGGTACAAAAGAGGGGTTAAATTTGATGAAACTTAAACCTCAAAATGATTATATTTTAGTTGAACCTATTAAACAGGAAAAAATAACAAAAGGAGGAGTTTATATACCAGATACAGCTTCAGAAGAAAGACCAATAAGAGGAAGGGTTATTGCAGTTGGGCCTGGTAGATTAAATGATAAAGGCGAAAGGATTCCTATGAGCATAAAAGAAGGCGATGAGATAATATTTAAAAAATATGCACCAGATGAAATTAAAATAGATGATAAAGAGTATTTCTTTATCAAAGAAGATGATGTTCTTGCAATAATTGAAAATTAATTAAATTAATATTAAACTTCTTTTCTGCTAATCTTTTAGCAGAAAAGAAGATTGAATTTTATGCCAAAGAATATACTTTTTGATAAAAAAGCAAGAGAAAAAATATTAGCTGGAATTAATAAATTAGCAAATACTGTTAAAGTTACTCTTGGCCCAAAAGGTAGGGCAGTAATTTTAGAGAAGAGTTTTGGTGTCCCTACAATTACTTTAGATGGAGTTACTATAGCTAAGGAAATTGAATTAGAAGATAAAATAGAAAATATTGGAGCTGAATTAGTTAAAGAGGTTGCTTCTAAAACAAACGATGCAGCAGGAGATGGTACTACTACAGCAACATTATTAGCTCAAGTTCTTATAAATGAAGGACTTAAAAATGTTGCTGCTGGAGTAGATCCTATAGGTATGAAAAGGGGATTAGAGAGAGCTTTTGAGGAGGTTTTGAAAAAATTAAAAACCCTCTCAAAACCTATAGAGAAAAAAGAAGAAGTAGCTGATGTTGCTACGGTATCAAGTCGTGATAGGGAAATAGGGAATTTAATAGCCGATATTTTAGAAAAAATAGGAAAAGATGGAGTTATTACAGTAGAAGAATCTCAAACCTTTGGTGTGAGTTATGAAATTGTAGAAGGTCTTCAGTTTGATAGAGGCTATATTTCTCCTTATATGATTACTAATCCTGATAAAATGGAGGCAGTAATAGAAGAGCCATTTATTTTGATAACTGATAAGAAAATATCTTCAATAAATGAACTTGTTCCTACATTAGAAAAAGTAGTTCAAGCAGGAAAAAAAGAAATTTTAATTATAGCAGAAGATGTTGAGGGAGACGCTCTTGCTACATTAGTTGTTAATAAATTAAGAGGAACACTAATTCCTGTTGCTGTCAAGGCTCCTGGATTTGGAGACAGAAGAAAAGAAATGTTACAAGATATTGCTGTTGTAACTGGAGGGCAAGTTATTTCTGATGAAGTTGGTTTAAGATTAGATAATGTTGAAATTACAATGTTAGGAAGAGCTAAAAGAGTTATTTGTACAAAAGATACTACTACAATTGTTGGCGGTGCTGGTTCTAAAAAAGATATAGATAAAAGAATAGCTCAAATAAAAGCTCAATTAGAAAAAGCAGAGTCAGATTATGATAAAGAGAAATTGAGAGAAAGATTAGCAAAATTAGTAAATGGAGTTGCTGTTATAAAAGTTGGTGCTGCAACAGAAGTTGAACAAAAAGAAAAACAACATAGAATAGAAGATGCTGTTTCTGCAACAAAAGCAGCATTAGAAGAAGGAGTTGTTCCTGGTGGTGGAGTTGCTTTTCTAAGATGTATAGATGTTGTAGATAATCTTTTAGAAGAATATTCTAAAACCGGTCTTGTAGCAGAATATATTGGTGCAAAAATTTTAAGACAAGCTTTAGAAGCGCCAATAAGACAAATAGCTGAAAACGCAGGAGTTGATGGTTCAATTGTTGTTGAAAAAGTAAAAAGCATGAAATTAACAGAAGGATTTAATGCTGCAACATTGCAATACGAAGATCTTATGAAAAGCGGAGTTATTGATCCTACAAAAGTTACAAGGTCAGCTCTTCAAAATGCGGTTTCTGTTGCATCATTACTTCTCATAACTCATGCTGTTGTATATGAAGTTCCAGAGAAAAAACAAAAAAAGACTCACACAGATTATGAAGAAGAATATTAAAAATTATGATTAAAATTTATACAACTACATATTGTCCTTTTTGCAAATTAGCAAAAGAATTTTTACTAGAGCATGGTTTTGATTTTGAGGAAATAAATGTTGAGGAAGATGAAAAGGGCTTTGAAGAAATGGTTCAAAAATCAGGTCAATATGGTGTTCCAGTAATTGATGTAGATGGAGAAATAATTATAGGTTTTGACAGAAAAAGATTAAAAGAAGTACTTAAAATAGAGTAAATATATCTATAACAACGGATTAATTCGGATTTTAAACGGATTAAATGCGGATATTTAATTATTTTATTCGCATAAATCCGTTCAAAAAATCCACATATATCCGTGGTACCGCGTTCATTTTAATTATGCAAAACAATATAAAACAAACTATTGTGATTGGAGCGTCTGCAGCAGGAATCTCTGCAGCGATCTATCTTAAAAGGTCAAACATAGATTTTCTTTTAGTTTCAAAAGATATAGGTGGGGAAATGTTAACTTCTGGTATAGTAGAAAATTATCCTGGTTTTTTAAAAACAAATGGTTTTGAATTAACTCAAAAATTTGAAGAACATTTAAAGTACTATGATATAGAAGTAAAAAATGATAAAGAAGTTGTTAGTATTGAAAAAGTTAATTCTGATGATAAAAAAAATAATTTTTTTAAAATAACAACTAGTGATGGAGAACTTTTCTATTCTTATTCTTTAATAATTGCTACAGGATCAAAACCTAAAAAATTAAATGTTCCAGGAGAAGATAAATTAAAAAATAAAGGAGTTAGTTATTGTAGTGTTTGCGATGGGCCTCTTTTTAAAAATAAAATTGTTGCTGTAGTTGGTGGAGGAAATTCTGCTAATGAATCTGGTATTTTACTTTCAGATATTGCACAAAAAGTTTATGTTATAACGAAAAACGAAAGAATGAAAGGTGATCAAATTTTGATTAATCAGTTGTTAAACAAAAAAAATGTAGAATTAATTACTTTGGGTCTTACGCAAGAAATTTTAGGAGAAGATAAAGTTGAGGGATTAGTATATTTAGATTTGAAAGAAAATAAAAATAAAGAAATTAAAGTTGATGGTGTTTTTATTCATATAGGAATGATTCCTAATACTTATTTTATACCTAAAGAATGGGGTATTTTAAATGAAT
>Ga0272445_1003160_pt1 | contig 10482 bp, 8 predicted proteins | sample YNPCB0031_FD_194404 | JGI IMG/M metagenome (GOLD analysis project Ga0272445, IMG submission 194404) | Hot spring sediment microbial communities from Yellowstone National Park, WY, United States - YNP-CB-003-1 | ecosystem: Environmental > Aquatic > Thermal springs > Hot (42-90C) > Sediment... | reverse complement strand
ATGGAATCCGCAATGCCCGCTGCATTGTAGCCATAAACCCTGACCCCACAGCCCCCATCTTCAAAGTAGCCGACCTTGGCCTTGTGGGGGAGGTTAAGGATATAATCCCTGCGGTCCTCAAGGAACTAGGAGCAAAGTAACCCGCCCCCTCCGCGAAAGGCCCCGCTGCCTCTGGCAGCGGGGCCTTCTAATTTTTGCCTGCCACAAAAATTCGGCTATAATATACACAAAAGGCCTCAAAATTTTCAAGCGTTGGGTTACCATTTGAGTGTGGGAATTGCGGGATGGAAAACCTAATGAAGCAGCCCCTTGACGCCAAAGCCGTTCGCGAATGGCTGGAAGGGCAAGAGGAAGCCGAAAAAGTTATCCGCAGGGAACGGGTTAAGTTCCTTCTTTCCCTCACACCTGAAAAATCCCTTGAACTCTACCTCTCGCTGAGATGAGGGAAAAGGAGGGCGATACCATTGGAAGTCTTTGAGGTAACACTCTAAGGTGCTAATGGTTAGAGGAGCAGGGCCTCGTCACCTCTTCATCAATAATTTGTGGGTATGGAGAAGGAGAGCATGAATCATTCAAATGTTCACGACGTCTACAAAAGCTGCGTGAAAAATTCTCCTGCCGAGCACCAAGAAAAAGCATGGAACTTATTGTCCGAAGGTAAACCAATTCTTCTCCGTGCTCCTACAGGCTCGGGTAAGACAGAAGCAATAGTTCTGCCTTTCTTATATTTTGGAGGTCAGGCTATTCCGGGTCGCCTTTTATACTCACTTCCTCTCCGTTCGTTAGCCAACCAGTTAGCAAATCGAGTAAAAAAATATGCAAGAAAATTGAATAAGTCTTCGGACTTTCAGGTGCGCTTGCAACACGGGGAAAGACCCGAGTCGGTACTTTTTGCCGCTGACGCTATTGTGGCAACAATTGACCAAGTGATCACCTCCTATGCGTGTACGCCTCTGACGCTCCCGCTACGGCACGGCAACATTCCTGCCGGAGCAGTAATGAGCTCATTTGTGGTCTTTGATGAGATACATCTCTTTGATCCGGAACTGGGACTTCAAGCTACCCGGCTGATTTGTGAGCGTCTCCATCGTCTTGGTATCCCTTACGCAGTGCTCTCGGCCACATTGCCGGATTCCGTTGTGGACTTCTGGAAAGAGCATCTGTGGGCCGAACCCGTTGAGGCAGGCGGAGAGCTCGTTCAGCGACAGATAACCGTCGAATGGAAAGAGACTTTTCTAAGCCCTGAGGAGGTAAAGCAAGCTTTAGGACGATGCAATCGTATCCTCGTGGTTTGCAATACTGTGGACCGAGCGATTGAGCTTTACCAAAAAGTCCTAACAGCTGCTCAGGCTCAAGGCTATGTGTGCAATCTCTTGCACTCAAGGTTTTTGCCCGATGACCGCAAGCAGAAAGAAGACTGGGTCATCCAGCACTTCGGGGAGAACACTCATCCGGACACAAAAGCCATACTTGTCGCTACGCAGGTTGTGGAAGTGGGATTAGATATTTCCGCAGACTTGCTTCTAACAGAAGTAGCACCGGTGGACGCGCTCATTCAGCGGGCGGGCCGCATCGCCCGGTGGGGCGGTAACGGCGCTGTGTGGGTTTACAATGTGGAAAATGCTGCCCCTTACGAGGCGGAGCTTGTAGAGAAAACCAAAGGGCTGCTCAGCCAGAATTCCGGAGCTGTTCTGGATTGGACCACAGCGAAGAACTGGGTCAATCAAGTTCTCAATGATCGATATCGCCAGATTCTGCATGGAAGCAATGCCTATGAGCAGGTAGTGGCCCAACTCAGTCGAGCCGCCTTTGAAGGAAGCCGCCCTCGAGCAGAGGCAGCCGTACGGGATGTCAACACGGTGGAAGTGACGATTCACGACAACCCGCAAATGCTGGGAAAGGACGTCCTCCGCTTGCCGACCATCAATGTCCACATCGGGATTGCTAAGAAGTGGGCAAGGGAAGCCGCGCAAGCAGAGGCTCAAGTCTGGCGGGTGGAGATTGACCGAAGACCGTCAGATGCTCAAGTAGTGGTGAGTCTGGAGCCTGTTACTGATAAGGACATCTCCATCGGCGACCGACTGGTTTTCCCGTCTTTTGTGCTGAGCTATTCAACCGACTTTGGCTTGCAGAGAGCCGCAGGCGGTTTTAATTTCCAGCCTCAAGCCGGGCAGTCACACTCCTCCCTACATTCAGCTTTCCAACTGGAAACTTGGATTGACCACAGCATACGTGTTGCACAAGAGATATATGCAGTCCTTCAGCAAGAAAGCCATGCAGTTTCAGCACTGGCTTCCATGCTTGGCGTTTGTCGAGGAGAGATTGAAAAGGCGGCAAAACTTGCGGCAGTATTGCATGACCTGGGCAAACTGAATAAGGAGTGGCAGGGAAGGGCCGGAATTCCCAATTCAGCGGACCCGGCGGACCTATTGGCGCATACAGATGGGCGCAACTATATCACTTTCCCGCCGCATGCCACTGTCAGTGCGTATGCGCTCTGGCCGGCTTTGGTAGATGGTGGCGCGCTCCCGCGTCTTCTTGCAAAAGCGGTTTGCTTTGCCATCGCCCATCACCATTCTGTCAGGGCAAAGGAGGTGCCGGAATATGACCTCCATTCGCAGTGGCAAAGCGCCGTAAGCCAAGCGCTCCAACAGTCTGGATTGAGTAATGCCCTGAACTTGAACCTTGTTATACCTACTCAGCGTAGTTCGACAAACCTGCGCGAACAGTTCCCGCCCATGGAGTACGAGAAGCTATACACGGCCTATGTCTTGCTTTCGCGCTGGCTTCGGCTGGCAGACAAAATAGCAACAGGAGGCCCCGATGCCGTATTACATTACGAAAACTGGTTTGGACGTTTTTGATGCCGCCCGTGCTTGGGGTTTGGCAGTAGTGTTAAATGTGCTTACGGAAGACGAAGCTGAAATTCGTGATGCTGAATGGGCTTTTGTTGTGGATTCCGCTGTTCCATTGCCGAATAATCTCGCTATAGCTAATAACGCATGGCGAACTCTTACATCTGAACAGAATTGGCAGCGTGTGTTCATAACACAAAAAGGCAGTTGGCTTAATAAAAGGGACAAGGCATTGAGTGTTATTGCAGATCAACTGACTACGTTACTTGCTAACCTACAGAATCCCGCAAACACAGTTGTATTTGGGGAGGGAGAAAGCCTTCCTGGCGGGTTAGATCCAACAGGCTTTAAGGGATTACGCCACATTACTCGTGCCCAATATAAGGAGGAGCAACTGAAGGTGCCTGAGGACCATTGGGCGCTTGCCTGTTTGGGGATGGCAACTTGTGGAACCTATGCCAAGGAAGCAGGGCAATTCAACTGGCTGGTGCTACTCCCTATCCCACAGAACACTCATTTTAGCTATTTTCGTGATGTGCAGGAACTTTTCCGTTTGCTTGAGCTTAAGCCTAAGCTTAAATATTACGGAGTTCAGAATGCGGCTGCACACTATGCCATTCAACTTGCGGAACGTTTACGTCGTCGAGCTGCTGCCCAGGGAAGCTTGCAAGACCGCTATTCAGCAATTCTTTATTTCAAACTTTTCGGTGCAGGACAACAGATGAAGCCTGCCCAAGGGAATCAGCTTCGCCTGGAGCCTTTAATGGATGCGATTGCTCGCGATCCTCATGGGACGCACTCTATGCTGGATTGGTTGGATTATTGTTTCCGCCTGGGCGCCACGGAAGGCGCTGAGAACCTCGCATTGGCAGCTACTGAACTCGTCATGCGCTGGGACCTGGAGGCATACGAACGATTGGTCCGGGTCGCGGTGCGTATCTTGGGACGGGAGCAGGTCCGAAGGAAGAACCCAGAAGATTTCGACTCGTTTTTGAGGAAAACCCGAACTGAAGCTATTCAACAAGCAATGGAGGTGATGAGCCATGCGGTTGTCTGAGATTTATCAAAATAAGTCTGTTAAGGAATTTGGGGAGGCCTTGGGAAAGGCCATCGGAAAAGAGCAGGATTACACATCTCTCACGGATTTGGAATTCGCCCAGACGAAGACGGATTTCGCAGATGCGCTTCATCGCTTCCTAAGGCGATTTCATACCATGGCATCTAAGAAAGAAAATCTGTGGTATTGCCCGTCGGATTCCAGAGTTGAGGAGCTAATGCAGCTTGTGGATAAGGTCGCAGAAACGGTTCCGGGTGATGACAATGTGCGCTATCGTGAGGCAATCCGGCTTGTGCGTGCCGCTTTAATAAGCCGAGCCCTTGCCCAAGCAACATATCTCAGGGTTCAGGAGGCAAGATAACGGCAGCTCACTACAACGCAACAAGGTCAGCCATAAAGCTTATTGAAGGAGGTAAACCATGACCAACGAGCGAGAACTGCAAAGAATTGAGCAAAAACTCCAGTCACAGGGGCCATCCCACTCTTCTCAAGGTGTCTTTGAAGTTGCCATTCTGGCGCGAGTGAAGTGGAACCTCCACTCCCTCAACAACGAAGGTACCATTGGGAATGTAACTGAACCACGCACTATTGTGCTCTGGGATGGCACCAAGACCGACGGCGTGAGCGGGGAAATGATGAAGCACATCCACGCTTATTGGACTTGGCTGCAGGCAAAAAAGGAAAATCTTCCCCTTTGCTCCGCTTGCCAATCTTTCCAGCCCCAGCGTGCTGATGCTGCTACTCAGGGACTGAATCAAAACGACAACGCCCAGGCAATGAGCACGGCTATTACGCGCTGCATTTTGTGTGATCTGCATGGCTTTTTGGTCCAACGTCCCACAATTCATCGTCAGTCTGTAGTAGAGTTCGGATGGGTTGTGGGTGTGCCCGGGCAATTCAATCGCGACATCCATGTTCATGCGCGACACGCAGTGGCAGAACGAGGCCAGGAAGAGGAAGCATCTGAGGGGCAAACGCAACAGCAAGCCGCAGAGAGGGAGGAGCGGACAGAAGTGGCAGCCCAAATGCTTTACCACCGTCCCACGCGCTCAGGCGTTTATGCCCTCGTTACGCTCTTCCAGCCTTGGCGCATTGGGCTAAACGAAGTGAATTACACCTACGCCTTGGACTCTAATGAGCGAACTCGTCGCTACCAACTGGCTCTTACCGCTTATGAATGGACATTTAAGCGACCGGAGGGCGCCATGACCACTACACGCTTTCCGCACATTGAAGGGATAGAGGGCATTGTGCTTATCTCCCGCCAAGCCGTGCCTGTACCTATGCTCAGCCCATTACGGGAGGATTACCGAGAAAAACTGGAAGCACTTGCACAGAGGCAGGGAGTTGAAGCCATAAAATTTGACGATTTTGACCAACTGGTGGATATCCTTTTGAGACTTCAGCGGGACATCCCATTCCAGATGCCTTTCCCAGAAATTCTGCCTGGAGAATCAGCCATTGCAGAAGTATCTCCCGGGCGACGGCATGGGCAGAGGCGCCATGGATTAACTGAGAGCCCAGAAAAGTTTGAAGAAGCATTTTCTGATTTACCTCCAGAGACGGAGTGAAAGACGATGCCGCGGCATATCCACAGCCAACCTCAAATATTGATTCATCCGCCGGCTGGGTCCACTATTTGGCTTCGTGCAGATTATGAATTTCCAAGCACTTTCTCTTATCGTATGCCGGATGTTTCTTCTCAGTTCGCTATTGGTGTGCCTATTCCTTCGCCGGCAGCGGTCAAGCTCGCTTTGGTAGATACGGCGATCCGATGGAGCGGGAATGTAAGCGAGGGTCGGAGAATTTTTGACGTCATCAAAACTGCGAGGGTTTGTGTCGTTCCCCCGCCTCGAATGGTTCGATTTCGTGCATTTATCAAACGGCTGAAACCGCCTCATTCTTCCGCAGGCCCGGGAGCTCCTACGGTAGAGTCCACGGGCGTTCGTGATTACTTTTTACTGGACGGTCCACTATCGGTATTCATCGAGGTCCCGCAATCTAATGCTAATGATATTGTGTGGTTACTTCAGCGAATTCGCCGTTTCGGGACCTCGGATTCTGTTTGCTGGTGTGAAGAGGTACGCGAAGAGGCTCCAAGTGCAGCATTATGCCCGCAGAAGTTCAGTAATATATCCAATGCACAAGAGGGATTAGTGGTTCGCTTATCGGATTTGAGTCAAGAATCTCGTTTTGATGGATTCAATCCATTCGGTGGCAGAGTTCAGCAGGCAAAATTGGAAAAAGACATCTATGTAATTCCTCTTCGTGTCCAACGCAGCGGAGAAACCTGGGAGATTTTGGAAAGAATCTGAACTAACACAGGGTGGTTTATATGAGCCATTCAGAGGGAGTTGCCTATGAGTAATAGAGATTTTAAAATGAGGGCCTTGACTGACATATGGACTGGTGACGCCGAGGGTCAAGGCGAGCGCCTGATCGCCACCGGTCTTCTTGGTTCTATCCGGTGGTGGTTTGAAGTGCTTGTGCGGGGGCTGGGCGGAAAGGCTTGTGATCCCACACTACCAGAAGTTCGGTGTCCTGCGCCGAGCAAAACCCCCTACGAACCCGGCCATCATTGTGTCGTCTGTGAGCTCTTCGGCTGCACCGGCTGGGCCAGGAAATTTCGGCTTGAGGTTTTAGACGAGAACCACCGGCCCAAGTCCGACCAAATAAAGGCCGGCGACATCTTTATCCTCCGCTTCACCGAGCTCCGGCTGATCCGCGAAGAGGAGTGGTGCCTCCTGGGCTTGACCCTGCGGCTCATCGCAGAGTATGGAGCGATTGGGGGAAAGACGGTTTTCAAGCCATCAGATGAGCAAAACCGTCAGAATGCTTTCCATCACAAGGATTTCGGTTTGATTTCTATAGTAGAAGCGCCGTCGACTATCCATTGCGTCGGGAAGGAAGCCTTAGAGGCATACGTGAGAGACGGAAAGTGGCGCGCTTATTTCAACGATAGGGACTTCTCCTGGGCTTCCTTGGCCAACTTCTGGTGCGTGAAAGGACGATATTTGGCGCGGCAGGATGCAAACGAGAGCACGTTCAACAAAGTCATTGGGCGGCAAGAACCGAAGAATTCGGCTCAGCATCTTCAAAACGATGCGACGACATTCGACGAATGGCTTGCTGGTCGTCAGCAGGAAAGCAAGAAGGTCTTCAGCTTCAAGGAGCCACCGCGCACCTTTGGGTTTGTCAACCCGCGTCTACAGGTTCGCAAGAGGCCTCTAAACTTCGACAAGATTCGTGAGCGTCTTAAACGAAAAAAAGTGTGGCCGAACTTTCAGGACACAGAGTTCCTTGAGGGTCCAACGATTCTTGAATCTTTGCTGAGTTCGGCCTCAGGAGGGACGCCATGACGTTTGATTACTGGATCTGGATAAAAAAGATAAAATCGTCCGAATTAAAAAGCCAGCCTGCCGGCGAAGAGCTCCCCGCATCTCCCGAGGAAGCCGCCTGGAATCTGGCGTCAGGGTTTGTGGATCGGTGTGCAAAATGGGCTATGCGCGGGGATGACCAAAGGATTAAATCGCGCAACAGATACATTGGGGAAGTAACTTCTAAGACCTTTTCCCTTCCCTCAGCGCTCTCAGTCCTCTGGAGTCCAGACTTTGGCTCTGCCTGCGCCGAATGGCCCGCCTCCTGGCTTGGTATTGAGGTGGGTTTTGAACTTCTTACTCCCTGGTACTCCAAGGACGACCGCGTCTTCCACGTGATGGATAACCCGGTGCGCAAGGATCGGGTGTTCGGCGTGCCCTTCATGGCGGCCTCTTCCTGGAAGGGGCTTCTGCGATGGGCCTGCCGAATGCAGACAGGTCTACGGGAGCATCTCCGGGAAAACGACGGCAAGATCGAGGGCTGGAGGGATCCCGATTGGATCCTTCATCTCTTCGGCAACGAGAAAGGCGAGGAGGAGGACTTCCATCAGGGCGCGCTGGTCTTCTACCCCACGTGGTTCGACAAGATCGGCTTCGAGGTCATCAACCCCCACAGCCGGGAGCGCCGCGCCGGCACCAAGCCCATCTACTACGAGGTCGTGCCCATTGGCACCAATGGGACCCTTTCCCTGCTCTATGCCCCCTGGCCGGGGATGAATCCGGAGGCAAAGCCCGGGGAGATCATGCCCAAACTGCTTGAAGCCATCGAGGCGCTGCTTACCACCTACGGCATCTCCGCCAAGCGCACCGTGGGCTGGGGCACGGCGAAAATCACCGAATGGAAAGCCTATCGGAAAGGTCAAGACCCGTTGCAAGCGGGCACTCGGAAAGAGCTCTGGCAGGCCATTGCCAACTGGTTCAAGGAGGGAACACCATGAGCGCTGTTGCGCCGGCGCAAACCCTGCGAGAACATCGACCCCTCCTCCTGGCTATGGAGGCCATCGGCTGGTTCCACATGGCTGGCAAGGCTCGCTCCGAGTTTCTGCGCTGCCACGGTGGCGACCGAGTGGACTACGAGTATGAGAAATGGCATGACCATGAAACTCCACCCTTCCCATGGGATGACTTGCTGGGCTGGGTGAGGAGTCGTTTTCAGCCGAAGGTGCCTTCGAATGCCTGGCCGGGCTCCTTTAAGGAGTTCACCGAGAAACACAGGAAACAGAATCCTGGGCTACTGGGGCTCCTTCAGGCAAGTCATGGAATCGTTTCGGGTGTGGAGAAGAATCTTCCAAAGGCAACCTCTGAGTACCTTAGTCAGTCCGTCCCCCACATGTGGCTCTCTTCCCCGTGGGGGTATCCGAAGCGGAACTTGTTGGTCGATCCGCCGGAAGTCCTTACGCCCAACGGATGGAAGCAGGTGGTCTCGGAAATCCGGCGAATCTTAGAGGAGCTGAAGAACCTGGGGACGCAAGACGTGCAAGATGTGGGCGCTTGGTGGCATTGGCGGGAGAAGGCCATCGGCCCCGACTCTTTCATCCGTCGGGCTTTTCTTTCCACCCTCGCCGAGACCCGGCTCCCTAACAACGACGTCACCTTGTGGGACCAGTCCTACGTGGCGGCAGCCCTTTTTAAGAGCGCCATGGCTGGAGCGCTGTTAAACTCAGGCTTCCCTTGGACCGATCTGCAAATCAAGCAAAAAACGCGTTGGCGTCTGCTTACGGTGGCGATTGGGGCGGAGCACTACGAAGCGCGGGCGGTGAAGATCGGGGATTGGACGGGGATGCAGGCTGCGCTGGAGAGCTTCTTTGAGGAGGCGTGCCGGCTGATCGAAGTGGACCTGGCCGTGGGGTCGCTGCTATACCGCGACAGCAGCGCCGCCGTGTTCTCCTTCCCCGGCGAGCGAGAGGATGAGAATGTTCCGGCGCCGTGGTTGAGCGGATGGGAAGAATGGCTCCGGGGACAGATCGACGAGATCGCCGGGCGGCTGAACCTTGAAACCCCGCCCGAGGTGCGGCTGAGCCAGCCCACGCGGTCCCTTGTGCCGGTGGTAAGGGAACGAGCGGAGGCGGTGAAATCCACGATGGTTCCGGTTCACCGGGTATGGAGCATTAATGCTTCAGAAATGGAAGGGCATGTTTGCCCGGTGTGCGGCGTGCGGCGCAACGGAGATCCCACCAGCAAAGGGAGGCCTTGCGCGGTGTGCCGGGCTCGTCGCCATCATCGGCGCGACGACTGGCTCTCCGGCCGCCTGGGTTACGACACCATCTGGTTTGAAGAAGCCGCCGACTCCAACGGGCGCCTGGCCGTGCTCACGCTCTCCCTTGACCTGGAGCCATGGCTCGACGGGAAGCGGGTGGATAGCCTGCGGGCGCAAGCGATTTCGGAGTGGCGACGCTTTAACCCAACCCTGGAAGTACGTGGACAAGGACAAGTTGATCCAAACCCTATCGCCCCATCTACCCCGTTCGATTCGTTGTTCACATACATTCGAAACTCGTTATCAAGCTTCAATCCTCGAGATCCAGTTCTCAGCAATCTGCAGGAAGGATTTCGATATGAGACAGATTGGCCCACGTTCTTCCAAAAGATAGTAGAAGACCGGGCGGCAGCTCCAACTTGGGACAATCTAAGCAATGACGAGCGCGCCGCTTGGCTGGCACATCAGCTTTTCTGCAAGCTCCCCTCGCCCGGTCGGGTCTACCGTTTTTGGCGGGAAGCCATCGAGTTTTTTGAGGACTTGCTTCGTGAGTTTCGCCAGATTGCATCTCGGAGCGATAATCCCTGGCGGGTGCGCCGGCTCCTCCTGATCCCGGACGATTCCACGGCTCACGGCTGGAAGAGCGGTATGCTTTACGACGGACGCTGGCGGGGTGTTCAGATCAGCTTAGTCTACGTGGATGCTTTGAACGGCTTTGTTACCGCCTCTAACCTGGCGCGCCTGTTGAAACCCGAGGAACGTAAAGAAGCCCTTCAAAACCAAACAATTACGGTTGAGGAAGAGGATACATTTGGACAACCCGCTTCCCTAACAGTTCGAAGCGTTAAGGAGCTGGGTGGGAATTATGCCCACCTTGGCGTGTATCATCCGGTTATTCCCCTGGAGGTCTCGCCGCTGCGGTTCCGGGTCGTCCTCCCGCTGGAGGCGGCCTCAGAATGCGTGGATCTGGCCATCGCCCGGTGGCGGGAGCGGTTC
>Ga0272445_1003159_pt1 | contig 10485 bp, 14 predicted proteins | sample YNPCB0031_FD_194404 | JGI IMG/M metagenome (GOLD analysis project Ga0272445, IMG submission 194404) | Hot spring sediment microbial communities from Yellowstone National Park, WY, United States - YNP-CB-003-1 | ecosystem: Environmental > Aquatic > Thermal springs > Hot (42-90C) > Sediment... | reverse complement strand
AGAGTATTCATGGCTCATAAAATTCTCTAGGATTACTTCACGGATATACGTCTTCCTAACAGTTACCTCTCCTACGGCTTCAATAGCACTCTTCATCTGCTTCATTCTAAAGCTCACTTATATAAGCCGACTATTAAGCATCCTTACATGCTGGTCTAAAAGTAAGACTTTAAAAACTCCTTTATATAATGCTGTCTCTCCTACTTAATAAATAATGAATCCTTCCGAAGGGTAACCTTCCTACTGAGTGGTGTTCTCCCTGGATGAGTATTCCTTGGAGCTAGGTGCATCAAGGCTTCTGGAAGGTAAAATAGAAGTCTTGGCCATTTTTATAGTGGATGGAAGTAGATGGTTAAGATTGAGTTAAAGACGACTCTTGAACGCTTCAGGCAATTCATCATACTGAATACTTGTAGATCATTTATCCCTCCAGGATACCTTAAAGACCCAAGTATTTTTCCAGAGAGGGATTTATCTCAAGGCTTGATATATGTTGAAGCTGTTTCAAAGATTGACTTAGAGAAGATTCGTGACATAAGATTTGTTAAGGTTGCTGAAGTTCTTGGAGTAATCTACAGGTCTAAGAGTGGAAATACTGATTTAAAGTGGAGGCAGATTAAAGGAGTAATTGGGAAAGTAGTAGGTGAAGCTTCTCCAAACTCTATCGTTAACCTTATAGAATCAGGAGTACTACCTAAAAGCTCTATAAAAAAGATGCTTGAACAATTTACTCAAGGATCAGTTGGAGGAGGAAACACGGATGAGAGAGCTCTTAATAATAAATCATCTAGTGATTCTTTAAGGAGAGAGTTAGACAATTGAGGGAAGGATTCTATTCAGCTTAGACTTACAGTTTTGGCATAGCATCCAAGATTTGTAATCTGTATCACCTATCCAGTTACTGAAAGCCATTACACACCTCTTATCGCTACAATGTGTTAATCCATATAGGTGACCGATTTCATGTACAGCTTCTTTCATCAATCTCTGAATAAAGATTTTCCGGTTGGATTCAAGACCATAGAATTCTTGTTTTAATCTGTATGTAGAAACTACGGCGACGCCCTGCCATGCTAATCCAAAGATATAGTTAAATCCAGAGGCATATATGTCTCCTTCAACAATTAGTAGGAGATACTCGTCTTTCCTACGTTCTTCACCATACATCTGAACAAGCTTCCATGCATCATACTGCTTCCTCTTACTATTGAAGCTATGATGGTCTAAGATCTTTCTTACATCTTCTAAAGTAACTTCAGAATTATACGTTTCCCTCAATACCATAGCTACGGTCTCTAAAGCCTCCCTATCATCAAGCTCAGGAATTATCCTAGTCTTCAAAAGAGTTCTATAAATCTTCATCTGAGAATAAGAATATAAACTCTACTATTCTACGCTTAACTATTCTACGCTTAATCAATGCCTAGATAGTGAAAATGGAAATAGCTATTAATTGAGAATCGAAGAAGAATTTTTACTGAGCGGGCTTCATGTCTACTTCCTACAAAATTATTTTCTCAATAAACTATTCTTTCAGGATTATTATTGGTCTACCTTCTATCATCGCTCTAACAAGCTTCTCTCTCCCACTCTCTACAAGCCTCCACACAGTGTTCCTAGAAACATTCATTCTCTCTCCTGCCTTCTCAAAGGTTAGCTTCTCTAGTTCTATTAGTCTAAGAGCTTCAACCTCGGCTACGTCTAAGTAGATTGGCTCATCCATATGCTTAGGTGAAGGGTCAAGCCTCTCGACAGATTTTTCCAAGGATATTGATACTGGTTTTGGAAGCCGGCCTACTCTCCCACATCTATGCCTTCTACACCAGCATCTGTGCATATATTATGTGATATGTCACAAAATTTAAATATTTCGTGATATATCATATAATCGAGTAGAGATGGGCTGGAGAGGTTTAGGGTGGAGGTATTGGTATTGGACAGCGGGATGGTGGTGCCCTAGACATCCATGGCCTCCAGCATGGGCTAGAATCCATACACCTAGACACTGGTATAAAATAGATCCAAGTGAAGAGTTGAGAATACTAGAAGATGTTAAAGAAGACTTGCGGAGACAGCTATCAGATATCGAGAAGAGAATAGAAGAATTAAGAAAATCTATTGAAGAGAAGAAGTGAGCCTCATGGAGAAAAAGTTGACTAGAATTGCAGTAGCAACGGTCGGGGATATGGGTCTAGAGGATGCAATCTCGCCTGAGTTTGGTTATTCAAGAACATTCACGATAATAGATGTAGAAAATGGAGAGATCAAGAATGTAGAAGTGATGGAGAACCCTGCAGGGAATATCGCTCATGGTAGAGGCCCCATCATAGGTAAGTGCTTGGCAGACAAAGATGTAGAAATAGTTGTAACGAGTGAAATAGGTCCTGGAGCTTCAGCAATACTTGAACAGCTAGGGATAAAGGTAATGATGGGTAAGGCTGGACAGAAAGTTGAAGATGTTTTAAGAGAATACAAGTTAGTAAGGCAGGTGTAGGAGCTTGAGGCAGAGAAGAGTACGTAGACATCATAGGTATAGGGGAGGGGTAAAACATCAAAGCATTGAATACAAGACTAAAATACAAGATAGCTAACATCCTACAGTGATTCTTATGGACGTCCTGGTTATTATTTCATTAATAGTTTTCGGATTATTAGCAGGTATCCTAGGTGGGTTTCTGGGGACTGGTGGATGCGTAATAATGCTTCCAGCACTATACTTCTTATATAACTATAGCTTGCCAATAGCTATAGGAACAACCATAACAGCGGTTATCATTACAGCTACCTCAGGGTCAATAGCGCATATTAGGATAAAGAATGTTGATTATAGAACAACGGTTATCGTAGCGGTTTCTGGAGGGTTAGGTGCAGCTGTAGGCTCATTAATATTCCAATACTTAGCAAACGAGCTTCCAATACTCAAGATAGTGCTCGGCTTAGCATTCTTGTACGTATCGATAAGAATGGTCTATGAAGGCTTCCAACGTGGAAGAAGAATTGAGAAGACAGGCAACATCGTGCCTGGGACAACGTTGGCCAAGGCATTAATCGGGCTCAGCATCGGTGTCCTCACAGGAATAGTTGGGTTGGGTGGAGGATACGCATTAGTACCATCCTTCATCTACCTATTAGGATCACCTGTGAAGATAGCTGTTGGTACATCTCTAACATCATTCATAAGCATGGCAGCAGTATCGGGAGGCTTCAAGATAATTCAAGGAATAGTAGACGTAGTGGCTGCTCTCTCGCTTGGAGCAGGGACTGCCATGGGAGCACAGGTAGGCGCTAGACTAGTACCGAAAGTTCCAGCATGGTTAATAAAATTGATCTTCGGTATAGTCTTCCTATACGTCTCACTGAAATTCATATTAGATGTCTTCGGGATAAGAATCTAAGAAAATACCTCTTAAAATCCTAAACCTCTCATAACAAGAAAAACACTAAAAGTCTAGGGAAAATTGTCAGATGCAATTCAACCATATTCTACAATCATGATAAAAGTAAGCTGATGATAAAGTAGTAGGAGTAGATAGGGGATAAGTAAAGTTAGAAGAAGCAAGCAGAGAAATTAGATTAACTTTTTAAATAGCTACCCGTCGATTAGGTAATACCCTTTTTTGAGTTTTATTATTGAACTTGTCTCAAGATTATTTGAGTTTTTCTTTCTTGTTTCTTTAATGAGTTTAGGAGAAGCTTAAAGATACATGTAGCCTTAGCAACAATAACGAATTTAGAGATGAGTTCTTACATTCTTCAGTATTATGTTTCCCAGATCTACACCGCATTCTCACGAGATTGAGCATACGATCTCATGGGAGAGATTTTGAATATGTCTTATCGTCTTTCAGTCTCTAGGATACGATTACTTAATAGGAGAGGCTACCTGAACATTAGTATAAGGTATATACAGTGGAATGTTTACTTATTTTGTGAGTGTGTTGTGTTATGGGTAAGAAGGCAGCTCTTATTAGAGGTGATGGTGTAGGTCCAGAGTTGACTTTATGTGCTCTAAAAGTGTTAGATGCTGTTAATCCTGATGTAGAGTTTATACCTGTTGATGCAGGATACGAGTGGTGGCTTCAGCATGGGGGGTCATCTCTTATACCACCTGAGACATGGAAGATCCTTGAAGAAGTAAATGCTGTTCTTAAAGCTCCATGTACTACGCCAGCTGAACCAGGTGCTCCGAGAAGTGTAGCTGTAAGTATTAGGCAGAGATTTGATCTTTACGCAAACATTAGACCTATTAAGACTTTTAGAGGGCTTCCAAGCCCCTTCGGAGACCTCGACTTTGTATGTGTTAGAGAAGCAACAGAGGGGCTATATAGTGGTATAGAGCATAGGCTTACACCTGACGTTGCTATAGCTGTCAGGAAGATTACTAGGAGGCAGTCTGAGAGAGTTGCGAGAAAAGCTTTCTCAATCGCTAAGGAGAAGGGGTGGAGTAAGGTAATCGCTGTAACTAAGAGAAACATAATGAGAGAATGTGATGGAGTATTCATTGAGGCTGTAGATAGGGTTTCAAAAGAGTTTCCTGGAATAACCTACGAAGAATACTATATAGATAATATGGCTCAGCAGTTGGTTAAGAATCCTGATAGATTTAACTATAATGTAATACTTGGAACAAACCTGTTTATGGATGTTATAAGTGAAGAAGCATCAGGTCTAATTGCAAGCATAGGTATGATATATTCTGGAAATATTGGAGACAACTATGCAATGTTTGAACCTGCTCATGGTAGCGCTCCAAAATACAAAGGTCAAGATAAAGTAAACCCGACAGCTATGATCCTCTCAGCAGCATGGATGCTGGAATACCTTGGAGAGAAAGAAGAATCTAGAGCAATATTCCAAGCAGTTGAAGACGTCATAGCTGAAGGGAAAGTATTAACATATGATCTTAAGGGTAACGCTAAGTCATCGGAGATGGCGGCTGCAATAGCTGAGAGAGCAGCAAAACTACTTAGAAGATAGACTAGTAGGTCGTCTCTTCAATCTAGCTCCACACCTAGGGCATCTCCCACCTTTGAATACTCCTCCAACCCACTTGCAGCTAGGGCAGTAAGAGATCCATTTAATCTTCCTAGTTACCCCTCTATGTATTATTTTCTCTACGTTTACGTTGAAGATTAAAGCCATATTCTGGATAGAATAATCTGCAGAGACTATTACTGGATGGAAATTCTTATCTTTAAATTCTAAAGCTATGGCTAGAAGCTTTATATCTGCTTCTGATAATCCTACCTCACCTACCTCACTCATCTTCTTCCTAACTATCTCTACATACTTCTGAGATGGCTCGATTATCTTAGCTCCAGCTTCATTCTTCATTAATTCAGCTCTGTAAGGTGCAGCTCCACCAAACTTAACTTCTTCAATTACTTCTCTGCAGGTTACTTGTATACCTTCTATTGATGTAAAACCGAATAAGATAGCTGAAGTATCAAGAACGTAGACTCTCTTTCCAGTATCTATTGGATCTAACACTTAATCTGCACTCTTAAAATATTCCATTAGGAGAATATAACATTATCCTTTTCTTCTCTTCCATCTATTATGTAGAGGATCACTATGAAAGCTATGGCTTGAATCTCTTCTGGAGTCTTCTAGCGAAACTATCATACTCCCCAAACTTTATAAATAAAACATAGTCTTCAGATCTTCCAACATCTATCTTAACTTCTCTTCCGAATATCGACTGTATATGTCCATCGATCAGTACCTGTATATCAAAGTTTGATTGAAAAGTTACTGTAAAATTCTCAGAGATTGAGAGTACGACTGGTCTAGTATTGGTTAGTGGGCAGACTGGGACAAGTACTGCTGATTCTAGCAGGTTATCCACGGCTGGTCCACCTGCTGAAAATGCATATGCAGTTGACCCTAGAGGAGTGGAGATTATTAATGCATCACCTACCCCTGAATAGAGTATGTTGTTCTTTCTCTCAACCGTATACTCTATTACTTTACCTGGAACTACTGGCGAGATATATGCTTCATTAAGAGCATTCCCTATTTTCTTTCCCTCTACCTTGAATGAGAGCATTAATGCTTTTTCTACAATATATCTTCCTTCAAGAACTTCCATGACAGCTTCTATGGAATCCTCAGGTTCAACATTCATCAGGTATCCTCCTCTACCATAGTTTATTGTTAGCACTGGTATGCTTGGTCTAGGTAAGCGGCTAATACTCTTTAAGAGTGTTCCATCCCCTCCAAGCACGATTAGAGCTTCTATATCTGCTGGGATACCATTCTCTACAACTTCATCAAGCCTCATTACATCAGCTATAAAACCTCTCCTTTTTATCAATTCTTCAATCTCTCTTGCTTTCTCCGCTATTACAGTCTTCTTCAATGAATAGGTTATAAAATAACGTGAACCCATTCTTCTCCTAGAGTATCAACCTACACGTTATCTAATAAAGTCTATTAACTTGAGGATACTGTAATAGTCTATGGTAATAGTCTGCTCCATGGTGTAAGAGTGTTGCGGAGGCTTGCAGCATTATTTAGTGGTGGGAAAGACTCAACTTATGCTATCTACTGTACTGAGAAGATTGGTTATAATGTTGACTTACTCTTAACTATTTATCCAAGCTCCTCTGAATCCCTCTACTTCCATTACCCTAATGTTAAGTTAACGAGACTGCAAGCTGAAGCTATGAGGAAGAAACATATTGCTAAAGAAGCATTTAGTAATGAATTAGAAGCTCTTAGAGACCTCATTAAGAGAATTTCTCATGATATTGATGGGGTCGTTCTTGGAGTATCTTCAAGTAGTTTCCAAAAGAAGGCTGTAGAAAGCATTTGTAGAGAATATGGAGTGGAAGTGTTTACTCCTTTATGGGGGGTAGAACCAAGTAAGTTATTAAGAGAGATTATCAAGTCTAACTTCCAAGTAATGGTTACAGGGGTAGCAGCCTTGGGTCTTACGATGGAATGGCTTGGAAAGATTCTTACAGAAGAAGATGTAGAGAAGCTAGAAGAAGTAAGTAAAAAGTATGGAGTAAATGTATGTGGTGAGGGAGGAGAGATGGAGACGATAGTATTAGATTGCCCACTCTTTAAAGAGAAAATACAAGTCTTAGATTATGAAGTTGACTGGAGAGGTGATAGAGGATTCCTCATAATTAGGAAAGCTGAGTTAAGAAGAAAGACTAACTCTCTCTAACATGAGTTATCATGTATCTCCCCATTACTTTCCAGTATTCTACGGTTGTTCCAGGTTCAAGCTTCGATCTTATAGTTTCATCTTGAGGTATAGCTACCTCAATAATCTCAAGTGTTTCATTATCCATTAAGCTAACGGTATCGGTTACCGAGACTACTTGACCGCTTCTCTTCTCTATTATCGGCACCTCGACCTTGGTATCAGCTGGTCCAACCATTGTTCTCTTAACACCATCGAATATGCCTATAGCGACTAATCGGACTTTAGCTGAACCATGTTTACCAGGCTTGCTTTTCTCCAGCTCAACTATACGGCATGGCTCACCATCAATTACAATATTATGACCTACTTTTAATGAACCAAGATCTACAGGCTTACTCATAGCTTTCACAATGATTACAGCAAGCCTTAATATAAGAATTTATTTATTCAAGTATATCTTCAAAGAAGTCCGGTCTACGAATCTGATTTTATTTCTTAACCCCCTGTTCTATTAAAGCTACGAGTGTAGATGCTCTATGATACAGAATCCTTGCTTTCTCTTCTAGTTCTCCCAGTAATATGTTTTTCTTTTTCGCTTCTTGAATTTCATCCATTAAATCTTCTAAGATTCTTAGAACAAAGTCTAACCTAGCTTCTCTCTTCAAGTATTCTTCGCAGACATTGAGTTCTTCTGTAATCTTAGTAATTATTTCTTCTCTATCCACGTATCTCTAAATAGTATCATGAGACCTCCATAATAAAAAATTTATGGTTAAGAATAACTTAGGCAAGCTAAGTCAAAGGATCCATACCTAGAGAAACTGAAATGATAGCTAGAATATGTTTGATAATCATCTTCTAACTCTGCTTCAGAGAATATTTAATTAAATATTGTGTTATGGTATTGAGGGGAGAGGAATGAATAACGTATTAAGTAGCTTAAAGAAGGTTCCGAAGGAGTACAAGAATAACCCTCTATGGAGTGTATTAGTGGAGCTCGTTAGATCCATGCCACTTTATGGTGAACATAAATCCTATATCAGGGAAGTAGTATTAATGGAGAATCCAGGGATATCTTTTGGGGAATTAGCAGCTCTACTTAGGATACCTATTGGAGAAGCGATGGTGATCTTGGACGAGCTTAGAATGTGGAGGGAAGATGTTGAAGAAGAGATTATGAAGAGTTTTCCAGAACCAAAGTATAAGTTGGTAGCTATAGGTGGGACATTTAATGAAGTACACTATGGACATTTAATCTTAATCTATACAGCTTTAAAGTATGGTGAGAAAGTATTAATTGGTGTTACAGGAGATGAATTTGTTAAGACTCTAAGTAAAAGCCATCCAGTTAAACCCTATAATGAAAGAATTGGAAGACTTAGATCTATGCTCTCCTCTAGGAACTGGCTTAATAGATGTGAGATAGTCATGTTGAATGACCCATATGGTCCAACTATCGAAGAACCATCTATAGAAGCATTGGTTGTCAGCCCCATGACATATACTAGAGCTATGGAAATAAATGAGATTAGACTGAAGAAAGGATTAAAACTGCTGGAAGTCATCGTCTGCCCACTAGTAGTCGCAGATGATGGTAAACCAATCTCAAGCACAAGAATAATAAATAGAGAGATAGATCCCACAGGAAAAATTTTATAAGCAAAGAACTGGACTGAATAGTCTGAAACAATAAATTTCCTAACAGTAGCATATTAAGAGTAAAATCTTTTAAAGATGTAGGCTCATATAGTATCTGAAAAGTTGAGGTGATAACATGGCCCAGGTAGTTAAGTCACCTATCACTATAGGTTTGATAATATTGGTATTGGTTTTAGCAGGTGTTGCTGGCCTATTAGCGGCTAGACCACCTGAACAGATTACTACAACTAAGATTGAGACTACAACAATAACTTTATCGGTTGGAGAAACCATAAGAACGATAACTGTTACTGCTCCAGGAGCTATAAGTACTGTAACAATACCTGGACCAGCGTCAACTATTACCGTTACAGAGACTCGTCCGCCAGCTCAGATAGAATATGTTATTGGTTTCGCTATGGCGGTAAGTGGTCCATATGCAGTTGATGGACCTGTTAGGAGGGATGGAGGAATCCTAGCTATAGAGCATATAAATAGGTATCTTGAGTCTATTGGTTCACCGATAAGGTTTAGGTTTGTTCATGATGATACTAAGGGTGCTGCTGCAGACGCTCTAAAAGTTATACAAAGTATGTATGCTGCTGGGATAAAAGTCATCGTTGGACCATTCTCTAGTGGAGAAGTTAGAGGTGTAATGGATTTCGCTAATACTAATAAGATTGTAATAATATCTCCATCTTCTACAAGCCCATTACTTGCTGTTCCAGGAGACTACATCTTTAGAACTGTTCCTACAGACTTATTCCAAGCAGAAGTTGTAGCGAAGGTTATGAGTGATCAAGGGATAAAGAAGGTCGCAGTTATGGCTAGGGGTGATGATTATGGTAAAGGTCTTACGGATGCTTTTGAGAGAGTCTTTACACAGAAATATAATGGTAGAGTCTTAAAACTAATCTATACTGTTCCTCAACCTGATTATGCTTCTGAAGTAGCTAGGTTAAGCTCAATGGTAGCAGAATTAGGTGCAGATGCATCTACAGCAGTATTCATAATAGCCTTTGAAGATGATGGATTAAACATTATTGGACATGCGAGATTAGACCCTGTTCTAAGCAGGGTTAGATGGTTTGGAAGTGAGACTCTTAGGAGACCTGCAGCATATCTTCCAGAACCTGATGGTAAAGCAAGTAAAGATGTTGCTGACTTCCTAGCAAAAGTTAAGTTAACAGGCGTATTCGCTAGCCCTAGGGGAAGCCCTCTAGCATCAGTATTTGAACAAGAGTATACCGCAAGATTTGGTAGAAGCCCCTCACCTTACGCCTACTTCACATATGATAGTGTATGGCTTGCCGCCTTAGCAATATTATTCGCAGGGAAATATGATGGTGAAGCAGTAGCTAAAGCTCTACCAGTAGTTGGTGGACACTTCATTGGAGTTACAGGGTATAAGACATTCGACGAAAATGGAGATGCTGCAGGTGCAGACTATACAATATGGCAATACACATTTGATGGTACAAAATACAGGTTTGAAGACATTGGTGTATGGAGGTATCCTGCTGGCGTAACTGAATACTACAAGTAGTATCGAAGAAATACAATGATACTAAGAGTCGAAAACCTCTACAAATTCTTCGGAGGACTAGCTGCAGTTAATGGTGTTTCTCTTCAAGTCGGCGAGGGAGAAATAGTTGGACTTATAGGCCCAAACGGTTCAGGTAAGACAA
>Ga0272445_1003156_pt1 | contig 10490 bp, 15 predicted proteins | sample YNPCB0031_FD_194404 | JGI IMG/M metagenome (GOLD analysis project Ga0272445, IMG submission 194404) | Hot spring sediment microbial communities from Yellowstone National Park, WY, United States - YNP-CB-003-1 | ecosystem: Environmental > Aquatic > Thermal springs > Hot (42-90C) > Sediment... | reverse complement strand
TATGTAAAATACATTAGAAAAGTGCCATCTTCTAATATTAAGATTGCAGAAGAAGAAGTATTTGAGAGAATAAGTAAGAAAAGGGCAAAGTTTCTATGAATTTAAAAGTAAATTTAACAATTGGAACAAGAACAATTGATATTACTTCTTTTATTCCAGTTGGAACTTTAGAAATCATTAAAAACCGGACAGAAAAAGAGATTGGCGATTATGTTGCTTCTGATATAGATATCACATTGATTGATAAAGATTTTAACTTTGAGGGCAAGAATTTTAAGCAAATTTTTACTGAATTTCCTTATAATTTACAGGATTATTATCCGATAGAAATTTATTTAGACGAAAGGTTAATTTTTTCGGGTTATTTAGTTAGGGAAACGGTTGAGTTTGAGAATGAGTATATAATCAAAGCAAGTTGTATTTCAATAATTTCTTATTTAGATACGATACCACTTTCAGAGATTTTTTCAGGCGTTTAAAATGTTTCGGGTAATTATATAACGATTTTAAAACAAATAAAAGATTATTTAAGTAGAATGAATATAGGTTTTGATTTTGATATTGGCTCTGTGGAAATAGGGACAAATGGAAGGTGGAATTGGGTAAGGCAATATCTTTTTGAAAAGACAAATTTTAGACCTTCGGAAATTGTGCCTGTTTATTTTCAAAGAGAAGGAAAGACTTATTTTGGCATAGTGGCAATCAATGGCTATCTTTATTATCTTGTTTACAAAGATTTAGACTTCTTTTTAGAAAGATTTACTTTGACACACAGCGGAATTGAAATAGGAACAGATAATAATAGAGTAGTAAGGATTTTCAGAGGTAAAAACAGAAACACAACAAATTTATATTATTTTGCTGTTGGTAAATTTTATGATAATTGGAAACAAGTCGGCATTGAAAGAATTTACCAATTTAAATTTACCAATCGTTTTGAACCTACAGGTATTATGATTTTTTTTGAAGACCCAAATATATCATTGACTAAACCTGAAAGTATCAATATTGCTGATTATTATCATACTTATCAAAATAAGTATGTTGATGTTTTTGGGAAAGCAAGAATGACAAAAGAGGCAACTGAAAATTTAAAATATTATTTTGATTTATTAGAGATTGAAGGGGGTAATTTAGTATGGCGTCAAAAATGTGAAATTGAGGATGAACCTTATGGCGTTGCTTATCATAGTAGATGGGCAATATCAGGAAGTGGCAGGGCTTATATTTGGGCTTATGGATTGACTACGCCATTGAAATTTGATGGCATTGATAGGACTATTTTTATCGGTGGTTATTATGAAATAGGGGGAGATGTCGTTTTTATCTTTAAAAATGCCAAACTAATAAGACCTGTTGGATTAGGTATTTGGTTAATAATTCCTTTCAAAGAAGTTGAAGAAGTTTTGGCAGCAAAAGACCATTTAGGTTTATTCAGAAAAGGTGATGAAATTTATGTTTGGAATTTTTATACTAATGAAAAATTTTTTGATTATCCTTTACAAAGAGGAACGACAAATATACCGCCCGGGACTTTTTATGAACAAATAGGAAATGAAATTAGAGAAAGACCAATTGTTATTTTTGAAGATGAAGTTGAAAATTATAATGCTTATAATATTTGGCTTGTGATTAGTAAGATAATACCTTTCATTCACGAATACGAACTAAAAGATACTTCTTTGCGAACTTTTTTAAGTGAAATTGCTAAATCATTTTTCTGTTATCTATGCTTACAAGGAATTCAACAAAGAAACTTTATAATAAGACGAGATATATATATTGATAGATACTGCCAACCACAAAGAACAATTAAAAAAGAAGAAATCATTGAGCATTCAAAAATGATTGAAATAAAAAAATGGGATGGCATTGAAATAAAGGCAATGGATGAGACAATAAGAAAAGGTGCTACGGGCTTTAATAAAAAGTATTTTTCTTATCCAAGTTCAAAATATCTGACACCGGCTTGGGCGGAATGGATTTCGGAAACATTTTATCAACTTTATTGTCTTAATGAATTTAAAACTTATGAATTATCAGTGCTTTATGATAAAAGAAATCCAATTGGGCTTTTATTTGCTTACAATTTCAATCTTTTTAATAAAAATTTTAGAGGGTTAGTTTGTGAGGTGAATTATCGGCGGTCAGATAATTTATTACATCTAATAGTTGAAGAATTATCAATGATACCGCAACAAAGAGTTCCTGAAGAGCAGGTTATTATTGTCAGTGAATTATTAGCAGTTGAAATTTCCTTATGGGAACTTGATTTGGCTGAGCCTGATAGTATAACTTTAAGAGAAGAGATAACTGAAGGAGCAGGCTTATGGGATTATGATGAGATAAATGATGAGGTAATGCCCGCTTTAGCAGTTAAAAAAGATATTTTTTGGGAACTTGATGAAGAAAATAATTTAGTGCCAAAATGAGAAATTTAGTTATTAGTATTGAAGATACAAATGGCAATATAATTGATTATCTTTATTTTTTCATTTTAAGTGATAGGTGGTATGACAATCCGACACAAACTTGGATAAATGAACAAATTGCTGATGAGCCAGTTTTAGAGTATGAATTTGTGATTGAAAAATATGCCGATGATGTGATAACGGAAAGTGGTGAGATAAAAACTTTCATAAAAGGTTATCGGCTTGAGGTTAGACTTATTTTTACGGCTGATTTGATACAAAGACGGGGAAAAAGATTGATGGAATTTTGGAAAAAGGTTATGGAAGCAGAAAAAAACGGATATAAAATTTTCTTTTATCCTGATTATTCAGGAAGTAGAACACATATTAAATACGAAGTTGTTTTAAGTGAAGAAAGTAAAAGAAAGTTTATTGAGAATGCGTGGGTGTTAGTTGAAGGAACTTATGTTTTTAAAGGTAAAAAATTATTAGATAATATCCCTGATTGGTATTAAAAGGAGGTGAAAGATGCCAACAAGAAATATTGTGCCCAGAAGTGATGGCGAAGGTAAAATAGGAACAGCAAATAAAAAATGGAATGAAGGTCATTTTAATAAAGTTTATTCTTCTGGTTTGGTTTATCTTGTTTATAATGATGATGTAGTAAATTCTAACGATGGTGAAGGCATAATGAAGCAATGTCAGGTAGATTTAACTGGTTTTTCAAAGGCAATTTTGGAAAGCGAAGGATATATTCAAGCTAATAATTCTTCACCAATACAAGTAAATTTTGAAATTTCTGTAAGTTTTGAATTCAATGGCTTTTTAGTTAATTCTATAAATATTGCCAGCACACTTTTGGGAATGGAACCTTTAAAAATACCTTTTAGTTTAAAATATTGCGGAAGTTGCCAAACAGGGTTAAATAATATTAAAGTTAAAATCCAATTTAGAAATATACCACCTGAGATTTCTTTAACTTGGTATTGTAATTCTTTACGGGTTTATGGAGTTATTTGAAATTTTAATTGATTTGAAAGCAATTTTAAAAAATTTTAAAATAATGAGAAAAGTAATTAAAGATTTTAAAAGAGAGATAAAAAGTGAGGAAAACAGATTATGGAAGGAAGAGAGGAAAAAGAATTTGCGAAAAGATATTTAGATATACTTGAGCAGTTAATCAGTAAAAATGAACAAAAGATTGAAGAAGTGATTAAAAAGATTTCACAAATTGAGGTTAATTTAAGTAATTTGAAAGGTAAATTAAAAGGGATAAAAGAGACTTGGGCTTTTATTCTTTCAATTTTAGCAATATTGTTTTCAATTTTAAGTTTTTTTATTAAAAAATGAAAATTCGGGGCTTTATTCCACAAGATTTACCTTTACAAAACATTTTTTGGCGTCAATTAAATTTGGAAGAAAGAATTTTTTGGTTTAAAAAAGCAATTAAGGTTTATGATAAAGATTTAGCAGCTTCTTTAATTGCAACAACAATGATTGAACAACCTAAAAAATTTCCAAATAACAATTTATTAGGCTGGGGAGTTTGGGGAAAATATTATCCTTGGGGCTGGCAGGTTATGAAAGGGCTATGGGATAAAAAAATGGCAATTCCTGACGGCTATATCATTGTTAAAGAAGGTTGGGGAGAAAAGCAAGCAGTCTTATTTTCTTTCACTTTTGCTACACATTGCTTATTGAGTGGCTATTTTTTATGGGAAAGAAGAGGAATTTTAAAATTTAAAGATTATGAAAAATTTTGGCTTGGTGGTTCTAATCAACAAGCAAAAAAAGATTGGGAAGAATTTTTTGAATTAGCAAGAAGAATTTTGTAAACCGGAGGTGAATTATGTTAGAAGAACTTTTAATAAGAATTTTGGGACAAACTTTAATGGGTTCAGTTATCATAATGTTTATCACGCAAAAGGTAAAACAGTGGCTTAATCTTCACCACACGGCAGCGACTATTTGTGCTTACATTATCGGTATCATATTAGGAATAATTGCTTATTCTTTTAGACTTGCTGAAGGCTCATTGATTGTTTTAATCGTTCGGGGTATTGTTTCAGCTCTTATTGCGACTGGTGGCTACGATTTCATTTACAGAAGGGATTTAAGAAGCAGGGAATAATTGAAAGGCTGGCAGGTTTTTAGTATCTCCTAATCTCTCCTTTTACCCTCCTTTTTGCCTGCCAGCCTATAAAAGTCTATAAAACTCTTGACTTTTCTTTAAAATTTTGTTATAATTTTTACGATGAAAGGAAGAGCAAGGGAATTTTTATTAAGGCCTGAAATTATAATCCCTTGCTCTTCCTGCCCGGCAGGCTATCCACCTGCCGGGTTTTTTATTTTATTCTCCCAAAAGGAGGTCTTATGAAATGGTATTATTCAGATGAAGACAATGGTTTTATTTTTATTGAAGATGAGCATAAAATGATACTTTTAGTGCGAAATTTTTCATTTAAGCAAAACAAAATAACTGCCGATTGCCATTTCAGTTTCCAAAGAGATTTTTCAGCACGGGATACCAAAATAGCAATTTACCATCCTTTAAAAATCAAAGCCGCAAGGGAAAAGAAAAAAAGGATTACTTATCTTTTAAATCAAGTGAAAAAATATTTCAGCGACCTTAAAGACTTAATTTCCGAAATCAAAAAAGAAACTAATAAAGATGATAAAGTGGGGGTGAGGGAATTAAGAAGAATTGAATATCTTTATCAAAAAATCCCTGAAAGTTTGAAAAAATTAAATAATCAAATTGAAACGATGGAACAGGAATTTAATGAAGCAAGGGACAAATTTCTAAATCCATACAAATTTATAAATCTAAAAATTGATTTTTCCAAAGACGCAGATTATTATAAAATATCAAAAAAGCTGGAATTTGAAAATGATTTTTACACTGCTAATGAGATTAACAAGTTTTTGAAAGAAGTGGCTAAAATATTATTTAAAAATAAAGCAGTAATTCAATTAGGGAGGTTAAAATGCTTGAAATAAGACCATTAAAGATTGGTAATCATATTATTGTTGATTTAAGAGAGATGCGATTTATTTTAGAATTTTACAATTTTGAGATGACACACGGAATAACTGCCGAAGTGAAAATCCTTTTCGTTGCCAAAGAAAAAGAAGACGAAGATTATAAAGTCTATGGTAAAAGATACCTGCGGGGCTCTCTTTTTTCCAAAGAATTTAAAAAATATGTTGCTGACACTCTTGTGGAATTTGTGCCTGTTGATGATACTCAAAAACTCACTGAAACAATTTTCAGCTCTGTAATTGAAAAAATAAGAGAAATAGAAAATCTTCACGAGGCTTCTTCAGAAGAACAGATAAACGAAATCAATTATTTGTATTTACCATTTGTGATTGAGAAACAACCAAATTTGATTTTTGGAGAGGGCGGAACTTGTAAATCGCTTTTTGTATCTTATCTTTCGCTTAAACTTACCCAAAATGGTTATAACGGGCTTTATATTGATTACGAAACCGATTTTAACATTTGGAACGACCGAATTAAAAAGCTTAAGGAAGGAAATAATATCAACCCAAAAGGTAAATTATACTATTATTATGCTGATGCTCCTTTTGAACAAAAAGTTGAAACCTTAATCTATTTGATAGCAGATAAAGAAATATCTTTTATTGTAATAGACAGCCTTGCCGGTGCCTGTGCGGGACAAAACCTTAATGAACCCGAAGCCGCTACTTCTTTCTTTAATGCTTTAAGGCAATTAAATACTACTTCTATTATTGTCTCCCATATTGCTAAAACCGAACAGAAAAAGACTACTCCTTATGGCTCTATTTTTTATTTCAATTTTTCAAGAAATATCTTTGAGACAAAAGCAGATTTTATTTTTGATACCAGCCAAATAGCCCTTACTTTAATACATACCAAAAGCAATTATTCTGAACTTTTTCCCCCAAAATCATTTATAATTAGTTTTGATAAGCAGGAAATAAAGATAGCCGAATTGGATAAATTCCATCCTTTATCATTACGCCACCAACCACTCCATATCCAAATTAAAACCATTTTGGAACGAAAAGGACTTTTACTTGTAAAACAAATTGCCGAAGAACTCCAACAGCCTGAAAACAAAATAAGGGCTACACTTGGCAGGTATCAAGGAGTCTTATTCATCAAAATAGATAAAAAATGGGGTGTATTAGATAAAAGATTAGATATCTAAAACGCAACATTGAAAAACCTACATCTTTTTAAGCATACCATTTTGAAAGCCTTGAAAAATCTAACTTATTTTTTGTCAAGCCCAAACGCAACATTGAAAAATTTACATCTTTTAAGGGTATACCCAAGAAAAGCATTGAAAAATCTATGTTTTTTAAACACGATATAAAACGCAACATTGAAAAATCTATTCCAATTCAATTGTCAATATTAACGATTTTTATAAGTCATTGAAATTACATAACTTACAGAAAAAAAGTAAAAAACGCAACATAAAACGCAACAACGCAACATTGTCGTATAAGTCATTGAAATTACGCAACTTACAAAACGCAACAAAAACGCAACAAGCGCAACATAAAACGCAACATCTTGGGGGGCTATATTATAGCCCCCAATGTTGCGATGTTGCGTTGCGTTTTTATGAAAGGGTATTATTATAAGAAAAAGACCAAAGATTTTTTTGAAAGGCTTGGCTATTATTGTGATTATTTAGAGCAGATAAGGACGGTCCGGAGAGGTAAAAAGGTTATCTATGTTAAAAAGGATATTTTAGGTTCGGATTTAATAGCCATAAATGGTCGGGAAATTTGTTTTATACAGGTTAAGTCAGGCAGTTATTCAATAAAAAGGGTTAAGGAAGAGTTTTCCCGATATCCTTTTCCTAAATGCGATTGTGTAAGGCTTTTATTGGTTATTTGGCAAAAAATGAAAAGAAAGCCGAGAATTATTGAGATTTAAATTTAAAAGCAAAAGCAATAGTGCGACAATTAAATGCGACAAATAATTAAAAGTGCGACAATTTTATAAGTCATTGAAAATAAAAGGTTTAAAAAATGGCAAAAGTGGGACAATTAGGTGTGACTGCGACAAGATTTTAAGAAAATTAAGGTTTTTCCAAAAATGTGATTTTATAAGTTATTGAAAAATAAAGACTTAAAAATTGATATTTTGGCATAGAAAAGATAATATTATATATGAATGAAATTAAAAAGGAGGAAAAAATGAATTTAAAAGAAATAAAAGTAAAAAGATATAATGAACAATTGGCGCAAAAGAATAATATTAAAAGGAGGAACAATGATTATTGAGAAAATTTTGGAAAACAAAGAAAAGAAAAGAAGAATAACCCCAGTAAATTCAAATCGGGCAAGCGAACTGGGGCATCCTTGCTTGCGATATCTTGTTTACCTACGCACTAAATGGTCTGAAAAAGCCCTACCTTCTATTTCCCAACAATTGATTTTTGACGAAGGGAAAAATCAGGAAAAGATGGTCATAATGGATTTAATGGAGGCGGGTTTCGAGATAATAGAACAACAGAGGACAATGTATTGGGATAAATTTAATTTGGTTGGTCATATAGATGGCAAAGTTATTGTGGATGGTAAAGGAATTCCTTTTGAAGTCAAAAGCCTTAACCCATATATCTGGGAAACAATATCTGATTTAAAAAGTATGTTAAATCATAAGCGGTGGTGGGTAAGAAAATATCCTTATCAGTTGCTTATTTATTTATTGCTTGCTAATGAGCCAGAAGGTTTATACATCCTTAAAAACAAGTCAAGCGGGGAATTGAAAGAAATTTGGGTAAGATTAGAAGACCATTTGGAGTTGGCAGAAGAGGTATTAAAGAAATGTGAAGAAATAGAAAAATGTATAAAAAACCAAATCTTACCCGACCGAATAAATGATGAAGAAGTCTGTAATTTCTGCCCTTTTGCCCATATTTGTTTACCTGAATTAACCAGACCAGCAATAAGCCTTGAGGAAAATCCTGAAATCTTGGAGATGCTTGAGGAAAGGGAATTGCTTAAAGAAAAGGTTGAAAGGTTTAATGAACTTGATGAACAAATTAAAAATTTTTTTAAAAAAGCCGATGGAGATAGATTTTTGCTGGGGCAGTTTTTAATTATGAAAAAGAAAATAAAAAGAAATGCTTACACTGTCCCAGCGCAAGAAATTGAAATGATAAATATTAAAAAACTGAAAGGAGGTGAAAAATGAAAGAAGAAGAGAAAAGAGAAAATAATGTGCCTGTGCCGGAGCCTGATTTTGTTAAAGGCTCTGAAATGGATGTTTTGGAAGAAGTGATTGCGAGAAGTGAGAAAAGACTTGAGACAATCAAAAAGATAAAGCAAGTATCGTTATCAATTACGAACGAAGACGATTGGGTAATTATCAATAATATACCATATCTTCAAGCTTCAGGAGCGGAAAAAATTGCTCGGCTCTTTGGAATTTCTTGGTCTAATTTCAGTTATTCTGTTGAACATCTTAATGATGGGCATCTTCTTGTTATTTGCGAGGGAGACTTCTTTATGGAGACACGAAAAGAAAAATTGTGTATACAAGCAATTGGAGTTCGCAGTTCAAAAGATGCTTTTTTCAGTCGTGGCGGTAAGTTGTCAGCAAAAGATGTTGATATACCAAGTCTCTATAAAGCATCATATACAAATTGTTTAGCTAACGGAATAAAACGAATTCTGGGTTTAAGAAATCTTACGATTGAAGATTTAAAAGCCGCCGGATTAGACATCGGAAAAATTAAAAAAATAACTTACGGAAAGGAAGAAAAGAAAGAGGAAAAGAGGAATGAGGTTTGGGATAGGATAACGGAATTAGGTTATTCAAAAGAAGAGGTTAAGAAAATTCAACAGGAAAAGAAATTCAAAAGTCTAAATGAACTTTATGAATATCTTAAATCACAGAAAGAGCAACAGAATGCGGGTGGCTAAAGTGATTTTCTTAATTGGTCTTTTATATTTTTCCTTTTGGGTAGGTCAGTTATCAATTTCTAAGAAGTTCATAAAAAAAGTTTTCCAAATTCGGGTTGCCAAAAGGTATGATGCTTATTTCCAACTGCCTGAATTAGTGAATTTCCCAAAAGATACTATTTTCATTGAATTACCTGTGCCTGTTGACACTTTAGTAGTTTTATTAAAAAAATGAAAAAGATGCGGGGGCAATATTTCCTAATCTCTCCAATGCCTGGCATCTCTTCGCCCCCGCTTTTAATTTTGAGGGATGGAAATGAAGTTTTTAATCTTAAAAAATGCTTTTGAAAATGAAATACTGTGGTTTTTAACTTTAATAATTCAAAGTGGTTTATTTATGTATTTTGTTTATAAAATGTTTGGTTTTGGGAAAAGAGAAGAAATAAGAGATATTCTAACTAAAGCAAAAGAAAAGAAAGAAAAATTTGAAAAGAACTTATGAAAAAATTTTTTAGAAATTAAAAAAGGAGGTTAAAATGAAGGTAGAAACAAATAAAAAGAAAACAATTTTAGAGGAAGATGGAAATAAAAGAATAACTTATGAGTTAAAGATTAACTTGGGCGAGCAGTTTGTTCCTTACATCAACCAAGCGATTGAGGACTTGCTTTTAGATAAACTTTTTCAAATACAAATTTTACCAACGGCTACTAATACGGAAATCACTTTTGTTTCCGAAGGTGAAATGGAATTAGAAAAGATTGAAAATCTAATAAACAACTTCATTGAAAAAATAAATGAAAAAGCAAATGAATATGAGAAACTTCTTCCATTGTTGACAAAGATTAACGAAGCAGAATTGGGATTAAAAGTTGTAAAAGCGAAGTTGGAAGAATTAGAAGACAGATTTAACAAATTGCTTAATGTTTTAACAAAGAAAAAACAAATCAAACCCGAAGATTTTACCACTCTTTATGTTTTACCAATTTTCAATAAGAAATGGTGGCAGATTTTAGTTGGCTTTTTACTTGGCGTTGGCTTGGCTACTTTATTTCCTACACGAAAAGAAGTGCGAGAAGTTTATAAAATAAAAACAGATACTTTGTATGTTGAAAAATACAAACGGGATACTATCTATTTGAAACAAGTTAAAGTTTATTATGAGA
>Ga0272445_1003155_pt1 | contig 10491 bp, 7 predicted proteins | sample YNPCB0031_FD_194404 | JGI IMG/M metagenome (GOLD analysis project Ga0272445, IMG submission 194404) | Hot spring sediment microbial communities from Yellowstone National Park, WY, United States - YNP-CB-003-1 | ecosystem: Environmental > Aquatic > Thermal springs > Hot (42-90C) > Sediment... | reverse complement strand
CTCCCAGTTGAAAAGGCAGAGATAATAAAGAGGCTTAAGGCTGAAGAAGACCTGATCATGGTTGGTGATGGAATAAATGATGCACCAGCCCTGAGCACTGCAGATGCAGGTATTGCCACAGGAGGTGCCGCAGATATAGCAGCAGAATGCGCAGGAGCTGTCTTTATGAGAAAGGACCTTAACCTTTTAATCACCCTCTTCAAGGTCTCAGAAAAGACCCTTTCAATTATAAAGCAGAACCTCTTCTGGGCCTTTTCATATAATATAATTGCCATACCCCTTGCTATAAGTGGAAAGATTCATCCTGTAATATCTGCTATACTTATGGCAGTGAGTTCATTGCTTGTCGTTGGGAACTCATTAAGATTGAAAAATTTGACATAAAACTCACCAGTAGATAATAATAATTCCGTTATCTTCCAGTTATTTTCAGAAGAGTAGAGGCAAAGGAGGCAAAGGGAATGAAAAAACTTGCTGAAAAGGCGAGTATACTTATTGAGGCACTACCTTACATAAGAAACTTCTATGGAAAGACCTTTGTGATTAAATATGGAGGTGCTGCCCAGATAGAAGAATCCCTCAAGTCCACCTTTGCACAGGACATAGTGCTTTTAAACTTCATCGGGATACATACAGTTGTGGTTCATGGTGGTGGACCTAAGATATCAAAGACCATGGAGCAGATGGGGAAAAAACCTCAATTTATTCACGGTCAAAGGGTCACAGATAGAGAGACAATGGATATAGTCGAGATGGTTCTTGCTGGAATAATAAACAAAGAGATAGTGAATCTCATAAATCAACATGGTGGAAAGGCTGTTGGTCTGAGTGGTAAAGATGGTGGCCTTGTGAAGGCTAAAAAGAAGGTTGTTAAAAAATTATCTCCTGAAACACAGACGGAGGAGATAATAGACCTCGGGCTTGTGGGTGATGTGGAGGAGATAGACCCATCCATACTGATTACTCTCAAAGAAAATAATTTCATCCCTGTAATTGCTCCTGTTGGATACGACAGGGATGGCAATACCCTCAACATAAATGCAGACTATGTTGCCTCTGCTATAGCAGGAGCCATCAGGGCAGAAAAATTAATACTCCTTACAGATGTGGAGGGGATCCTTAATCAAAAGGGAGAACTTATATCATCAATAAGGTCAGAGGCTGCTGAGAAACTTATAGAAAAGGGTGTCATAAAAGGTGGAATGATACCAAAGGTACAGGCCTGTATTAATGCCCTTAAAAAGGGATGTTCAAAAACCTATATTATAGACGGAAGGATTGAGCACTCACTCCTTCTTGAGATATTCACAAAAGAAGGTATAGGAACAGAAATAATCCCTTAACTCTAAGCCCCGTTGCTTAAATAACTGCCTGAGCTGTTATAATTAAAAAAGGAGGTTTAAAAAAATCGCTATATTTGGATATACTTCTGGCCTTAAAAAGAGAGAGTTAACCCTCCTCGAGAGACTCCTCAGGAGAAAATCACCTCCTGAAAAGGTAATCTCTTATGAAATTGCTAAATATATTTCAGAGATTTCTTATTCTACTGGAAGGCAGATAGGTATCTTACTTGATAGAAAGGGTTTCATAACCCATGTAATAGTTGGTGATTCAAAAGGCATATTAATACCATCCCTTGAGGAGGACTATCCCCTTGGAAGAAAACCCTTGAGGGAATTGAGGTTAGTCCATACCCATCTCAAGGAAGAACCCCTCACACAGGATGACCTCACTGATCTCCTCCTTCTGAGACTCGATATGATTGTTGCCATTACTTTAAAGGAAGGCCTTCCTGATAAGGTCTATATGGCCCATCTACTGCCCCATGGCTCAAAATCGAGATATGGAATACTCGAACCCCTCAGCATCCACCAGATAGACCTGAATTTCCCGTCTTTCATAAGCAATCTTGAAGACGAGATGGAAAGGGCGAGGCTCTATGTTCAAGACAATAGGGATAAAGCAATCCTCATAAGTGCATCTACGAGACCAAGATACGAACTTGAAGAATCAATGGAAGAACTAAAGGAGCTGGCAAGAAGTGCTAATCTGATAGTCCTCGATACAGTTATACAGAGATTAAAAGAAATAAATCCTAAATATCTCATGGGAGAAGGAAAGCTTAGAGAGGTTATTATCAATGCCCTTGACAAAGGTGCAACCCTTCTCGTATTTGATCAGAACCTTACGCCATCTCAGATAAAAGAGATAAGTGAATTAACAGAGCTAAAGGTAATAGACAGGTCACAGCTGATTCTTGACATCTTTGCGAGAAGGGCCCATTCAAGGGATGGCAAGATTCAGGTAGAACTTGCCCAGTTAAAATACAGACTTCCAAGGCTTGTTGGTAAGGGTACAGCCATGTCAAGGTTGACAGGAGGAATCGGTGGAAGAGGACCTGGTGAGATGAAACTCGAGGTTGATAGAAGGCGTGTAAAGGAGAGGATAGGTCTTCTCGAAAGGGAATTAAAGCTCCTTTCAGAGGCAAGAAGGCAGAGAAAACATAGAAGGGTTGAAAGGGGAATACCTATTGTATCAATCATAGGATATACAAATGCGGGTAAGTCAACGCTCCTTAATAATCTTACGAATAGCAATGTCTTTGTGGAAGAAAGAATGTTTGCAACCCTTGATACATCGTCAAGAAGGCTCAGATTCCCAAGGGAGAGAGAAGTCATAATAACTGACACAGTGGGATTCATCAGAGACCTTCCGAAAGACCTTGTTTCAGCCTTTAAATCTACCCTTGAAGAGCTTGAAGATGCTGACCTCCTGATTCATCTTGTTGATATATCAAATCCGAGATTTGAACAGCATATTGAATCAGTGGAGGACATACTTAAAGAGCTTAACCTTCAAGAAAAACCAAGGATACTTGTATTTAACAAGATTGACAGGATAGACCCTGTGGAATGCCAGAATATTTTAAGAAGATATAATGCTATAGGAATCTCAGCTCTTAATAAAGAGACCTTTGGTCCATTACTCGAAGAAATCGAACGCCACATCTGGCATGTAGAAAAAGAAGACCTTGCGGAATTGGTGGCGAAGTAATAGTTAAGGAGATTTTATGGAATTTGCACCTAAATGGATAGCCTGGGAGATTACGCGGAGATGCAACCTGAGATGCATCCACTGCAGATCCTCTTCTGAGTTAGAGGTAAAAGGGCATCCTGATTTTCCAACAGAAGAGGCCTACAGGATTATAGATGACATATCAAGCTATGCAAAACCTGTTGTTGTTCTCAGTGGTGGAGAACCCCTTTTGAGAAAGGATGTCTTTGATATAGCAAGATATGGCACAGAAAAGGGCTTGAGAATGTGCCTTGCCACAAATGGCACACTCGTTACAGATGAGATATGCGAAAAGCTCAAAGAATCAGGCATAAAGATAGTCTCCTTAAGCCTTGATGGCTCTACAGAAGAGGTCCATGACAACTTCCGCTCACAGAAAGGGGCATTTCAGGGGACAATAAATGCAGCAAGGCTCTTTAAGAAGCATGGCATAGAATTCATCATCAACTCCTCCTTTACAAAAAGAAATCAGGAAGAGATTCCAAAGGTCTATAAGCTCGCAAAGGAACTTGGTGCAACTGCCTGGTACATGTTCATGATAGTGCCTACAGGAAGGGGCGAGGAGATAATGAATGAACTCATCTCAAAGGAAGACTATGAGGAGATCCTTAACTGGCATTATGAAATGGAAAAGGATGAAAAGGACATACTTGTAAGGCCTACCTGTGCACCCCATTACTACAGGATTGTGCTCCAGAAGTCCCAGCAAGAAGGAAAAAAGTTTGAGAGGCGATCCTTAAAATTTTCTACTGGTGGCTCAAAGGGATGTATTGCGGGTCAGCTTATATGCCTTATAGATGTGGATGGGAATGTCCTTCCTTGCAGTTATTTCCCAATGCCTGCTGGAAATATTAAAGAGAAATCCTTTAAAGAGATATGGGAGAATTCAGAACTCTTCAAGAAATTAAGGGATTTCAAGTCCTACAAAGGAAGATGCGGTTCCTGTGAATTTATCTCTGTATGTGGTGGTTGTAGAGCAAGGGCCTATTCAGTTTATGGAGACTATCTTGAGGAAGAACCTTTCTGTACCTATATGCCAAAGAGGCTCGAGGCATTAAAAAAAGCAGGAGTAAAATAACCCATTCCTGATGGCGAAAGTACAAGGAGGAGTTTATGAACGATACCTTCCTGAAGGCATGCAGAGGAGAAAAGACAGATTACACACCTGTATGGCTTATGAGACAGGCTGGCAGATATCTTCCAGAATATCAGGCCTTGAGGGAAAAATATGACTTCATGACCCTCTGTAAGACACCTGAACTTGCAGCAGAGGTAACACTCCAGCCAGTAAGGAGGCTGAATGTTGATGCTGCTATCTTATTCTCTGATATCCTGATTCCCCTTGAGCCTATGGGAGTTAAGATAGAATTTCCTGAAAAGGGTGGACCTCTTTTGAGCCCACCAGAAGATATTACCAAACTCAAAAAGATATCTCCCAAAAAGGAGCTCTCTTTTGTTATTGAAACAATAAAGATTCTTGTAAAAGAACTCGATATTCCATTGATAGGATTTTCAGGGGCACCTTTTACACTCCTCACATACATAATAGAACGCGGAAGTTCAAAGAACTTTCTCAAGACAAAGAGACTTATGTATGAAGACCCTCAGAAATTTCACAGGATAATGGAGCTCCTATCAGAGACAGTAAGAGATTATCTTTTATCCCAGATAGAAGCAGGTGTTCAGGCAGTTCAGCTCTTCGATACATGGGCTGGCATACTCACACCAAGGGATTTTAAGGAGCGTGTGTTACCTTATGTAAGAAAGATAATAACAGGTCTTAAAGGTAATGTGCCCGTTATTTACTTTGTCCTTAATGGAGGCACCTTTCTTGAATTCATAAAGGAATCTGGTGCTGATGTAATAGGCGTGGACTGGAGGATAGACCTTGGAACTGCCATAGAAAGGCTAAAGGATGGTGTGGCTGTTCAGGGAAATCTTGACCCCTGCGAACTATTCTTACCAGATGAAAAACTCTTTGAGAGGATAACAGATATAGTGAAAAAGGGGATGAGGTCATCCATAAAGGGTCACATATTTAATCTCGGTCACGGAATCCTTCCAGAAACACCAGTAGAAAAGGCTAAATTTCTTATAGAGAGTGTGCACGATATCTCCTCGAAATTGAAAGCTCAATAATTGTTACTTTAATCAACCTTTGATGGCTTTACAAGTCTGCCACCCCTTGGAATGACAGCTATACCTGAACGGTCAATATAACACCTGAATCTATCCTTTTCTGGCTCAAAACCTATCCTTTCACCCTCTGATATAGTATTCAACTTGTCCACTATAACCCTTTTAAGGGAGGCACCCTTTTTTATCACCACATCATCCATTATAATGGAGTCTTCAATACTAACTCCATCCTCTATAACAACACCACTTCGTATTACAGAGTTAATTATCTTTGCCTTTTTTATCACCGCACCAGGAGCTATTATACTGTTTCTTATATCACCGCGCAGAATCTTTGCGGGTGGATATTCAGAGCTTGAGGGATGGATAGGCCATAATCTGTTATTCAATTCAAAAGAAGGTTCATCACCAAGCATGTCCATATGGGCATTAAAATAGGCCTCTATAGTTCCGACATCCCTCCAGTATCCCTTTTCTTCATAAGGCATGGTTCCAGGAATAATGTTCGTCCCAAAATCATAGGCAAAGACCCTTCCTGTCTCAACAAGGTCAGGTATTATGTGGGCACCAAAGTCATGCTGTCTCTTTTTCTGTGCCCTTATAAGGGCATCTACAAGGATATTCTTGTTAAAGATATAATTTCCCATCGATACATAGGCCATATCAGGTCTGTCTGGCATGGAAACAGGTTTTTTTGGTTTTTCCTGAAACCCTGTGATCCTGTTTTCCCCATCAGAAATAATCACTCCAAACTGAGAGGCCTCCCCTATGGGAACAGGTCTTGCAGCAACAGTAACAAAGGCATCCTTTTCGAGATGGAAATCTATAATCTGCCTGATATCCATTCTGTAGATATGGTCAGCACCAAATATCAAAACAAGTTCTGGAGCGTACTGCTGGATAAGATTAAGATTCTGAAAAACTGCATCAGCTGTTCCCTGAAACCATTCAGGACCCATCCTCATCTGAGGTGGCACTACTGTCACAAAATGCTCCTTTATCAATGGTGAAATTACCCAGTTTCTTCTTATGTGTTCAATTAGTGACTGGGATTTATACTGAACAAGCAAATAAATAGAATAAATATGTGAGTTCACCAGATTGCTCAGAACAAAGTCAATAATCCTGTAATTACCTCCAAAAGGAACAGAGGGTTTAGAGCGAAAAGCTGTGAGGGGGAAAAGCCTTTCACCTTTTCCTCCCGCAAGGACAAAGGCAAGGACCTTCGGATGGGGCATGCTCCTATTCTCCTTTCTCTTTATTTATAACAAACATAGAGATAGCTGTCAAGAAAAATGTTAAAATTATGTAATGGATAAAATAAAGGCCCTCATTGAAGGAAGACTGTCCAATCCCTTTGAAGTCCTCGGACCGCACAGGAAAAAAAATGGATTCCTTGTGAGGGTTTATCTTCCCCATGCGAAAAAGGCATGGATTATTTCTAATAATAAGAAGTACGAACTGGGAGAACGGTTACTGGATGGCGAAAATAATAGGTCTGGAATCTTTGAGATTGAGCTAAAGGAGCCTGTAGAAAAACATTATAAAGTGAAAACCATTAATCATGACAATACAACAGAAGAATTCATAGACCCCTACTCCTTCACAAGACCTGTCCTTGGTGAGCTTGACCTTTATCTTATCAACGAAGGTAGACACCACAGAATCTATGAAAAACTCGGTAGCCACATAATTGAGATAGATGGCATTAAGGGTACCCATTTTGCCGTGTGGGCACCAAATGCAGAAAGGGTGAGCGTGATTGGCGAATTTAATAGATGGGACTCCCGCAGACATATGATGAGGGTTCTGGGAGATTCAGGCATATGGGAACTCTTTATCCCTCATGTAGAAGAAGGGGCAATGTATAAATACGAGATTCGCTCGAGATACCATAACAACATAATCAGGATAAAATCAGACCCTTTCGGAGCCTATTCAGAACTAAGACCAAAGACAGCATCAATTGTTGTTGATATAAATTCCTACAGATGGAATGATTCAGAATGGATGGAGAGGAGGAGGAACTTTAATCCCTATGAATCTCCTCTATCTATATACGAGGTTCACCTTGGCTCATGGATGCGCGTTCCTGAAGAAGGAAACAGGTTTCTTAACTACAGGGAACTTGCCTATCATCTTATACCATATGTAAAGGAGATGGGATTCACTCATATAGAACTCATGCCAGTGACAGAGCATCCCTTTGACGGCTCCTGGGGATACCAGACAACAGGTTATTATTCCGTCACGAGCAGATACGGAAAACCAGAAGACTTTATGTATTTTATAGACAAATGTCACCAGAATGGAATTGGTGTGATTCTTGACTGGGTGCCCTCACATTTTGCATCAGATGACCATGGCCTGAGATTCTTTGATGGTACATCCCTTTATGAACATGAAGACCCGAGGAAAGGGTATCACCCTGACTGGTCAAGCCTTGTATTCAATTATGGAAGGAATGAGGTAAAAAACTTTCTTATCGGAAGCGCCCTCTTCTGGCTTGATAAATACCACATAGATGGTCTCAGGGTTGATGCCGTCGCATCAATGCTCTATCTCGATTATTCAAGAAAGGAGGGAGAGTGGGTTCCAAACATATACGGCGGAAGGGAAAATCTTGAGGCTATAGAGTTTTTAAAATACTTCAATGAAACAGTTCATCTCAATTTTCCTGGTGTCCTCACAATCGCGGAGGAGTCCACTGCCTGGCCCATGGTATCAAGGCCTACATATCTTGGAGGTCTTGGCTTCAGCATGAAGTGGAATATGGGATGGATGCATGACACCCTTGAGTATTTTTCAAAGGACCCCATATATAGAAAATATCACCAGAATAATCTCACATTCAGTCTTCTTTACGCCTTTACAGAAAACTTTATCCTTCCTCTCAGTCATGACGAGGTCGTCCATGGAAAGGGTTCACTCATCGGGAAAATGCCAGGAGACAACTGGCAGAAATTTGCAAATTTGAAGGTCCTTTATGGTTACATGTTTGGCCATCCAGGAAAAAAACTACTCTTTATGGGAAATGAATTTGGTCAGTGGAGAGAATGGGACTATAATTCAAGTATAGACTGGCATCTCCTTCAGTATGAATCCCACAGGTCAATACAGTTATTTGTGAGAGACCTTAATAGACTCCTCTTAAATGAACCTTCATTATATGAAAAAGATTTTGAGCATACAGGATTTGAATGGATAGATTTTAATGACGCAGAAAACTCTGTTATATCCTTTATAAGAAAGGCAAAAAAGGAAGGGGATTTTCTATTATTTATTTTCAACTTTACACCTGTAGCAAGGTTCAATTACAGGATAGGTGTACCTTTGCCTGGATATTACAAAGAGATTCTTAATAGTGACTCTTCTGTTTACTGGGGAACAAATCTCGGGAACAGGGGTGGACTCTATGCGGAAAAAATACCCTGCCACTATAGACCTTATTCATTAAACCTTGTGCTCCCACCACTAAGTGTGCTTGTATTTAAAAGGAAAGAGTAGGATAATGGTAGGCGCGAAGGGGATCGAACCCTTGGCCTCTTCCGCGTCAAGGAAGCGCTCTCCCACTGAGCTACGCGCCTGAAGTTAAATTAGTATATGTATTTTTTGATATAGATGTCAAGAAAAATGCTCTTTCGGGTTAGGCTGAAATTCTTTAAGGTATTTAATTTACTTTTCTTCAGGCTTAAGCCCGACACCATCTTCAGACTATTTTAACTATAAATAAATACACACCTATGCAAAATCTGAAATGAAGAAAAGCTCAGGATGAAATATCTATTATCATTGGTGTGATAAGTATGAGAACCTCGGAATCCTCAACAATCTTTTCCCTTTTACTAAAGATAAGATTCAAAATTGGGATGTAACCAAGCACCGGAATCCTTGAGACCTTCTCAATCTCTCTCTTTCTTATCAAACCACCAATTACAATGGTCTCCTGATTCTTTACCATCACTGTGGTAGCCACAGACCTTTTATTAATTAAGGGAAGACCATCCTTCCCGGTCTCTATAAAATCGCTCACCTCTGCAGGTTTTATCTTAACAAGAATCGTATTATCCTCAGATATTAATGGAAGGATATTGAGGGTAACTCCTGCCTTTATTGTCTCGAGCTTCACATACGGATAGGTGACAGGGCCTGTAACAAGAGATATGTATTGCTCAAGCCCTATATTAATGGAGGCCTCTTCACCATCCATCGTCGTAACCCTTGGAGTTGCCTTTATCTGGGCAAGTCCGTCCTCCACAAGGGCATGAATCCTAGATGTAATCTGTCTTGTAATAGAAGGTGTGCTTATGTATGTGAATGTAACATCAAGATTCTCCATAGAGCCAGAAAATTTACCAGATTGCCCACTCCAGTCAATTCCAAGACTCTTCCTTCCCTCACTCGAGACCTCCACCACAATGGCCTCAAGGCTTACCTGCCGAGGCTTTCTGTCAATCTTCATAATATCATCAAGGATTCTCTCTACGAGCTCAGGGGAAGCGGTAATTGTTAAAATATTCCGTTCTTCATTAACCTGGATATAAGATGTAAAGGATGGAGATATAAGTTTTGATATCTCTTTTGCCTTTAAAAATCGAGGTTTCACATATACGGTCTTGCTCAGATAATTAAATAAAGGACTCCTTGGATCAGCAGAACCAACGAGATAGTAACCGTCCATCTTCTTGTAGGTATATCCGCCAGGAGCTAATACAAGTTTCAGGATTTCCTCAAGAGTCATATTCTCATATCTGATGGAAAGAACTCCCTGAACAGTGTCATCCATTACTATATTTATCCCGGATTCAGTGGAAAGGTGTCTGAGTATTTCCTTTATATCAGTATCATAAAAAACATTAGAGAATAATTTTCCAGGCTTTTCCGAGATTTCCTTTTTTTCTTCCTTAATAGGTATTACAGAAGTTTTTAATGGCTCCTCTGGCTTTCCCTTTTGCCTGGTTGTTAGTTCTTCTATCCTTCTTAGATATTCATCTGCGAGGTCAACGATATTACTCTGAGGATATTTATTCTTTAACTGTCTGAATTTCTCAGCTGCCCTATCGTAATCCTGAGATTCATAATATCTCTTTCCTTCTCTGAAAAGTGCATAATCATGGGCACAGCCATAAATAAATAATACATAACTTAGAACAAAAAACAAAATAAAAGACTGCCTCAATCTATACCTCCCACCTTATATATCACCTCTACTATACCAGAGGCTATTATTTTTCCATCTACATCTTTTATTCTTATATCAATAAATTCTCTGTATTC
>Ga0272445_1003154_pt1 | contig 10491 bp, 17 predicted proteins | sample YNPCB0031_FD_194404 | JGI IMG/M metagenome (GOLD analysis project Ga0272445, IMG submission 194404) | Hot spring sediment microbial communities from Yellowstone National Park, WY, United States - YNP-CB-003-1 | ecosystem: Environmental > Aquatic > Thermal springs > Hot (42-90C) > Sediment... | reverse complement strand
GCCATGGCCAAGGGCTTCGAGGTCGTCGAGGTGGATCCCAAGGATACGACGCGCATCTGCCACAGGTGCGGCGCGCCGGTCAAGGTGAATGGGCGGCGCGGGCGATCCATAACCTGCACGTCATGCGGCCTCACGAACTATCACCGTGACCTGAACGCGGCGCGGAACATCGCGAGGAAGGCCGCCGAGGAGTGGGCCAAGCGCGTGGAATCCCGGAAACAAGTTGAAAAACTCGAGCCGATAGCAATCGCCGCAAACGGCGGCGGAAAAGATGAAAACAAGCCGGAGGATGAAAGCGCATGAGCGGGGGGAAGCCTCAAAAAGTGTTTCAAGAGGTGCCGGTGGATGAGCTTGTAAATTATCTCTACGCGGACGATGAATTAATCAAAGAAGAACTAAAATCGTTGATGAGGAGCTATGACATACCAGAAGAATATCTTGGGAGAGTGGAGGCAATGATAAGGGATTACATAAGAAGCGAAGTGGAGAAGAGGGGATTGCCGGCAGAGGATTGGCTCATAAACCCGCTCTACAAGCTTTTCGTACACATTGCGTATGTGATGCTCTATGTCTAGGCGGGGGCTGAGAAGATGAACCCGAGGGCGGTGATCCTCAGCGTTTTGCAGGCGCTCTTGACCGCCGCCGCGATAATACTCCTAGCCACCGCCACTAGGCTCATGGACGCCGGCGACCATCCAACAGCCCTGCTCCTATGCATAGGAGGTTGCGTCATCCTGTTCATCACCTATCTCGGCGCCTACAATTCATTATTGGAGGACGATTGAGGTGGCGGATTTGGTGGCCTCGCGGATCGCGGATTGGGCGATACGGATTTGGCGCGGCGACCGAAGCGTCGTGGACGAGTTGAGGAGGATCAACGACAGCATTCTAGCAGACGATGATGGTTGCGGCATAGTGGGCGCGGGGCCCGGCGGCATCCGCGTGGGATTGCAGTATGGCTTGGAGCCGCCGCTCGCCGTGATCCAGCTCGGCTTCCTATTATTCGGCCAGCTATGGCCCCTGACGCCCGAGTTCAAGGCCGCGATGAAGCTCGCGAACAAGCATTGGAAAAGGGCAAACCGGTGAAAATGGGGGAGGTGGGGATGAATCTCAATGAATACTTGAAATATTTGATGAGTGATGATAATGTGCGGAGGTTCTTTGAGGATGTTGAGGCTGAGGTTAGGAGGGATATCGTGAAATGGTCTAAAGACCCGGAGATAATGGAGGATTTCAAGAGGGCGGTGGAAAACCCTAACTGGAGGCTTGCGACTGTGGTTGACGTGGCGCTTCTCCTGAAGAAGCAGGATGCATGGTGTAATAAGTGCGGCGAATGTTGTAGGCGGAGCAACCCAATACTCTTGAGGAGGAGCGAGGTTGCCGTGATAGCGAAGCACTTGGGGTCATCGTATAAGAAGCTTAAGAAGAGGCTTAAACTCGTCCCCGCGCGCGGTCAAGATTATTTCTATATGCCCGCAACCCCCTGCCCGTTCCTCAGGGGGAACAGGTGCTCAATATACGTTGTCAGACCCGAGGTTTGCAGGCTCTTCCCCGCAGGCAGGATAATCTATGACATGGTTCTGATTGACGAGGGGCGGAAGCGGTTCATCAATTTCTTCCCAACATATTGTAACGCGTTCAAGAAAATGTTTGTTATAAAGCTCAAAGCATTAACCTTCGGATATTATATGGAGAGGAAGAGGCCGGAGCTACTGGCGTTATTTGACGCTTTTAAGCAACGTATTATCGAGAACGCGGAAAGGAGAAAACCACTCCTAGAAATCCTCCGCGAGGAAATGGATCTTCTAGATCTTTTAGAAGGATGAGAGCTATGATGAAGTCTTGGCGTTGCCCAAGGTGTGGCGCGGTGATCACGGGCTGGAGCGAGGCCGAGCTATATGAGAAGGTGGAGATCCACGTCCGCGGATGCATCTGGCCAAGGATCAAGGCTTAAATATGATGAGAGCCCGCGGTTTAAAACCCCCGAAAATTTTATCTATTTCAATCCGCTTGGAGGGGGTGGTGCCGGATGCGCTTCCAAGAGCGTAAGGAGGGCGTGAATTACGCGATAACGTTGCGGCCAAGCCGGTCAAACCGGGAACTGCTTAGGGAGGTGGAGATTGATATATTCCGGAAAACCCCGAGCCCCCGCGGCTATCTCTGGAGGATAAAGTTCGATGACAAGGTTAAGGACAAGATTACGCTTGAGTTTTGGAAATATTCTGACAACGGCACTTGGAAGATGCAGACCATAACTGTTAGGGCCGAGGAGCTGGAACCTTGGCAGGTGAAGGAGATAGCAGACATGGCTAGGGAGTATGGGCCGAAGCAAGCCATCGAGCACATCTTTAGGTATCTCGAGGTTTACGTGCTCAAGTTCCCCCTCCGGAAAATCTTTCTCCGGGCCGGAGAGTGACAAGCGGGATGACGAAGGAGATGATCGAGTTAAAGTATGAGACGTGGGGCTCCTATGGCCAGTACACCAAGACTATGGCGGTTCTGAGAAACGGCCAGCTCGTGGATCCGGAGGCGCTTGCGAGAAACCTGTCAAGCGGCGACGTGGTGGAGATGAGCATCGGCGGCGTGAAGGTGCTCGTCACCGACCAGAGCAGTGGCAAAAACTACCACGTCTATGTCCAAGTGCCGGCGAGCAAGGTGATGGCGGTGATCTCCGAGTCGAAGAGTAGCAGAAAGTGGAGCGGGTTCAAGGTTGAGGGCGAGGGCGAGGTCGTGGGCGAGGTCATGGAAAACGTGGTCGAGGCCGGCAACAAGCGCATAACAAAGCGCATCAAGACATATTACTACGTGAATGGCGACCTCAAGATACCCCTGAGAAGCGAGTATCTGGGCGTCGAGACGCAACTAATCGGAAAGCCTAGGGTCACGGTAAAGAGGCAGGATGGCAAGGTTCTGGTGACGGGCGATACGTACCAGATCAGGGATCAGCTTAAGGCGCTCAAGTTCCGCTGGGATCCCTTGAGCAGGGCATGGTACATCCCGGAGCTGGATGAGGCGACGATGCAGAAGCTCAGCGAATTCGCGGACGTAACCGATTAAACGATCCCCTATCCATGGAGCCCATAAATTCTCAGCAAGTCTTTTTTGCCTCTTTCATATTCCGGGTAGATCATCCTGACTATTTCCCAGAATTTCTTGGTGTGCGCTTTGACGAGCAGGTGGGCTAGCTCGTGGGCGATTATGTATTTTAGGACATGATCCGGGTATGCTCTCGCGTCGGCGCTTACATAGATCGTGTTTCCCTTGATGAAGGCCGGCTCATCCATGTCGACGACTTCAATCTTTAGATTTCCATACAATTCTATGCCACTATTTTCCATGAGCTCCTCTAGTATGCCTTCAAGCCTTCGCCGAAACTCTTCCGCCTCTTCACCCATTCTTCCACCATTATGATTAGAGCATTTTGCGGAGCAACTGCGCCAAGTCGGATATGACTAGGGCTAGGTGCTTCAGCTCCTCGTTGCTCCAGCTCCGATCCTCCAAGACGCGGGCGGCGATCTCGATGCTCTGCAGGATCTCGTCATTATCCATCTCCCGCCATTTTTTCGCAGTCACTATTTTTGCGGAGCTCATGACGACGGAACATGGTTACGGGGGCTTATAAGCGTTTTGGCGGCGAAAGCTTTAAATATTTTGAAGCCTATATAAGCCTTTCCTCGAAAACTTATATGTTGGATAGGTGCGAGAATAGGTGAGAACATGAGCGGGAGGGCAAAGGAAAGAATGAGTTTAAGCGTGTGTGATGGGGGTGCCCGCCCCCTTGACTCCCTGACCCCAGCCCAGGGAGTGAATGGGGGTGAAAGCGCTGGGGAAAGAAGGAACGAGATAGACACTATTGATTTGATGGAGGCGGAACGAATTGTCTATGGCTTCATACGACGAGTGGGGTTGGCGCCAGAAGACTATCCGCGGATTGAGCGGGAGTTGCAGGATCGCAAAATAACAGTCTATGGACGCATTTATGAACTAGCGAACACATCCGAGGAAATCCAGAAAATTTTTGAGCTCCCATGGGATGCGCCAATCAAAGTCAAAGCATCAGCAACCGACGACGGCAAAATTAGACTAGATGTCTTCGAAGCCGTGGAGTTCACCGAGGAGAAAGTAGTGGAGGAAAAGAAGATTCAAGGCATCTTAAGGGCGGTATTACATAAATTGGTCAGACGGGTGAGAAAGCAAACAATTAAAGATGTGTTCACAGGCGAGATACTAGCAGAGGAAGAGGTATCGGTCGCAACTTTCGAGGATTCTTTCGAGGACTTTATCACTGGTAAAGAAATTATGGAGGACGAAGCCCCCGACTATATTGGAGTTCGGGTGGTTAGTGTCGTGGACATTCCAAACCCATACAACATCACGCAAGGATACTTGCAGAAGATCTATGTGTTTTCCGATGGCGCGGTCGCCGAGTTCTGGGGCTATAAGATTGCTGGCGGCGGGAGGGCCGAGGATCTTTCGGCTTTAGAAAGCCTAGACGCTGGCGGCGAAGGATACGAGGAACCAATATTCGTCTTCAGAAACAGGGAGGTTGACCGAATATGGAAGAAGATCTACATGAAAGCAATCGAGTTACACCACAAACGGGAAGCTGAGGAATGGAAGAGGCAAACAGAACAGTGGAAGCGGGAGATCGAGGAGGCATCACGAAAAACTGATGACGTTATAAGCTTCTTGCGGAGTAAAAAGGACGGCATAACCAAGCAAGAGATGGATTGGCTCGAAAGCAGGTCACCGGTTGTCCGCGACTTTTATGTTTACTATGATCCAAATGAAGATGTTGAGGTTCTATGGCTGGGCGACGAATTAGCTGTCAGGATCAAAGGAGAGAGGTTCAAAATACCGATAAAGGAGGCGGCCTAAATGGCGGTTTACATATTAAATACTCTCATTGTGCCGGTGAATTTCGACCAAACCCCTGAGGCTAAGGTAAGGCTTAGGCGAATATCGGTGGAAGAGGCTAGGGCGATCCTAGCCGGCGGCTTCATATCCGCTGTGGGTCACGAGGCAACCGCCAAACTACTGTCACAGCTCCTAGGCGTCGAGATTCCGGCGATCCGCCAAACGATCTTCATGAAACCCGGTGATAAAGGCGTCCACTTCTTCTTGAAAAGCCGACTGCCAGAGGGGATTGTTTTGGGCGAGGAAGAGTTGAAAAGGCTTGACTTTTGGCTGGTGCTCTCGGAGGTGGTGGAGTAATGGCGGAGGTTATTTTACGCGTGGAGGATGTGCCGCGGGAGGCTAGGCTCGGCGAAAACGCTAGGATCAGGGTCTGGGCCAAGCCGCAGGGATCGAGCTCGGGTCAAGGCCTAAACTTGGACGTCTCGCGGATCAGCGCGATACACTACTTCCGCGGCAACTATTATGTCGTGTACACAACGGATAAGGTTGATTTCTACCGGCCTTACGTCGTCGAGCAGATACCCCCGCTAGCCATCCAGCTGAAATTTGTGGCTAAGGAGGAAACGATATACTATTGCGGATTCTGCGGCTGTGAGATGATATGGGACGCGGACGAGCTATTCTGCCCCCAATGCCGCGCCGGCGTCGAGTGGGATGCCCCGCCGAAAGTTGAAAAGGCGCGGATCTTCAGGATCGAGACGGCCATCGAGGAGGAGGTCGCCCAGTTAGCGGAGAAACTGCTCGGCGTCAAGGTCGTGAAGGTCGCGAACGTGCATCGCCGTAGCATGGGTGGCGGGGACGTGCCAAAGTTCCCGTTCCACGAGATCCGGATAGGGTTACTCAGCGGGGTGGTGGACGGCGTCGCCGAAGTAACCGACCCAGTCTTCGCCGAGACATGGTGGGATGACAATATGGTGTATCAGCATCAGGAGCATGGCAGATTCATCGCGGTAAGGCTTGACTTCAGGGACTCATACGGCACGTACGCCACGTACCTGCTCGAGTTCGAGGGCGAGCCGAAATGGGATATTGTTCAACAATTGGAAGAGGAGGAGAAGAAGAGACGCGAGGAGCTGAAGAGGCTCGAGGAGGAGCGGTGGCGACAATGGCTCGCGGAGCAGGAGAAGAAGCGCAAAAAATTGGAGAAGTGGACGCCCGAGAAGGTCGTCGAGAAGGCTATCGCGAATCTGCCCGATTGGGCGGATGGCGCGGTGGTCTACACGGTTGTCTCGCGAACCGAGGTGGACGCGGACGTGATACGCTACCTCCTCCCGGTCAAGAAATCAAAATACAATGGCGACTATTACACGAGCCCGGACTGGGCGGAGATCAAGGGGATTCCTAGGCAAGCCCTAGATAAGCTCGCCGACACCGTGATCCTCCGGAACGGCAAGGCCTACAAGGCTAAAATATCTAAATCAAATGGAAAATATGTGAACATCAAGCTAGCAGAGGAGGTGAAGCTCGAATGACAAACCCAAGGGATTTTGAAAAACTGTTGATCGAGAATAAACACCTCATCCAGCGGCTCATAGAAGCTTATAAAAACTTGCCGGAGGGCTACAAATGCCCGTTCTGCGGCTATATTTCCCGCCACAACCCCAACCGCCCGATAAAAGTTTATCGTGAAATAGACTATGATGACCCGCTCCATGAGGACTATCATGATCCCGGCACCTTCGGGTATTTCGGCGCCAATTATCCGAGGGTTTATAGACCCCCGGTTAGAAAGGAGGTTGAAATCGAGTTCTGCTTCTGCCCTAGGTGCAAAACTCCCCCGCCGACGGAGCTGGATGACCGTCATGGCGCAGGAGACTTTGAGGCTTGGCCGGTTAAGATCATGACTCCGGAGTTCCGCCAACTCTTAGATGAAGTCAAAGCCTTCCTACAAGAAAATGACATTGAGATTAGATGCTATGCGCCGGCATTGATACGCTGGCGGGACAAATACATTGACGACGAGCTGGCTGATGAGCTCTTCACCGAAGAGGGCTACAGGCTTTTTATAAATTTGGCCGCCATAGTCAAGAATCCCCCAAAGGAGGTGAGGCTCGGATGAAGAGGCTGGCTAGAGTTTACAGGGTTGATTTGAGGCAAGGAGAGTCGTCATCGGACTTGGCGGTGGAGGGGGATCTCGCCTCCGCCTACCTTATCTACCGCGACAAAAACGTCTTCGGGAAACCGCTTAAGAAACCCATTATTAAGGCGCATTGTTACACCAGCCAAGCGAAGCGGGTGTTGCGGGATCACGGCTTCCGGGTGAGCCAAGGCGTCGCCGAGGGCGAGGTCGAGTCGCTTGACGAGGTCAGGGACATCATGATGCAGATCGAGGGCACCTGCATCCTGTCATATCCCAAGGGCTATGAGCTGGTCTTCGAGGTCTGGGAGGACGAGCCCAAGCCGGTGATAAAGATTATGCCACCGTCGAAGATCACGTCGATCATGGCCGCTAGAATACTGTCCGGCGCCCCAGACGATGACAAGGCTAGGCTCAAGGAAGCCCTGAGCCAGCTGGGGTTCAAGGCTGTCGAAGAGTTATGCTTCATGAAGGATGTTGAGGCCACCGAAGCCGAGGAGATCCTCAAGCAACTTGAAGGCATTGCGCGGGTCATAGTTGATGAGGAGGCCAAGATTACCGACGACATTGAGGCGAGGTTGCTGAGGGAGGGCGATGCCGTGCGCAAGATAACAGTCTTCGGAAAGACGTTCCGGGTAAAGGATGCCCTGAAGGACATGGGGTTCAGTTGGGACGCGGACGCCAAGGTATGGGTGCTGAATAACCCGGATAACCCGGATGACATAATAAAAAGGCTGAAGGAGGTGGCGGGGGCGTGAAGTTCAACGAGTGGAAGACCTTGGCGATGCATCGGCTCGTGAACATTTACGACAAGTATCAAAACAATCCCAAGGTAGCAAACGACCTAGATTTCCTGATCTTGAAGCTGAAGGAGCTGAGGGCGCGGGATCTCGGAAACTTCTTGGCCTATGTGCATCTAGTCAAGAAGACGCATAATATTAGCGAGCTCCGCGACATCATCCCAACCCAACAAGACTTAATGGAGATGCTGAAGGAGGATTGAGAAGATGTTCCCGGAGATGCTGTGGTGGAAGGCATATGCCAGCGGATGGGTCATGAACGTGTGGGACTGCGTGGGCGAGATCGCGCCCGCCAACGACGAGCTATGGGAGGCATTGGATTTTGAAAACAACTTCGAATACGTGGAGGTCGGCAACTTCAGGATCCCGATACCCAAGCAATTCGCCGGCAGGCTCACGGATAGGGCCTTGAGGAGGATCGAGGCCTTATGCTGGGAGGTGTTAAGGTTCTGGGACTCGGGCATAAACATCAGCGGTGCATACCCGATCCCAATAGACACGATACAGGAGCTGGAGGCGGCGTTGCATAAATATTCCAAGCCCGAGGCCGAGCCGGATCTCGTCGCGTGGAGATACATGTGTCCGAGATAGATGCATTCATGTAAATCTTGGCATCCCCAATCCACTTTTTTGACGACCCCGTGTTTAGAAAACTTATAGCCCAGTTTTATTAGCGCGTAAAGGTTTATACGACCCCCGAGCCCAAGTATTAGGCGCATGTCTCGTGGCGAGAATCATCCGGGAGAGGAGTTTGTCGCGACGCTCTACAAGCTTTCACGGGATTCCAAAGGCCTTGCGTTGTGGATCCCGGGTCGTGTTGTTGAGAGGCTTGGCCTAAAGCCCGGCGACAAGATCATCCTGATCCCGCATGACGGCACCATCCAGCTCATCCCCCTCAGGAAGCTATTGGCCAGCGCCTCGGAGGAGGGTGGACGATGACCGGCATAGTCGAGCCACCCCTAGACGCCTTCGAGGAAAGGCTCAAGGTTGAGCCACTGTGGTTCGAGGTCAAGGCGCTGGGCAAGATCGCGCAGATCGGCGCAGACCTCCTCAGCATGGAGGCTGACAAAGCCATCGCGGAGGAGCTCGGCATAGATGTTCAAACAGCTTGGCGGATCAGGCAAAGACTCTTGGAAACATATTGGCCCGAGACGCTTGACGAGGTGAGGTGCCTCTTCCCAAAAATCGTCGGCGAGGACAACAACGTGAAGCTCGCGATCCTGTCATTGTTCACGCTTAAGCTCGCGGATCCCGGGGAGAGATTGATGGGCGTCATAGTTGAGGGGAGCAACTCGGTGGGGAAGTCTCATTTCTCGAAGAATATTCTCAAGCCGCTTCAAATGGAGCAGGTCGGCCCGGAGCAAAATGACACCCGGGTAATAGAGTTCACGCGGATGACCGGCGCGTTTCTGGAACGCGCGCTCGCCAATAAGAACCTAGACCGCCGCATCCTGTTCATGCAGGAGATCTCAAACGCGCCCTATCAGCTTCATCTCACGTTATCCGAGGGGAAGTTAAAGATCGGGATAGTCGTCCGGGAGGGCGGCGAGTTCAAGCCAATGGAGATCGAGGCGCAGGGTCAGCCATTCCTATGGGCCACGAGCGTCGAGTGGCACGGGTCTCCGGATCTCATCCACCGGAGCGTGGTGCTCAACCTAGACGAGAGCGAGGAGCAGACGTGGCGGATCGTGAGCTTCGAGTCGAAGACCGCCGCCGACCTATACTTCCACGACTACATTGATCACTTCGCGGACGCCGCCGCCCGCCTCTTCTATCATATTTGGCGGAACACGCCCGACAACGTCAAGGTCGTCGTGCCGTTTATCGAGAAGCTTCAGGAGAAGATCGTCCTAGAGGCGAACGTGAAGCTCCGCCGAGACTGGAACAAGATGATCGCCCTTATCCGCGCCTCCGCCATCCTCTTCTGGAAGCACCGCTACCGCTTCAAGCAACTCGTGGATGACGGCTCGGGTCTCAGGCGCGAGCAACTAGTCATAATCGCGGATGAGAGGGATCTCGAGAACGTCCTGCCCCTGCTCTCAACCAGCTTCAGGCAGACCCTTACAAACCTCTCCGACCGCGAGAAGAAGGTGATAGACCTCTTGCTCGAAAAGCCCAAGAACGGGGAGGGGGATCCCGCGCCCGTATATGTTAGGGACATCGCGCGGGTGACTGGGATACCCGCCTCAACGCTGAGGAACTATGTCATCCCCAGCCTCGAGGCTAAGGGGTATATTGTCTGCGACCGGGATACCCGGCCGATGGGAATATACTTGGTCAGGAAGCCCAAAGACTTGCTTATAAATGATTCGATTATGCATGAAATCAAGGCCTCAGTAAAAGAATATATACTGCGGATACCATTCGGCGGCGACAGCCAAGACACATCACCCGACGGGCGATCGGTAAATCGTAAACCGAGCCCGGAATGGGCCTCATTTTTCCAAAATCTCCTCAAATCTTCACCCGTTAGCCGCGCGGGTGAAGATAAGGGCAAAAACAAGGGTGAAAACCGCGAAAAGGGATTTTCACCCCCAGAAACGCCCAAATCATCACCCGCGAGCCAAACGGGTGAAGATCCAAGCGTTTCAAGCCAAAAGAAGCTTGGAAAAAGGAAAACTCGCGATTTACCAAACGCCCGGGCGATGAATGAAAACGCGCTAGACGGGTTTATAAACTTTTCAAATATGCAGAACG